>Ga0307373_10004118_pt1 | contig 24698 bp, 19 predicted proteins | sample OX2MG_FD_202534 | JGI IMG/M metagenome (GOLD analysis project Ga0307373, IMG submission 202534) | Soil microbial communities from Risofladan, Vaasa, Finland - OX-2 | ecosystem: Environmental > Terrestrial > Soil > Coastal area > Acid sulfate soil | place: Finland: Risofladan, Vaasa | collected...
CATCGCCGCGCTGCTGGACGCCGCAGTGGACAGGTTCGGACGCGTCGACTGCCTCTTCAGCAACGCCGGGGCACCCACTGCCGGAGGGATCGACACGATCACCGAAGCCGAACTGGACTGCGGCATGAAACTCCTGGTCGGGAGCGTCCTGTTCGGCATCAAGCACGGTGCTCGCGTGATGAGACCTCGTGGCGGCGGTTCCATCATCAACAACTCCAGCGTTGCCGCGCACCGGCGCGGCCAGGGCAGCTTGCTGTACTCAGCGGCCAAGGCGGCGGTGAGCCACATCACCCGGCTGGCTGGCGTCGAACTGGGACCGCAGGGCATCCGGGTGAACGCCATCTCCCCCGGTGCGATCGCGACGCCCATTTTCTGGGGCGGCTCAGCGGCCGCGCGCGACCTGGATGATGAGGACAACCTCCGCAAGCAGGCGAAGCTCGAGCGCAGCCTTGCCCGCGCCACGCCGCTGCCCCGGTCCGGAACCAGCGACGACATCGCGCACGCCGCGCTGTTCCTGGCCAGCGACGACGGGAGCTTCATCAATGCTCACGACCTGGTTGTCGACGGCGGCCGGATCTCCATGTTCGTCGAACAGCCGCGCGACGCCGGCTGACCCCGGCTGCCGGACCCGTCAGGTCCGCCCTGACCGCTAGGTGATCCCGGAAGTCCCCGCCGGACGCAAGATAGCTTCCTGGGAGACCGACGCCACGAGCGTCCCGTCCTGCGCATGCAGCGTGCCGCGGGCGAGGCCGCGACCGCCGACATTGCAGGCCGGCATGGCGGACAAGAGCAGCCAGTCTGTCCCGAGGGCAGGCCGGTGCAGCCACACCGCATGGTCGAGGCTGGCGCCTGACAGCGGCCGGTGCATGGTCCCCGGCGCCCGGGCGCCGCGCACCATGCCGATGTCCGACATGAAGGTCAGCGCGCACGCCTGCGCGCTCGGGTCTTCCGGCAACGGCTCGGCCAGCCGGATCCAGCAGGGATGCAGCGTCGCAGCCGGGCCCCGGGCAACCGGCCGGATCTCGAAACTGGCCATGGCCGAGAACCAGGACAGCATCTCGGCCGCAGCAGGAAGCTCCTCCGGACCCGGCACTTCCGGCCGGGCCGGCGGCTGCCAGTCTGGCCCCTCCTCGTACTGGCTGAACGAGGCCATCATGATCAGGATCACCTGGCCGTGCTGGGTCGCGGTGATGAGCCTGGTCGAGAAGGACCGGCCGTCCCGGCTGCGCGCCACCGACAAGCGCACCGGAACATCTGGCCGGCCTGGCCGGATGAAGTAAGCGTGCAGGGAATGCGGCCAGCGGCCCGCGGGTACTGTCAGGCATCCGGCGCGCAGTGCCTGCGCCGCCACCTGGCCGCCGAACAGCCGCATCGCCAGCTGGGCCGGGCTGTCCGCGACAAAGCAGTCCGTACCGTCCTCGTACAGATCGATGAGCTGCAGGAACGTGGCCACGAAGCCGTCACCGGCCCTTCCACTGGGGCGGCCGTTTCTGGGCGAAGGCGAGCGGGCCCTCCCGGGCGTCCTCCGAGCCGAACAGAGTCGTGAGCCGGCCCGAGGTCCGGTCCGCCCGCATGGCCGCATCGACCGGCAGGGCCAGCCCGGCCAGCACCGACTGCTTGGTGATCCGCAGGCTGACCGGCGAGCAGGCCAGCATCTGCGCGGCCCACCGCTCCGCCGCTGGCATCAGCTCAGCCAGCGGCACGACCTCGTTGACAATCCCCAGCTCCGCCGCCGTCTGCGCCCCGATCTGCTGCCCGGTCAGCATCATCCCCATCGCGATCTTGAGCGGCACATGCAAGGGCAGCCGGTGCATGCCGCCGGCCGCGGCCACCAGGCCTACTCGCGGCTCGGGCAGCCCGAAGCGGGCGGAGTCGGCCGCGACAATCACGTCGCACACCAGGGCCAGCTCGAAACCGCCGCCGAGCGCATACCCGTTGACCGCGGCGATCAGCGGCTTGTCGCAGTCGAAGTCACTGGTGATGCCGCCGAGCGGCACGCTCGCGGGCCGCGGCGCCGACCGGTCCGCCGCACGCTCGGCCGTGGCCCGCAGATCATTTCCGGCCGAGAACGCACGCTCGCCAGCACCGGTCAGGATCGCGACCCAGGCGTCCTCGTCCGCCCGGAATCTCTCGAACGCATCCCGCATCTCGGCGTTTGCTTCCGGGTGCAGCGCGTTCATAACCTCAGGACGGTTGATGGTCACACAGGCGAGCCGGTCCGCGACCCGGTAGGTGATGAACTCATAAGCCATATCAGTGACGCTAGCTCCCAGCCGACGCGGCGGCAGTCCGCGCGAGCTGGTTATGGGGCACTCACTACTACATCGCCGCTGGGTGTGGTCCCTACTGTCGAATCGTCGCGCCCGAGCTCCCCGGGAGGAGATTCGTGACAGGCGAGGTACAGGATCCGGCGGAGCCGGGCTACCGGTTCGAGTCCGCTGCCGGGGTTCAGGCCGCGCTGAGCGGCGTCAGCTACCTGGCTGACGACCAGATCCGGCTGCAGTGCTACGAGGGCCTCGACGAGGCTAAGGCGCGGGTCCGCAGCTTCGTCCTCATCGACACTGTCGATGAGGTCACCCGGCCGCTCGCGCTGGATCAGCATGCCCGGACGATGGTCGACCGGATCAATCGTCAGGCACGGGCGGCGTCAGTCGACGGCCACTCAGATTACGGACATGCGCTGGAGACGTTCTGGCGGCGGTTCGGCCGCGACGTGAGCGCGCGGACGACCATTCTCATCCTCGGCGACGCGCGGAACAATCACCACTTGTCGCAGGCCTGGGCCGTGCGCGACATGTCCAGGCGGGCACGGCGCGTCTTCTGGCTCAATCCGGAGCCGACCGCCTTGTGGGGAACCGGTGATTCGATCATGGCCGAGTACGCCCCGCATTGCGACGCGGTCACTGAGTGCCGGAATCTCCGCCAGCTGGAGCACTTCGTGACCGCCCTGCTGCTGTTATCCGGCAGCACCCCAGCGCGAGCCTGCCTGACCTGAGCAGGAATCACCCAACGAGCCAGGAGGATCTATGGCCGGGATCTGCGACCAGCGAGTCGTCATCGTCACCGGAGCAGGCCGGGGAATCGGCCGCGAGCATGCGCTGGCGTTCGCGAAGCAGGGCGCCCGAGTCGTCGTCAATGATCTCGGGGCCGAGGTGGACGGCACCGGGTCGTCGACCGGGCCGACCGGCGAGGTCGTCGACAAGATCCGCGCCGACGGCGGGGAAGCGATCGCCAGCGGCGGCGATGTCGCCGACTGGGACGGGGCACAGCGGCTGATCTCGCTGGCCATCGACCACTTCGGCCAGCTGGACGTGCTGGTCAACAACGCCGGGATCCTGCGCGACCGGATGCTCGTCAACATGACGCCGGCCGAGTGGGATGAGGTCATCCGGGTGCACCTGCGCGGGACCTTCGCGCCTGCCCAGATCGCCGCCTCGTACTGGCGCGCCCGGTCCAAGGAGGGCCTGGCTAATGACGCCCGCATCATCAATACCAGTTCTTCCTCGGGCATCTACGGGAACATCGGCCAGACCAACTACGGCGCCGCCAAGGCCGGCATCGCCGCCTTCACCGTGATCGCGGCTAAGGAACTGGCCCGCTACGGCGTCACCGTCAATGCGATCGCGCCGGGGGCCCTCACCCGGATGACCGAGAACCTCGGCACCGGTGAGCGCGCACGGGCGCGAGCGCCCGAGGAATTCGACAGCAGCCACCCCGGCAATATCGCCCCGCTCGTTGTCTGGCTCGGCAGCACCGAATCGGCGGGCATCACCGGCCGTGTCTTCGACGTTCGCGGCGGACATGTCAGCGTGGCCGAAGGCTGGCACGCCGGGCCGGGCGTGGACAAAGGCAGCCGGTGGGAGCCGGCCGAGCTGGGCGCCGTCATACCGGACCTGGTCGCTAAGGCCCCGCCGAACGCGAACATGCTCGGCGAGCTCGTGCCGGAGGCGTAACGGCTTGCCGGGACAGGCGGGACAGGCAGGAATGACGACGCGGCGGGGCGTGGCGGCGGGACCGCTCAGCGGTATCCGGGTGCTTGACCTGGCCGGTCAGTCAGCCGTGTTCGCGACCCGGACCCTTGCCGACGTCGGGTGCGAGGTGGTGCGCGCCGAGCCTCCGGGCGGCGGCGGGCTGCGGAGCCTGGCGCCCTTCCTGGACGGCGTGCCCGGCGTCGAGCGATCGCTGTGGCATCTCTACCTCAACGTCGGCATGCGATCGGTTGTGCTGGATCGCGCCACGCCGGACGGCCAGGCCGCCTTCTGGTCCCTGGTGGCCGACGCCGATGTCATCGTCGAGACCGAGCGGCTGGACCACGCTCAGGGACAGCCACCTTCGCTGGCGGAACCTGACGAAACCGACGGTCGCGATGGTGCAGGGCTTCTGCGTCTTCGGCGGCTGGATGATCGCCTCCGCGATGGACGTCATTCTTGCTACCGACGACGCGCTGTTCATCCCTGTGTACGGGGACTACTTCACGGCCTCCTGGGACGTGGGGGCACGGAAAGCGAAAGAGATCCTGTTCGAGAACCGGTTCCTGACGGCTCCCGAGGCCAGGGAGTGCGTCCGAAGGGCCCGGAGCTACCTTGAGGAAGATATCGCCCGATGACGATCAGCCATTCAGCCGTTACCCGTTCCCTGCACTGGCGTCATTCGCCGAAGGAGGTCTCCCGTGGCTGACCCGCGCACGTTCCAGCCCCCCACGTTCGACTCGGTCGAGGAGGAGCGCAGGCACCGCAAGCAGCGCCTGGCCGCAGCCTTCCGGCTGTTCTCCCGCTTCGGCTTCGATGAGGGGGTCGCCGGCCATATCACCGCCCGCGATCCCGAGGACCCCCATCGCTTCTGGGTCAGCCCCTTCGGGACGCACTCCGGCCATATCAAGGTGTCCGATCTGATCTGCGTCGACGCCGAGGGCGATGTGGTCGAAGGCGACCGCCCGGTCAATACCGCCGCCTTCGCCATCCCGTCCACCCTTGGCCGCCTCCTCGACCCCATCACCCGGGACGTGTGCGCCTTCTACCGCGAGCACGCACTGTTCGACGACTACACCGGGGTCGTGCTGGACGCCGAGGCGGTCGGCAAGCCCATCTTCATCGAGCCCGACTACGCCGCCCTCACACAGACCCAGGCCGGCTCCCACCGGATCGGCTGGTATAGCTTCCAGCCCCGGTGGGACCGCATCGTGCGCGAACAGCCCGACCTGCTCGGCTGACTGTGGGGACCTTCCACGCCCTTCTCATCGCCAACCGGGGCGAGATCGCCATCCGCATCGGCCGGGCCGCCGCCGCCCTGGGCCTGCGCAGCGTCATGGTGTACGCCGAGGACGACGCCGACAGCCTGCACCGGTGGTCCGGCGACGAGGCGCGCGCGCTCCCCGGCCAGGGTGCGCGCGCCTACCTCGACGCCGACGCACTCGTCACCGCCGCCCTGGACTCCGGCTGCGACGCCGTCCATCCCGGCTACGGCTTCCTGGCCGAGAAGGCCGGCTTCGCGCGCCGCTGCGCTGACGCGGGCCTGACCTTCGTCGGCCCGGGAGTCGAGCACCTCAAGCTGTTCGGCGACAAGGCCAGGGCCAGGGCCGAGGCCGCCCAGGCAGGCGTGCCGGTTCCCCGCGGCCTCGACCACCCCGTCACCGTCGAGGAGGCCCGCGCCTTCTTCACATCCCTCGGTCCTGGCGCCGCCGTCATGATCAAGGCCATCGCCGGCGGAGGCGGCCGGGGCACCCGCCTGGCGGAGAGCCACGACGAGCTGGCAGCCAGCTACGCCCGCTGCCAGTCCGAAGCGCGCACTGCCTTCGGCAGCGCCGACGTGTACGTCGAGGAGTACCTGCCCGGCGCCCGCCACATCGAGGTCCAGGTCGCGGGCGACGTGGCCGGCCACGTCATTCACCTCGGCGAACGGGACTGCACCCTGCAGCGCCGCCACCAGAAACTGATCGAGATCGCGCCCGCCCCGTGGCTCGCCGACGCGACCCGCCTGGCCATGACGGAGGCCGCTGTCCGCCTGGCGGCGCGGGTCGGCTACACGAGCCTGGGCACCTTCGAGTTCCTCGTCAGCCCGTCGCGGCCGACGGGCGACGCGCAGTTCGCCTTCATCGAGGCCAACGCCCGCCTGCAGGTCGAGCACACGGTCACCGAGGAGGTGACCGGGGTCGACCTCGTCGAGGCCCAGATCCGGCTGGCCGGCGGCGCATCCCTGGCCGACCTCGGCCTGGACGACACGGGGGCCGGCACCGCCCGCGGCTATGCCGTCCAGGCGCGGGTGAACATGGAAACACCGGCGGCAGACGGTTCGGTCCATCCGGAGGGCGGCACCCTAAAGGTCTACGAGCCACCGGGCGGGCCCGGCATCCGCACCGACGGCTTCGGATACGTCGGCTATACGACCAGCCAGGCTTACGACTCGCTGCTCGCCAAGGTCATCGCGTATTCGCGGGCGCCGGACATCACGCAGGCCCTGTCGCGGCTCGACCGGGCCCTGCGCGAGTTCCGCATCGACGGCGTGGCCACGAACATCGCCTTCCTCCGGGCGATCCTCGAGCATCCCGACGTCGCCGCCGGGCGCATCCACACCCGCTTCGTCGACCAGCAGCTGGGCCAGCTGGCCAACGGGGCCGCGGCCCACGCAGCGCTCGCCGGCGGCCGGTCCGCCCCGGTGACCGTTCCTGCCGGGCGGTCACCGGGGGCCCGCCTGCGAAGCCGCGACCCGCTGGCTCTGTTTGACTACGACGCCCGGCTCAAGAGCGAGCAGGCCGCTGCGCAGTCCGCCCCTCCCCCGCAGGGCGCCGACGCGGCTGGCGGCCTGGTCGGGCTCGCCTCCCCGATGCCCGGCACGGTCGTGTCGATCGATGTCGAGGTCGGCGACGAGGTCCGCGCCGGCCAGACGGTCGGTGTCATCGAGGCCATGAAGATGGAGCACCTGATCCGCGCCGACCGGGACGGCGTCGTGCGCCGCATCCCGCTGGAGCCCGGCGACATCGTCAGCCAGGGCGACGTCGTCGTCCTGGTCGAGGAGTCCGAGGCCGGCGAGTGGGCGGGCGACGCGAGCGAGGCCGAGATCGATCTCGGCCACATTCGCGACGACCTCGCCGAGCTGAACGCGCGGCGTGCCTACGTGTTCGACGAGAACCGGCCCGAGGCGGTCGCTAAGCGCCACGACCGCGGCTACCGCATGCCGCGTGAGAACATCGCCGACCTGGTCGATCCCGGCTCGTTCCTGGAGTACTGGCCGCTGGTCGTCGCCCGTCAGCACCAGCGACACGACATGGAGACGCTGCGCCGCACGACGCCGGCCGACGGACTGGTGGGCGGCACGGCAACCATCAACAGCGACCTCTTCCCCGCCGATCGCTGCCGAACCCTGGTCGTCTCCTACGACTACACCGTGCTCGCCGGGACACAAGGGTCGCGCAACCACTACAAGCAGGACCGCATGTACGAGCTGGCCAGCCGGTTCGGCCTGCCCGTGGTCCTTTTCGCCGAGGGCGGCGGAGGCCGCCCCGGCGACGATCGCACCGGCCCCGGCGTCGCCTTCGACACCCATACCTTCACCCAGTTCTCCAGGCTCAGCGGGCTGGTGCCCCTGGTCGGCATCGGCAACGGGCGCTGCTTCGCCGGCAACACGGCACTGCTGGCCTGCTGCGACGTGATCATCGCGACGGAGGGCTCGACCATCGCCATGGGCGGCCCGGCCATGATCGAGGGCGGCGGCCTCGGCGTCTACACCCCGGAAGAAGTCGGGCCGATGTCGTTCCAGGTGCCTAACGGCGTGGTCGACCTCCTCGTCCCGGACGAGGCCGCGGCCGTCGAGGCAGCCAGGAAGTACCTCTCCTATTTCCAGGGCGCCGTCACCGACTGGGAGGCACCCGACCAGCGGTACCTGCGCCACATTGTGCCGGAGAACCGCCTGCGGCTGTACGACATGCGGGAGATCATCGCGACCATCGCCGACCGCGGCTCGGTGCTCGAGTTGCGCGAAAGGTTCGGCGTGGGCGTCATCACCGCCTTCGCCCGCGTCGAGGGGCGCCCGGTCGGCGTCATCGCCAACAACCCGGGTCACCTGGCGGGGGCCATCGACTCCGACGGCGCCGACAAAGGCGCCCGGTTCCTGCAGCTGTGCGATGCCTTCGACATCCCGGTCCTGAGCCTGATGGACTGCCCGGGAATCATGGTGGGCCCGGAAGCCGAGCGCACCGCCCTGGTCCGCCATTCCGTGCGCATGTTCAACGTCGGCGCCAATCTGACGGTGCCGCTGTTCGGCGTCGTCGTCCGCAAGGCCTATGGTCTCGGGGTACTCGCCATGTGCGGGGCCAGCTCCAGCGTGGGGCTATTCACGGTGGGGTGGCCGACCGCGGAGTTCGCCGGCATGAACCTGGAGGGCGCGGTCAAGCTCGGCTACCGCAGGCAGCTGGCCGCCATCGAGGACCCGGAGCAGCGGGCGGCCGAGTTCGAGCGGCGCGTCGCGGAGGCCTACGAGGGGGCCAAAGCCGTCAACGCCGCCGCCGGCGGGGGCCTTGACGACGTCATTGACCCGGCGGACACGCGCGACTGGATCGCCACCAGCCTGCGGGGCCTGCCCGCCCCGCAGCCCAGGACGGGCAAGAAGTACCCGTACATCGACACCTGGTAGCCGGCCGCGCGGCCTGCGCCGCCGGACGGAGCGGACTGGCGGCTCAGCTTCTCGGATCGAGGAGGAAGCGACGGAACCAGCTCAGGGCGGCCCCGGAGCTGGCGGCGAACTGCGCCTCGCAGGCATCGAAGTCTCGTTGCGCCAGCTCGGGGCCCGCTCGGCGGCGACACGGGTGAACCAGCCGTAGGAATCGTCCTCGAACAGTATCCCGACGCCCTCCCTGGTGGCCGACACCGCCAGGACGGTGTCGCGGGGAGAGTGCGACGCGGCCGCGACGGCGATCGCCTTCTCGGTGGCCGCCGACATGGCCGTGAACCCGTGGGCCATCACGACTCCCGGGCTGGTGTCCACTCCCCGCGGACGGTACAGCCACCCGCGGAGGGTGGCTCCGTGAGACTGGAACGACACGTCGGCGCGCGAGAACTGCATCACAGCCAAGTCTGCGCGGCGACCGCGGGAAGAAACAGTAGTGTGCTCCCCACACACCAGCAGCCCGCGCCGGCACACCACGAACTCGTAGGGCGCTAACTACTGGTTCGCCCCTGCAGCTGAACCGTAGGTTCCTGTGGCGTGGCGGGAATACCGGGTCAGGGACGGCAATCAGCTGACCGCGCAGCGGAGGGTCTGGTGACCACTGTCCTGCCCGACGTGACCATCGAGGCGGCCGGCGCCGGTGCCTGGGACGTCAGCCTGCCCGAACGGTGGAACGTCGGCCGTAACCAGAACGGCGGCGTCCTGCTCGCCGCAGCCAGCAGCGCCGTGAGTGTGGCTGCAGGTCAGCCCCATCCGCTGTCGGTGACCGGCCACTATCTCCGGGCCACGGGTGCTGGTCATGCCAGCGTGCGCGTCTCCGTGGTCCGGCACGGACGTACGGCATCCACCGGGGTGGCCGAGGTCTGGCAGGACGACACCGAGCGGATGCGCATGATCGGCACCTTCGGCGATCTCGCCGCCCGTGACAACTCGGGGACATCCGTCGAGGCCGCTGCCCCATCCATCTCCGGGCCGGACGGCTGCGTCGACCTGTTCGACCTTCTCGTGCAGTCGCCCATGGGACAGCGGACACTCACTCGCTCGCTCCGCAACTTCGCGATCCGGGTCGATCCGAAGCACGGCTGGGGCCCGGACGCGCACGGCCAGCCGACCCTGTCCGGCTGGATCCGGCTCCGCGATGAGGAGACGATCGGCGCCCCGGCTCTCGTGGCCATTGCCGACGGCTTCCCGCCGACGCTGCTGAGCCAGGCTGAGATGGGCTGGCTCCCGACCCTCGAGCTCACCGTGCACGTCCTCGCCGTCCCCGTCCCGGACGAGCCGTGGTTGCGGGCAGAGCTGCGCACGCGGACGGTCATCGGCGGGCTCGTCGACGAGGACGGCGAGCTGTGGGACGCTTCCGGGCAGCTGGTCGCTCGCTTCCGCCAGCTCTGCCTCCTACTTCGCGACAGGAGCCAGCAATGAGTGACGCACGCTACGCGGTCGACCGACGACCGGCGATCGTCTGGAGCGAAGGCCTCCGCCTGGCCGCGGACATCCTGACGCCGAGCAGGCTCGAAGGACCCGCGCCCGCCATCCTCCTGTGCCACGGGTGGGGCGGCCGCAAGCAGCATCTGCTCGAGCTGTACGCGCCCCACTTCGCTGCGGCCGGCTACGTGGTGATGGTCTTCGACTACCGGACCTGGGGGGAGAGCGACGGCAAGCCCGTCCCGGTCGCCGGCGAGCCGATGCTCACGGAGGCCGGTGAGCGGACCATCAGGGTTCGCGTCATCGGCGAGGTCGTCGACCCCGTCGACCACGTGACCGACGTCCGGGCCGCGCTCGCCTACCTGCTGGCGGAGCCCGGCGTCGACCCCGACCGGGTCGGGCTGTTCGGCACCAGCTACGGGGGCGGGCATGTCCTCGCCGTGGCCGGAACGGACGATCGGGTCCGGGCCGTCGTCGCCCAGATCGGCGGGTACGGTCACCCGACGAGCAGCGAGTTCAGGCAGCGCGCCCGCCAGCAGGCGGCTGACAAGGCTCGCGGCGTCCTCGACCCGCCCATCCCCCAGGACCGCGGCGGCGCGGTGACCAGCCTGGGAGGCGTGCCCGACCTGGCCCGCCAGCTCACGCACTCACCGCTCGAGCTGGCCCGCGGGGTCCGGGTCCCGACCCTGTTCATCGACGCCGAGTTCGAGGAGTACAACACCGAGGACCCCCAGCTGCAGGGGGGCGGGGCGTTCGAGGTCGTCCGGCAGAACGCGGTGTCCGAACGGCATACGTTCCCGTGCACGCACTACCGGGTCTACGACGAATACCTCGAGCCCGCGCGGAAGCTGGCCCTCGACTGGTTCGAGAAATACCTGTGACGGTCACTGGCGACGGCCCGGCCGACGTGGCGGTTGTCGGAGGCGGCATGGCGGGCCTCGTCGCCGCCAACCGGTGCGCCCAGCTGGGACCGCGCACCGTATTGCTGGAGAAGAGCGCAAGCGCGGACGGCGACTCGAATGCCCGCATCTCCACCGGCCCGTTCCATCTCGCCTGGCGCCCCTTGACGCCCCGGCCGGCGAGCTCGGCCGCGGCGTTGCAGTGGCTGATCGATGAAGGCGTCTCGTTCGCCCCGGGCCGCGAAGGCGCCGCCTTCCGCTGGCAGGTGACCCCTCACGGGGTCAACGTGGGGCGGCGGATCGAGGGCGATCGCGGCACCTACCGGATGGTCCGGCGCCTCTACGCGAATCTGCGGGCCCGCGGCGCAGCCGTTTTTCACGACAGCAGGGCCAGCGCGCCCGAGCCGGCGGGCGGCGGGCGGCGGGTGGCGGGTCACCGTGGACGCCACCCGTCCTGCCCGCCATGTTTATGCGAGCCACGTCGTGCTGTGCGACGGAGGCTTCCAGGCCAGTCGGGAGCTGCTGACCAGGTACGTCGGGCCGCAGGCCTCCGACCTCGTCCTCCGCGCCGCCGTGACAGGTACGGGCGATGCCCTGAGGATGGCCCTCGCCGTCGTAGCAGCGGCCGCGGGACTCGGCCGCTGCTACGGCCACATCCTCAGTCGCGACGCAATGCGCAAGGACTTGTGGCCCTATCCGGTGCTCGACGCGCTGTGCCAGCAGGGGGTGATTGTCGACAGGTGGGGCCGGCCCCTCGTGGCTGGCTTCGCGGACGGGATCCGGCTCGCCAATATCCTCGCCAGAACCGAGGACCCTCGCGGCTGGCCAGTCGTCGTCACCGAGTCGGAGTGGAAGAGGCACGGCGCCGGCCGCTCGGCTCCTGGAGAGGGTGCCAGCGCCTATGCCGACCTTGAGCGTCTCGGCGGCAGGGTCTGCCGTGCCGACGGGGCACGCCGCCTCGCCGCTGAGCTCAGCCTCCCCCCGGACAGCCTGGCTGAGGCGATTGAGCGATGCCCCGGCCCGTCTGCCGCTGCGGACGCGCTCGTCGGACTGCCGATCGTGCCGGGCAGCACCTTCACGACGGGCGGGATCGCCGTGCGAGCCGATGGCGCCGTCGTCACCGACGACGGTTCTGTGCTCTCCGGCCTCTTCGCCCGCGGCGGGATCCAGGGCGGCCGGGATCGCCGGGGCGTCTGCCTGCGGCTCGCCGCGGAGGGATGCGCCGTGGCGGTAGTCGACCTCGACGCGGGCATGGCGGCGTCGACCGCTCAGGAGATCGCGGCCCAGGGCGGCGTCGCGTGCGGCCTCGACGCTGACATCAGCGACGAGCCCATGGTCGCCGAGCTCATGGCTCGGGCGGAAGGTGAGCTGGGATCGGTCCCGCAGATAGCCATCTGCAACGCCGGGATCCAGCAGCGCAAGAAGCTGCAGGGCTGTCCTGACTGGTGCCTGCGCGGCCGGCTTCGTACGCTGCACCGGAGCGACCGATGGCGCCGGTGCGGCACCCGACCGCCGGCGGACAGGGGTGAGCACATCATGCGAACTGAGAGCCAGGCGGGCTCGCCGGCGACCGACCGTGACCTGAGTGGCGCCTTCGAGGACCTCGAGCGCGACGGCTATTGCGTCATCGAGGACGTGCTGACTCCTGCCGAGGTTGCGGCCGTCCGGTCCCGCCTGGTTGAAGTCGCGGCCGGGATCAACCCCGCCTGGGCAGAAGGCCCGAGGAACCAGCGGGTCTATGCGCTCACGCACAAGGGTGATGAGTTCATCTTCCTGCTCGAGCATCCCGTGCTGTGGGCTCTGATGAGCCGCGTGCTCGGTCCGGACTTCCTGCTGTCCAGCATCACCGCCAACATCGCCGGCCCCGGCGGCCAGGCGATGATGCTGCATCCGGACCAGGGCTACATTCCGCCGCCCTGGCCGCCCTACCCGCTCGTCGCCAACATCATGTGGATGCTTGACGACTTCACCGAGGCCAACGGCGCGACCCGGTTCGTGCCCGGCTCACACCGGCAGGCAACCGGCGGCCCGACCGATCAGGCGCTCGCCAGCAGCGCCGTGGCGGTAACCGGGCGGGCGGGCTCGGTGCTGTGCTTCGACGGGCGCGTCCTGCATCAGACCGGCGCGAACACCACGACGGACGTACTCCGGCACGGGGTGCTGACGTATTGCTGCCAGCCCTGGATCCGGCAGCAGGAGAACTCCAGCCTCTCCATTCCCGAGGCGCTGTGGCCGAAGCTCTCCGAGCAGGTCAGGCAGCTGGCCGGGCTGAAGACATACGCGGGCCTCGGCATGATCGACGGTCCAGCCCAGAGCGGCTTCCGGTAGGGCGAACCCTACTCGATCGGGCACCCTGACCGCAGGTAGCTTCGCGGGCAGGACCGGACGAAGGGATTGTGAATCTTGGGAAGGGCGCTGGACGGAATACGCGTCCTTGAGCTGGGTCACGCGATCTCGGCCCCGCATTGCGCGCAGATCCTCGCCGACCACGGCGCGGACGTTATCCGGATCGAGCCGCCGGGCGGTGACCGGACCCGCGGCGCCCTGCCGGTCGCGGACGGCGACAGCCTCTATTTCGCGGCGCACAACCGGGGCAAGCGCAGCGTGATCATCGACCTGAAGGACCCGCGCGGCCGGGACATCTTCCTGACCCTCGCCGACAGTGCGGACGTCGTGATCACCAATTACAGCGCGGGCGTACCCGACCGGCTCGGCCTGGGCTACAGCACCCTCAGCGCCCGCAACCCTCGACTGGTCTTCGTACATATCACCGGATTCGGCTCGAACGGGACGGCCCGCGAGTACGGCGCCTACGACGGCATCATCCAGGCAATGAGCGGCGTCCCGTCGCTCACGGGCGAGCCCGGCAGCCCGCCGGTCTTCGTCGGCGCGTTCGTAGCCGACCATCTGGCGGCGATGCAGGCGGCAGTCGGGGCGCTGCTTGGCCTGGCGCGCCGGGGCGCCACCGGCACGGGCGGCTACGTCGACATCAGCATGCTGGACGGCTACATGAGCACGCTGGCTCATCATGTCGGCTCCGCGCTGGATGCAGAGCTTGTCCCAGCAGCTAACGGGAACAAGGTGCCGACAGCGTTCGCCAACACCTTCCCGGCGTCCGACGGCTATGTCTATCTCGCTCCCCTCGCGCCAGCCGCCTGGCAGGCGTTCTGCGAGGTCATCGACGCCCCTCAGTGGCTAGCCGACGCCGAACCGCAATGGCGAATCCAGGACGGCCGGTCCGAGGTGGAGCGCGTGGTCAGCGAGTGGACAGCCAGGCGCACCCGGCGCGAGATCATCGAGGAACTGCGCGCCGCGCGCGTCCCGTGCGGGCCGGTGAACGACGTGGCCGAGGCGGTCACGGACCCGGTTCATCACGGCCGCAAACCGATTGCGACGGTGCTGATGCCCAGCGGGCGGCAGTGGCACGTCCCCGGTCCGGAAGTCCGGCTTGGCGACCGTGCGGCCGACGGGCCGACGGCCGTGCCGGCGGCAGGCGAACACACCGCCGAGGTGCTGGCCGAGCTCGGTTACGGCCAGCAGGAGCTGCAGGAGCTGGCAGCCAGCGGCGTCATCGACCAGGACCATGGCGCCGGACCGGAATGACACGCAGATGAGCCAGACAGAGCGCGCACGCACGGATGCGGCGCGCCGGTAAGCGGCACGACCCCAGAAGGAGCCTGACATGCCTCACGCAGTGATAGTCGCCGCAGCCCGGACGCCGCTCGGCCGCGCCAGGAAGGGATCGCTCACCGAGTGCCGTCCCGATGACCTGGCGGTCCTGGCCGTCCGCGCGGTCCTCGACAAGGTGCCTCAGCTGGATCCGGACAGCATCGACGACCTCGTGCTCGGCTGCGCGCAGCCGAGTGGCGAGCACGGCAACAACCTGGCCCGCGTCGTGGCCGTGCTGCTCGGCCTGACCAATGTGCCTGGCGTGACGGTTAACCGGTTCTGCTCGTCGTCGCTGCAGGCGATCCGGATGGCGGGTCACGCGGTCCAGGCCGGCGAGGGCGATGCGTTTGTCTGCGCGGGCGTCGAGGCAGTCAGCCGGTACGACTTCAGGCCAGGGGACGGGCTCGCCAGCCACAACCCGCTGTTCGCCGACGCCGAGGAACGCACCAGGGAGCGGACGAGCGGAGCGGACTCCTGGGAGCCGCCCGCCGGACTCCCCGACATCTACATCGCGATGGGCCTGACGGCTGAGAACGTCCGGCTCAAGGAGAAAGTCAGCAGGCAGGAGATGGACGAGTTCGCCGCGCTGTCGCAGAGCAGGGCCGTTCAGTCACAGGAGAACGGCATCTTCGAGCGCGAGATCGTTCCGGTGACAACGCCGTCCGGCCAGGTCATTAGCAAGGACGACGGTCCCCGGCCGGGCACGACCACCGACGTGCTCGCGACCCTGAAGCCGGCCTTCAGGCCCGACGGCGAGGTGACGGCCGGGAACTCCTGCCCGCTGAACGACGGCGCAGCCGCAGTGATCGTGATGAGCGACACCAAGGCAGCTGAGCTCGGCATCACGCCGCTGGCCCGGATCGTGTCCTCCGGTGTCTCCGGACTAGACCCGGAGATCATGGGGCTCGGTCCGGTTGATGCCTGCCGCCAGGCCCTGAAGCGCGCAGGCCTCACGATCGGCGACGTCGACCTCGTCGAGATCAACGAGGCGTTCGCGGCCCAGGTGGTCCCCTCCGCCCGGCATCTCGGCATCCCCTGGGACAAGCTGAACGTCAACGGCGGCGCGATCGCGCTCGGCCACCCGTTCGGCATGACCGGGGCGAGGATCATGACGACCTTGCTCAACGCCCTGGAGGATCGTGACCTGACGATCGGGCTCGAGTCAATGTGCGTCGGCGGCGGGCAGGGCATGGCCATGGTCGTCGAGCGGCTCAACTAGGCGCATGAGCTTTAACGGCAGGGTCGCAATCGTCACCACCTCGTCCAGCGGGATAGGAGCGGCAGTTGCCGCGGCGCTCGCGGATGCCCTGCCCGGAGCCATGTACGCCGGCGCGGACATCGCCGATGACGCCGCTTGCGAAGCCCTGGTGTGCGCCACGATCGAGCGGTACGGTCAGCTGGACATCCTGGTGAACAACGCTGGCACGACCGAGGTCATCGCGCACTCCGACCTGCACGCCGCCACCGACGAGATCTGGCAGCGGATCTTCTCGGTCAACGTCCTCGGGACCTGGCACATGACCCGCGCCTGCGTACCCGCGCTGCGCGCCACCGGAGACGGCGTCGTGGTGAACGTCTCGTCGGTCGCGGGGCTGCGGGCGACCGGAAGCTCCATTCCCTACGCGGTTTCCAAGACCGGCGTCAACCACCTCACGGTGCTGCTGGCGAACGTACTCGGGCCGGAGATCCGGGTCAACGCGGTGGCACCGGGCCTGGTGGACACGCCGTGGGGCTCATCCATGCCCGCCACGTCACCGGTCAGGTCGTCACGGTCGACGGCGGCATGGCTCTCAGGTAGCCGGCGATGCGGAATGCTGAGGTGACAGTTGGCTGATCGGCCTGATCCGGGCGCGCTCGCCGGCGTGCGCGTGCTCGATCTGACCGGCGGTCTCGCCGGCCCGGTCGCGGGCATGCTGCTGGCGGACCTCGGAGCTGACGTCGTCAAGGTCCATCCGCCAGGCGCGGGGCCGTCCGGGGCGCAGCCCGGCCCGCACATGTGGGACCGCGGCAAGCGAGCGGGTGTTCTCGATCCGGCCAGCCCGGCTGACCTTGAGGCGCTTGACCGCCTCGTCGAGGGCGCCGACGTGGTCCTGGCGGGCACCAGCGGCGCGGCCATGGCCTACGACGAGCTACTCGGCCGGGGGCACGTTCCCGGCCGGCCGGGCTTCTGGATCGCGATGCCCCCCTACCTGCTCGGCGAGACGCCGTGGGCCAGGGAGCAGGAATCGGGCGGCCTGCTGTTCGCCTGGCTCGGGCATGCCTGGAGTCAGTCCTCCTACGACGACGTGCCGGTCGACTGCCTGTACCCGCTGGCCCTGTACATGCAGGGGATCTGGGCCGCGACCGTAGCAGTGGCGCTGCTGACCGGACGGCAGCTGGGTCATGAGCTCGCACCGCTGGCAGTGGCCGGCGGCGCGCACGGTGGACAGCTCGTCTCCCCCGGCGGCTTCGCCGCCGGGGGAGACGACCCGCACATCCACCGGCCCGGCGGCCCTGGCGGAGCGCTGGCCAACTATCGCTGCTACCGCTGCAGCGACGGCCAGTGGCTGTTCTTCGGCGCCTTCACCACCGCGTTCATCGACCGCGGCCTGCACGCAGCTGGCGCGCGCTGGCTGCTGGAGGATCCGCGCGTGGGCGGCGACCCCGCGAACGTGCGCCTGCCCGGGAACCTCGTCTGGATCACCCGCGAGCTCGAGCAGATCTTCGCCACCCGGCCGCAGCGCGAGTGGCTCGAGCTGCTGGAGGCCGCGGACGTGCCCGCGGCCCCCGCCGCCGATCCTGGCGACTGGCTCAACCACGATCAGGTGCGCGCGATCGGGCTGCGCCTGCAGGTGCGCAACGACGCGGGCCAAGACGTGGTCATGCCAGGACCGCTCATCGGGCTGTCGCACACGCCGGCGGCTGTCCGCTGCGCAGCGGCGACGTCCTGGCCGCACCTCGCCGAGCTCACAGGACTGTGGTCGCCGCGCCCGGCCGCCGCCACCACGCCAGCCGCGCCGCGGCTGCCGCTGTCCGGCCTTCGCGTCCTTGACCTCGGAACGATCATCGCCGGCCCGTATGTGACGACGCTGCTCGGAGAGCTCGGAGCCGACGCCATCAAGGTGGAGCGGCCGCCGCAAGGCGATGAATTCCGTATCGCGCACGGCGGCCGCGGCGGCGTGGGCTTCTCGGTCTACAACCGCGATCAGCGGAGCATCCTGCTGGACCTGGCATCCGGCCCGGACCGGGATGTCTTCCTGCAGCTGGCCCGGACCGCGGACGTCGTGGTCGACAACTACCGTGCCGGGGTGCTGACCCGCCTGGGCATCGGCCATGACCAGCTGTCCGCGGTCAATCCGATGGTCACGAGCGTCTCGATCAGTGCCTTCGGCGAGACCGGTCCGCTGGGCCACCGTCCTGGCTTCGACCCGGTCATCCAGGCGATGAGCGGCATCATGCGCGCGCAGGGCGGTCCGGACCAGGCCGACAGCCCTGCGTTCCTGACCGTCCCGGTCAACGATGTGCTGGCCGCAGGCCTCGGCGCGCTGGGAGCGTGCGCCGCGCTGCTGGCCCGCAGCCGGCTCGGGCACGGCCAGCGCGTCAGCATCACGCTGTGCGCCTCGTCCTGCCTGCTGCAGTCCGAGCACCTTGTCCAGTTCCCCGGCGCACCGCCCTACCCCGCGGCCGGCCGGGATTTCGCCGGCCCCGGCCCGCTGGACCGCCTGTACCAGGCGGCCGACGGCTGGATACGACTGAGCGCCGGGCGTGACTACGAGATCAGCGAGCTGCACGATGCCGGGCTGGCGGCTGCCGCCGGCCTGTCCAGCCCGGACGGGGAGCCTGCCGCCCGCGAGGAGGCACTGGCGGCCGCGATCGGGGCTGCGGTCGCACGGCTGCGTGCCGCCGAAGTGGTGCGGCGCGCGACGGCGGCCGGGATCCCGGCGGCCCGTGCGCGCCAGGTGCACGAGCTGACCGCCGACGAGCAGCTCATCCGGCATCGCCTGCTCACCGTGATCGAGCAGGACGAGTCCGGTGTCGCTCGCGTCGGGCCAGGGCGCTGGCTGGAAATGCCCGGCCTGCGCGCCGAGCCACCGGGCGAGGCGCCCCAGGCGGGAGAGCACGGTGACGAGATCCGGCGCGAGGCAGGTCTCGTCCGGTTTCCCGCGGACTGGCGCCGCGAGGTAACGGCCGGCTCGGAGCACCAGGAGGCATGAGGTGACGGACATCTCCGCTCTGCTGGTCGCCAACCGCACCGATCGCAGCATCGGCGGGCGGGTGCGGGCCTTCCACAAGGTGGTGTGGCTGGAGCCGTCGCTCGATGGTGCGGGCGGGTAACGGCACGCCGCCCGCGGATCAGCTGAACCAGCTCAGGGCCGGTACGGGATGCCCGGCGTGCCGACCTGCGTCACCAGCACGCGCTGGGCATCGTGGACGAACTCGACGAGCAGCTGGCGGGTGTCGGCAGGGTCGATGATGTCCTGCGCGGTCGCCTCGGCAGTGCGGAACGGCGAGGCGAGCGCCTCGAGCTCGCGCTCGATCTCCAGTCGCTTGGCGGCCGGATCGTCAGCGGCCTCGATGACCCGCCGGTAGGCAGCGGCGACTCCGCCCTCGATATGCATGGAACCCCAGCGAGCCGACGGCCAGGCGTAGCGGCGGAACATGCCGCTGGGCCGGTGCTGGCACTGCCCGGCCACCCCGAACAGGCGTGACACGACGAACGTAAGCCAGGGCATCCTGCTCTGGCAGGTTGTCCAGATCAGCCGCGCGCCTGCGCGCTCGATGCCCTGGCGCTCGGACTCAGGGCCAACAAGAAATCCGGGTTCGTCAGCGAATGAGACGAGGGGCAGGTGGAACTCGTCACAGAGCTGAATGAGGCGCATCACCTTCTCCCCGGCGGCCACATCGGTAGCCCCGCCGTAGCGCCTGGGGTTATTGGCCATCACCCCGACCGAGTACCCGTCGACCCGGCCGAGCCCGGTCACCCGCGACGAGCCGTACCGGGGCGCGATCTCGAAGAACGAGCCGGCATCCAGTGCGGCCGCGATGATCGCGTAGACGTCGAAGGGCTGGCGCCGGTTCTCCGGAACCACGTCGCGCAGGCTGAGTGCCGTGAGAGCCGGCTCCCGCGCGGCAGCCGCCGGCGGAAGCTCGCTGACGCTGCTCGGCAGGTACTCCAGAAAGGTGCGGACCTGGCTGAGCGCCTCATCCTCACTTTCCGCCGCATTGTCGGCCACGCCGCTGCCCCGCGTATGCACCGCGGCGCCGCCCAGGCTTTCCTTTGTCACCTCCAGGCCCAACGCCGCCTTGACCACCGGCGGGCCGCCAGGGAAGAGCTGGGCCGTGCCGCGGACCATGACATTGAAATGAGCCAGGCAGGCATTAACAGCAGGAAGCCCGGCAACTGATCCGAGTACGGCGGAGACAACCGGCACGGTCTGGAGCAGCTGGACGTCGACGGCGCTCCAGGTATTGCCGTCGGGCAGGTATGTCCGTCCGATGTCGGCGAAGCTGCTGACGCTGCCGCCGCTGGCATCGAGCAATCGCACGTACGGCACGCGCCACTCCAGCGCCCGCCGCGCCGCGCTCAACTCCTGGCCGAGGCCGCCGCCTGAGCCGCGCGTGGCTGCTCCCCCGCGCACCGTGAAGTCGCCCGCAGCGACGACCGCACGCCGGGCGTTCATGCTCAGGAATCCGGTCACCTCCCCCTTGGGAGTGAAGGAAACGAGCTTGTCGCCGTCATACTCGCCGGCGCCAGAGAGCATGCCGAACTCGCGGAAGCTTCCTTCGTCAGCCAGCGCCGCTATTCGTTCGCGGGCAGTCAGCTTCCCGTGCTCGTGCTGGCGCTTGACCTGCTCGGCGCCGCCCATCTGCGCAGCCAGATCGCGGCGGTGCTGAAGCTCCGCCAGGCCCTCTTCCAAACGCGGCACGATACCTCCCTGGCTGCCGTCGCACGCCGACGGCACTCCGGATTCCAGAAGTACACCAACGGTACGGGCTTCGGCGAGATGGCCGAAGTCGGCGCATCCCGATAGTCGGGCGCTACGTGGAGCGAGCGCGCTCAATGTCGGGAACTCACTACTAGACCGCGGCCAGCACCCTGCCTAGCGTGGCTCGTCAGTATCGCTCGGCGCGCATCAGTGACCGTCGCCCCGAGCTAGATCGTCCGGGTCACCGAATGGGAGGTCCAGGCGTGAGAGTCAGCCCCCGTCGGCAGCTTCCCCCAGGCGCGATCTCGCAGCGTGGGCAGTCAGATGGGGAACGGGTGTCTCATGTCGGATGAGGGGAGGGCCGACCGGGCTGGAGCAGCCGGACCCTCAGCCGGCACAGTCCCATCTGGTGCGGACATGGTGCTGCGCATCGAGGACCTCGTCGTCGACTTCCCCGTTGCCCACCGCCGGCCCAAGAGGGCGGTCGACCATGTCAGCCTGGAGATGCGAGCAGGAGAGATCCTCGGCATCGTCGGAGAGTCGGGATCGGGTAAGACGACGATGGCACGCCTGGTCGCCGGTTTCCTCCAGCCGACCTCGGGCACGGTCATGCTGCCAGGTCCCGGCGGCACGCTGAGCCCCCGTTCGGGGACGCGAGGCCATCGTGATGTCCAGATGGTGTTCCAGCAGTCGGCTGTCTCGATGAACCCTCGCATGCCGGTCTGGAAGGTGATCGGCGAGGCGTACTCCCCCAACTGCTGGATGTCGAAGGGCCGCTCGCTTCCGAAGAGCCGCGATGGCGGCGCTGCCGTTACCCTCGAGGCCGCAGTCAAGGCCCAGCTTCGCCGGGTTGGGCTGCCCGAGTCCTACAGCGCTAAGCGGGCGGTCGAGTTGTCCGGCGGCGAAAAGCAGCGCGTGGTCATCGCTCGGGCGCTCGCTGCCCAACCCGTGATCATTGTCTGCGACGAACCGGTGTCGTCGCTCGACGTGTCCATCCGGGCGGTGATCTTGAACCTGTTCGAGCGTCTCCGGGACGACTTGGGCATGGCTCTCTTCTTCATCTCGCACGACATCTCAGTCGTGGCGCACCTCGCCGATCGCGTGATCGTCATGCACGACGGCAAGGCCGTCGAGTCAGGCCCCGCCCGTGAGGTCATCGACAATCCGCAAGATGAGTACACCCGGCGCCTGATCGCCTCAGTCCCGAGTCTCGAGCGCGGGAACCGGAGCGATGCGCTGCGATGTGGAGCACCTCGAACAGAAGTGCCGCGCGGCGAATCGCCGCCGGCAGCCCTGAACACACCTGGAAATACCCCCCACGAGCGAGGTGCAAGATGAGGCGACGAGCGAGGCCAAGAAACTTCAGAATTATCAGTGCGCTCGCACCCGTAATACTGCTGTCCGCGCTGCTGGCAGCCTGCGGCAGTTCGTCAAGCAGCAGCACCGGTAACGGCAAGATCAACACCAACGGGACGATCAGCATTGGTTACACGCTCCCGCCGACGACGCTCGACCCCGAGGTCGGGACATCGGGAGCCGACTACATTTACATCGAGCAGATCTTCGGGAACCTGATCGAGGTCAACGGGCAAGGCAAGTTGATCCCGGCGATGGCGACGAAGTGGGCCTTCAGCGGGACCGGGGCCAAGAAGGACGACACCTTCACGGTCTGGCTCCGCCCTGGCCTCAAGTTCTCGGACGGCACGCCGCTCAATGCGGCCGCGGTTGTCTTCGACTGGAAGCGTTATCTGGCCTCCGGGGACATCCTCGATGATATGCAATACGTGATACCGGGCTCCATCCACGCCATCGGCAACGACGAAGTGCAGGAGCAGACCACGCAGCCCAACGCCCAGCTGCCGTGGGGACTCGCTGACCGGGCCGGGATGATCATCTCCCCGACGGCGGTCAAGAAGGAGGGGGCGGCGAACTTCGGCACCAGCCCGGTCGGTGCCGGTCCCTACAAGGTCACCTCGGTCACGGCCGGCCACAGCTACTGCTACACGCGGAACGACACCTATTACCAGAGCAACACGACCGACCCCCGCATCCAGAACCTGTGCATCGAGGACTACGCCAACACCACCGCAGAGGACACGGCCCTCAAGTCCGGGACCGCCCAGGCGGGGGTTTACCTGCAAGGGAACGACTACAAGATCCTCAAGCCGGACACCTCCCTCAACGTCCTTCACGGGCCGTCGCTCTCCTTCGACGAGATCTACTTCAACGGCCTGACCAGGCCGAGCGCGCACGGGCCCAACCTCGTCGGCGCCAAGCTACGGCTCGCGTTCAACTACGGCTTGAACAGGCAGAAGATGAACCAGATCGGTGAGGGCGGGCTTGGCACAGTCGGGACGGAGGTGCGGCCGCCCGGGTCATTCGGCTACGTGCCGCAGTACGCCTCTCAGCTGGACTACAACCCGGCCAAGGGGCTGGCGGTTATGAAGTCACTCGGCTACTCGCCAAGCCATCCCTACCATCTCACCTGCGACTGGTACCCGGGCCTCGGCTACAACCTGACTGACCCGGTCATGATCTCCTCCGAGGCGGCGGTCGGGATCGACCTCAACGTCGTGGAAGGCTCCACGACAGACGTGGTCGGCTACTACACCGAAGACACCTACCCCTGCTACGTCTCCGGCTGGGGCGGCGGCGCCAACCCGGTCACCACCTACGAGGGCATGTTGTGGAGCCACTCGTACTACAACGCCCACTACTGCACGTCGACGACCAATTGCGGTCTCGCGGCCAACTGGGGTGACGACACGTACATCGACAAGTTCTTCACGAGCTTCACCACCAGCGCTGAGAGCAGTCTGTTCGCGTCGATCGACGCCAACCAGGCCACCAACCCCGGCAATGCCGTGGTCTACTTCACCCCCAATATCGAGGCTTTCGCCGCCAACGTCGCTGGCCCGGGAGTGACAGTCAATCCGAACCAGAGCTACGAGCTCGACCCGCTCTATTACAAGTAGGCCGAGAGCCGTGATCCTGATCCTGCATGAACTTCGACGCGCACGGGTGATGAGCCGATGTCCCTGAGAGACTTGCTGAAGGGTCGCGAGCCCGGCGACCCGCTGGTCGATGCGAGCCCCGTACAAGAAGGTGAGGAGCTCCTCACTGTCGAGCAGCTCGGTGTCGTCTTCCAGCGCGGGGGCGTGCGTACCGAGGCAGTGCGAGAACTCAGCTTGCGCCTGAGGTCAGGACACGTCCTTGGCGTCGCGGGCGAGTCCGGCAGCGGCAAGACCACTGCCGGACTGGCCGCGATAGGTCTCCTCCCGGCGGGCGCCTCGGTCACCGGATCGATCAAGTACCGGGACCAGGAGCTCGTCGGGCTGTCGGACAAGCAGATGCGGGCATTCCGCGGCAGTGAGATAGCGATGGTCTTCCAGGAGACCGGAACCGCGCTGAACCCGGTGATCAGGGTCGGCGACCAGCTGATGACTGCCGCGCGTGCTCACCGGTCTGGCACTCGCGCCCAGCTCAGGGCCCAGATCGAGAGTGCGCTGGACGAGGTGCGGCTTCACGATCACGACCATGTCATGCGGAGCTATCCCGACGAGCTATCCGGCGGCATGTGCCAGCGCGTCGTGATCGCGATGGCGCTCAGCTGCGGCTCGAAAGTCCTCCTGGCTGACGAGCCGACGACCGCTCTCGACGTATCTGTGCAGCGCGAGATCATCGAACTCATCGGGGAGCTCGTCAGGCGGGAAAAACTCGCGGCGATGATGGTCTCACACGACCTCGGCGTGCTCACCGAGCTCTGCGACGAGCTCGTCGTCATGCACATGGGCGAGGTGGTGGAGATCGGGCCAGTCGATGCCGTGCTGGGCGAGCCGGCCCATCCCTACACGAAGGCGCTGCTCGACTGCCTGCCACGGCTGCACGGTGACAAAGTCGTTCTGCCCGAGCTCGCGCAGTACGGGCAGCCAGTCACATCCGAGGGCGGCTGCCGGTTCCGTCACCGTTGCCCGCTCCGGGCGGATCTCTGCGAGAACCACCCCGACTTGATGACGGTGGAGGACGGCAGTCATGACGATGCACCGCATGCCGCACGATGCTGGCGCTCAGACGTACTGCTAGCGGAGTCCGGCTCCGCTGCACGGCTGGGGCAGACAGATCCGTCCAGCACGCCGGTCCT
>Ga0307373_10004124_pt1 | contig 24680 bp, 20 predicted proteins | sample OX2MG_FD_202534 | JGI IMG/M metagenome (GOLD analysis project Ga0307373, IMG submission 202534) | Soil microbial communities from Risofladan, Vaasa, Finland - OX-2 | ecosystem: Environmental > Terrestrial > Soil > Coastal area > Acid sulfate soil | place: Finland: Risofladan, Vaasa | collected...
GCCAGCGCAAGAATATCGAGGCCTTCACCCAGGCGAACCAGCTTGCCCTCGAGGGCACGCAGGCGTGGATGCGGCGCAATCTCGAACTCGCGCGCGAGACCATGGAAGAGATGTCGGCGATGCTGTCCGAGTTCACCAGGCCGACGACCTCGATGGAGGAGCGGTTTCAGCGCCAGGCCGAATATTCCAAAAAGGCGGTCGAGAAGAGCCTCGCCAATATCCGCGACCTGACGGAGCTGATGTCCAAAACCAACAGCGACGCGCTCGGCGTCCTTTCCAAGCGTGTCACCGAGGGCCTCGAAGAGGTACGCGAGCTGACGCAGCAGAAGGCCGCCTGAGCGGGCGGAACCGACCTATTCCGCCGCCGCGCGCGCGCGCGCGCGGCGGCGGGGCGGCCCCGGCGCGGCGGCAGGCTCGGCCAGCACGGCGGTCAGCTTCTCGCGGATCGACTTGATGCGCTCCTCGTGCTCGACCTTGTGGCCGAACAGGTCCTTGACGTAGAACACGTCCACCACCTTCTCGCCATAGGTGGAGATTTTCGCGCTCGCGATCTGCAGATTGAGCTGGGTGATCGCGCGCGTCAGCTCGAACAGCAGCCCCGGCCGGTCGCGGCCGTTGACTTCGATCACCGTGTGGGTGCGGCTCGCCGTGTTGTTGATGAGGACGCGCGGCGGCACGACGAAGAGCCGGGCGCGGCTCGCGAGCACGGACGTCTCCTTCAGCTCGAGATGCGGCTTGATCCGGCCCGAGAGCACGTTCTCGAACAGCACCGCGAGCTTCGCCAGTTTCTCCGGCCGGTCGAACGCGCCGCCGCGCTGGTCCTGCACGAGGAACGTGTCGAGCGCCATGCCGTTGGCGAGCGTCAGGATCTTGGCGTCGACGATGTTGGCGCCGGCCAGCGCCAGGGCGCCGGCGATGCGCGAGAACAGCCCCGGATGGTCGGCGGTGTAGAGCGTGATCTCGCTGACGGCGCGCGCGGGATCGACGCGCGTGTCGACGCTCAAGGGCGCGCCGCTGCGGTCGGCCTCGCGGGTGAGCCGCCCCTGCCGTGCCAGCGTCGGCGCATCCGATGACAGCCAATAGGACGGATATGTGCGGCCGATGAATGCGTCGAACTCGGCGTCGGTAAAATCCTTGAGCAGCGCCCGCACCGCCTCCTGCTTCGCCTTGATCCGCACGCCGCGCGCATCGGCGACGAGCCCGCCCGACACCACCTCGAGCGCGCGGTGATAGAGCTCGAACAGCAGCGTCGCCTTCCACCCGTTCCACACATGCGGGCCGACCGCGCGGATATCGGCGACGGTGAGGATGAGCAGGAGCTTCAGCCGCTCGGGCGACTGCACGCTCTCGGCGAAGCCGCGGATGGTCTCGGCGTCCTCGATGTCGAGCTTGAACGCCGTACTGCTCATCAGGAGGTGCCAGCGCACCAGCCAGGCCACCGTCTCGGTCTCCTCGTCGGTGAGGCCGAGCCGGGGACCGAGCTTCTGCGCCACCTTCTCGCCCAGCACGGAATGGTCGCCGCCGCGCCCCTTGGCGATGTCGTGTAGCAGCACCGCGAGAAAGAGCGCGCGGCGCGAGTCGATTGTCGGCATCAGCGCCGTCGGCAGCGGCATCTCGTCCTTGAATTCGCCGCTCTCGATCTTGTGCAGCATGCCGATGGCGAAGATGGTGTGCTCGTCGACGGTGTAGGTGTGGTACATGTCGTACTGCATCTGCGCCACGACGCGGCCGAAATCGGGAATGAAGCGGCCGAACACGCCGGCCTCGTTCATGCGCCGGAGCGTCGTCTCGGGCTCCTTGCGCGAGGTCAGGATCTCCATGAACAGGCGGTTCGCCTCGGGATCGGCGCGCAGCTCGGCGTCGATCCGCTTCAGCGATTGCGTGATGAGCCTGAGCGTGTGCGGGTGGATGTCGAGGCCGTTCTCCTCGGCGGCGTGGAACAGCCGGATGAAGGTGACGGGATCGTCGCGGAAGGCATGCTCGTTGACGATGTCGAGCCGTCCGCCATCGACCTTGAACCCGGCGACCGAGCGCTTGCGCAGGCCCCAGCGTCGCCACGAGAACCGCGGCAGACGCTGCTGCTCGGCCTCGAGCAGCGCGCAGAAGATGCGCGTCAGGTCGCCCACGTCCTTAGCGACGAGGAAATAGTGCTTCATGAAGCGCTCGACGCCGCGCAAGCCGGCGTGGTCGGTATAGCCCATGCGCCGCCCAACCTCGCTCTGGAGGTCGAAGGTCAGGCGGTCCTCGGCGCGTCCGGCGACGAAATGGAGATGGCAGCGCACGGTCCACAGGAAATTCTGCGCCCGGGCGAAGCGCTGCGCCTCCTCGGCCGAGAGCACGTTGCGCTCGACGAGCTGATCGACGCTGTCGACGCGATAGATGTATTTGGCGATCCAGAACAGCGTGTGCAGATCGCGCAGCCCGCCCTTGCTCTCCTTGACGTTGGGTTCGACGAGATAGCGCGAATCGCCGAGCCGGGCGTGGCGCTTGTCGCGCTCGTCGAGCTTCGCCTGGACGAAGCGGGCGGCGGTGCCCTTGATGATCTCGGTCTCGAAGCGGCGCTTCAGCTCCATGAACAGGACCTGCTCGCCCCAGATGTAGCGGGCCTCGAGCAAGGCCGTGCAAATGGTGAGATCGCCCTTGGCGCGGGCGAGCGTATCGTCGACCGAGCGCGTCGCCTGCCCGACCTTGAGCCCCGTGTCCCAGAGCGTGTAGAGCATGTACTCCACGACCTGCTCGGAGTGCGGCGTCTCCTTGTAGGCGAGCAGGAACAGGAGATCGATGTCGGAGAACGGCGCGAGCTCGCCGCGGCCGTAGCCGCCGACCGCGACCAGCGCCATGTGTTCGCCGGCGGTCGGATTGGCGAGCGGATAGATGCGCGCGAGGACGAAGTCGTAGAGCACGCGCACGACCTGATCGACCAGGAAGGCGAGCTGCTGGGTCGTCTCGGTGCCCGAGGCGCCGGCCTCGAAACGCTTGCGCACTTCGGCGCGGCCGGCGGCGAGCGCCAGCTTCAGCGCGTCGGCAACGCGGGCGCGCGGCGGCTCGCCGCCGGCCTCGTCGGCCAGCCGCTCGAGCTGGTTCTGGAGGGCGCGCCGGTCGATGATCTCGCGCTGGCGCAGAATGGTGTTCATGGCGGCGCGATCCTACACCGCACGGCCCCGGCGCGCCACCCGCGCCCGGGGCCGCGCCGGTGCGGCGTCAAGCCTCCTGCGCCAGCGCCTTCAGCCGGTAGAGGAGCTCGAGCGCTTCGCGCGGCGAAAGCGCGTCGGGATCGAGCGCGTGGAGCGACGCGGCGAGCGCCGAGGGTTTCTGCGCCGGCGGCGGCGTCCGCGCTGCGGCGAACAGCGGCAGGTCGTCGGCGAGCCGCGCGAGCGCGCCGCTCTGCTCGCCCGCCTCGAGCACCTTCAGCACGTCCTCGGCCCGCGCCACCACCGGCGCCGGCAGCCCCGCGAGCTTCGCCACGTGAATGCCATAGGACCGGTCGGCCGCGCCCGGCGCCACCTCGTGCAGGAACACGACGTCGCCCTGCCATTCCTTGACCCGCATGGTGTAGCAGGCGAGCTGCGGCAGCTTCGCCGCCAGCGCGGTCAGCTCGTGATAATGGGTCGCGAACAGCGCCCGGCAGCGATTGGTGTCGTGCAGGTGCTCGATCGTCGCCCAGGCGATCGACAGGCCGTCGAAGGTCGCGGTGCCGCGGCCGATCTCGTCGAGGATCACGAGCGAACGCTCGGTCGCGCGATTGAGGATCGCCGCGGTCTCGACCATCTCCACCATGAAGGTCGAGCGCCCGCGCGCGAGATCGTCGGCCGCGCCGACGCGGCTGAACAGCCGGTCCACCACGCCGATCCGCGCCGCCGCGGCCGGCACGAACGAGCCCATCTGCGCCAGCACCGCGACCAGGGCGTTCTGGCGCAGGAACGTGCTCTTGCCCGCCATGTTCGGCCCGGTGAGGAGCCACAGCCGCCGGCCCGGCTCGAGCGCGCAGTCATTGCCGACGAAAGCCGGACCGCCGGCGCTCCGCAGCGCCGTCTCGACCACCGGATGGCGCCCGCCCACGACGCTGAAGCCGAGCCCGTCATCGACCATCGGCCGGCAAAAGCGCTCGGTGGCGGCGAGCTCGGCCAGGCCCGCCGCCACGTCGAGGGCGGCGAGCGCCGCGCCCGCGCGCGCAATCGGCTCGGCATTGGCGGTGGCGTCGGCGACGAGATCGTCGAAGCAGGCGAGCTCCAGCGCCAGCGCCTTGTCGGCGGCGCTTGCGATCTTGCTTTCGAGCGCGGCGAGTTCGACCGTGCCGTAGCGCGCGGCGGCGGCGAGTGTCTGGCGATGGATGAACGCGGCACCGAGCTTGGCCGCGTGCTGCGGCGCCACCTCGATGTGGTAGCCGAGCACGTTGTTGTGGCGGATCTTGAGCGCGGCGACGCCGGTCTCGGCGGCATAGCGCGCCTGCAGGTTCGCGACCATGCGCCGGCTCTCGTCGCGCAGCAGCCGCAGCTCGTCGAGCGCCGGCAGATAGTCGGCCGCGATGAAGCCGCCGTCGCGCGCCAGGAGCGGCAGCTCGGGCGCGAGCGCGCGCCGCAGCCGGTCCTCGAGCGGCCAATGCGCGCCGAGATCGCGGAACGCCGCCGCCAACAGCGGCGGCAGCGCCGCCGCATCCGGGAGCGCGCGCAGATGGGCCGTCTCGGCCAGCGTGTCGCGCAGGGCGGCGAGATCGCGCGGCCCGCCGCGGCCCAATCCCAGCCGCGCCATCGCCCGCGCCATGTCGGCGGTGCGGCGCAGGCCCTGGCGCAGCGCCGGGCGCAGCCGCTCGTCGCCGGCCAGAAACGCGACCGCATCGAGCCGGGCGTTGATCGCGGCGGGATCGGTCAAGGGCGCCGCCAGCTGCGCCGCCAGCAGCCGCGCCCCCGAACCGGTCACGGTGCGGTCGATGCAGGCAAGCAGCGAGCCCCGAAGCTCGCCCGCGAGCGTCTCGGCCAGTTCGAGATTGCGCCGCGTCGCCGCGTCGATCTCCATGAAGGCGCCGGCGGCGAGCCGCCGCGGCGGCAGCAGCGGCGGCACCTTGCCCTGCTGCGTCAGCGCGACATAGTCGACCAGCGCGCCCGCCGCGGCGAGTTCGGCCCGGCCGAAGGCGCCGAAACCGTCGAGCGTGCGCACGCCATAGAGCGCCTCGAGCCGCTTGCGGCCGCTCTCGCTGTCGAAGCGGAGATTGGGCAGCGGGGTGAGCGCGGCTTTCCAATCGCCCCACAGCTCGAACAACGCGGGCCGCGCCGCCAGCCGCTCCGGCAGCAGGATCTCGCCGGGCGCCAGCCGCGCCAGCGCCGAGGCGAGCGCGGCGGGAGCAAGCTCCTGGGTCTCGACGTCGCCGGTCGAGAGATCGAGCCAGGCCAGCCCCACCATGCCACCGGCCTCGGCCAGGGCGGCCAGGTAATTGTGGCGGCGGGCGTCGAGCAGCGTGTCTTCGGTCAGCGTGCCGGGCGTGACGATCCGCACCACGGCGCGCCGCACCGGCGACTTGCCGCCGCGCTTGCGCGCCTCGGCCGGGTCCTCCATCTGCTCGCAGACGGCGACGCGGAAGCCCTGGCGGATGAGGCGGGCGAGATAGGCCTCGGCGGCATGGACCGGAACGCCGCACATGGCGATGTCCTCGCCCTCGTGCTTGCCGCGCTTGGTCAGCGTGATGTCGAGGGCCGCGGCGGCGCGGGCCGCGTCCTCGAAAAACAGCTCGTAGAAATCGCCCATGCGATAGAACAGCAGGCAGTCCGGATGGGCGCGCTTGATGTCGAGATACTGCACCATCAACGGCGTCGCATCCGTCGACGCCGGCACGGGCGAGGCCTGCGGGAGGTCGTTCATCGCAACAAGGGGCTGTCTCGCCGGCAACCCTAGCACCCCGGCGCGAAAGGCGAAACCAGGCGAGCTGGCGAGGCTTGCAGCACGCGCGGCAAAGGCGCATTTGGGAGATCAGGATGAACGGCGGCGGGACCATGGCGGACAAGGACGAGGCGCGGGCTTCCGCACGGCACGAGGCGGTCGGGTCGTTCGCCGGCAAGGAGGCGTTCCGCGGTGCGGTCGCGCGGCTGCTGGCGGCGGGGTTCGCGCCGGACGATCTTTCCGTGCTGGCGACGCACGAGTCGCTCGAGGTTGCCGGCGACGTTCCGGGCTATCCCGGGGGCGCCGGCGAAAAGCTCTTCGCCGGGCTCACCGACGAGGTCAATTTCATTGCGCCGCTCACGCTCGCGGGGTTCGTGCTGGTTTCGGGCGGGCCGGTCGCCATGGCGCTCGCCGCGCTGGTCGGCGCCGGGCTCGGCGGTGCCGCGCTCAAGGAGGTGCTGGACCTCTACACCGCCAACCGGCACAGCGCCGAATTCGCCGCCGCGCTCGCGGCCGGCGCCGTTCTGCTGTGGGTCGGCGCCGATGACCCGGCGCGCGCGGCGCAGGCGGCCCGCATTCTCGAAGAGGCCGGCGGCCGCTTCGTCCATGTCCATGCCCGGCCGGTTTCTGGCCGAGAAAATTTTGCGCCCGGGTGAACCCGCCGCCTTGGCCGAGCGTATTACGGTGGGACCCTGTCGCGTTCCCCCCGCGACATTCCCCCGACTAGCCCCGCTCCGGCGGGGCTTTTTCTTGCCCCGGCACCGGTGCGGCTTTGCGGAACCGGTTCGGCTTTACTAAAGTCACGGCGGAGGGGCCGCCGATGGCTCGAACCGATTGGCGCCGGGCGCGATGTCCGGGGTGAGGCTCGCGGCGCCATGGCGCGTCGCCTTGCCGCGCCTGGTTCTGGGCGCGCTGGTGCTGTCGCTGCCTGCGTTCGCGGCATTGTTCGTCCTGACCGCGCTCGAGCTGGTGCCGCCCGGCCCGGCGGCGGCGGCGGCGCTCGCGATCTATCTCGGCGTGCTGCTCGTGGTGAAGCCGCTCGTCTTCGGCATCGCCGCGGTACAGACGGCGGTCGAGGCCATGACGACCGACGAGGGCGCCGCGCCCGAGGTGGCGAGCTGGGCGCCATCGGTCCGCGAATTGTGGATCGCGGTCGGGCGCTGGGCCCGGAGCGCACGCCAGCGCCTGCGCGCCCGCGAAGGCGAACTCGGCGCCGAGCGTTCGGTCCTGGCGGCGCTGCCGGAACCGCTGCTGCTGCTCGATCCCAACCGCCGCGTGGTCCGCGCCAATGCCGCCGCCGCGGCGCTGTTGGGCGAGCGCTTGCTGGGGCTCGATCTCGCCGGCGCCTTGCGCCATCCCGCCGTGCTCGCCGCGGTCGACGCCGTGCTTCGCGGCGAGGGCGACCGGATCACCGAGTTCGAGCTGACCAGCCCGCTCGAGCGCCATCTCTCGGCACTCATCGCCCCGCTGTCGCCGCATACCGCCGAAGGCGCGGCCGCCGTCCTGCTGCTCAACGACCGCACCGCCTTGAAGCTCAGCGAGCAGCAGCGCGCCGATTTCGTCGCCAATGCCAGCCACGAGCTGCGGACGCCGCTCGCCTCGCTCGTCGGCTTCATCGAGACGTTGCGCGGGCCGGCGCGCAACGACAAGGCGGCAGGCGCGCGATTTCTGGCCATCATGGCCGAGCAGGCCGGCCGCATGCAGCGCCTCGTCGACGATTTGTTGTCGCTGTCGCGCATCGAGATGAACGAGCACCGCCCTCCCACCGGGGCGGTGGACATCGCCGCCGTGGTCCAGGGCGTTGCCGACACGCTCGAGCAGCGCGCGGCCGCGCGCGACATGCGCATCGAGCTGCTCATGCCGGAGGACCTGCCGCCGGTGCAGGGCGACGCCGACGAGCTGGTCCAGGTGGTCCAGAACTTGATCGACAATGCCATCAAGTACGGCGCCCCCGGGACCGCCGTCACGGTGGCGGCGAACCGCACCGCGCACGCGCTCCCCGGTTTCCGGACCGGATCGCGCGCCACGGTGACGCTGTCCGTGCGCGACCGTGGCGTCGGCATCGCACGCGAGCTCATCCCGCGCCTGACCGAGCGCTTCTACCGGGTCGATGCCGCCCGCTCGCGCGAACTGGGCGGCACCGGGCTCGGCCTCGCCATCGTCAAGCACATCGTCGGCCACCACCGCGGCGTGCTCGAGATCGACAGCGTGCCCGGCAAGGGATCGGTGTTCACCATCCACCTCCCGGCCGAGCCCGCCGCCGCATCGCAGAGCGTGTGATATTATGACGATATATCAATGAATTACGATATCTCTCCCAGATTGTCATAAAACCGCAACGGTGGCCCTGTACTCCTCTCGGACAAGATGAGGAAAGGCTGCTGGGATGATCAGCGACGCAGCGGCACCGGGTCCCGTGGCGACGCCGTCGGCAACCGGCCGGCTCCGCTTTCAGCGCCTCGATGACGCGCTCTTCCGCGGCACGGCGCGCGCCTTTGCCCTGGGCGTGACCGGGCTGCGGCTGGCCGTGCTGACCGGCGTGCTGCTGGCGGTGGCGCGCATCGCCGGCGCGACGGCGCCGCCGCTCTTCACCGCGCTCACCAACCAGTTCTGGACCGCGAACCTGAACGGGCCGATGGCGAATCTGCCGGCGGTGAGCTTCCAGTTCGCCATGAGCCCCTCTGCCGATTGGCCGTTGCTGGCCGGGGGCGGTGCGCTTCTCATCGCCTTCGCCATTCTCGTCCGCAACGTGGTCGCCCGCTGGGTGGCAAGCCGGAGCATCGTATCGCAATGACCATCGAAATCGCGCCCATGACCGCTCCCACCCAAAAGCCGGTTACGTCGCATCTCGCCGCGCCGGTCGTGCCGTCGGACAAGCCGCGCCAGATCGACAAGCCCTCGCCCAAGGTCGTGATCAAGGACCTGCACTTCTATTACCGCTCGTTCGAGGCGGTGAAGGGCGTCAATGTCGAGCTGCACGACAAGCGCGTCACCGCCTTCATCGGCCCCTCGGGTTGCGGCAAGTCGACGGTGCTGCGCTGCCTCAACCGGATGTACCAGCTCTATCCGGACCAGCGCGCGAGCGGCGAGATTCTCATCGACGGCCAAAACATTCTCGACCCCGGCCAGGACCTCAATCTCCTGCGCGCGCGCGTCGGCATGGTGTTCCAGAAGCCGACGCCGTTCCCGATGTCGATCTACGACAACATCGCCTTCGGCATCCGCCTGTACGAGCGGCTTGCGCCGCAGGACCTCGACGAGCGCGTCGAAGGGGCATTGCGGCGCGCCGCGCTCTGGGACGAGGTCAAGGACAAGCTGAAGCAGAGCGGGCTTTCGCTCTCGGGCGGCCAGCAGCAGCGGCTCTGCATCGCGCGCGCGGTCGCCGTCAAGCCGGAGGTCTTGCTGCTCGACGAGCCGTGCTCGGCGCTCGATCCGCTTTCGACCCAGCGGATCGAGGAGCTGATCGCCGAACTCACGTCCGACTATTGCATTGTCATCGTCACCCACAATATGCAGCAGGCGGCGCGCAGCTCGGATTATACCGCCTTCATGTATCTGGGCGAACTCATCGAGTTCAACGAGACCGAAGCGCTCTTCACCCATCCCAAGATGCGCCAGACCGAGGACTACATCACCGGCCGGTTCGGCTGAAGGAGAACGCAATGGTCTCCGAGCACATCGTCAAGAGCTACGACCAGGAGCTGCAGCGCCTCGACAACATCGTGGTCGAGATGGGCGGCCTGACCGAAAGCCAGCTCGCCTCGGCGATGGAAGCGCTGGTCAAGCGCGATGCCGATCTCGCCGCGAAGGTGATCGAAACCGACGCCAAGGTCGACGAATTCGAGCGCGAGATCGAGAGCCTGGTCGTGCGCCTTCTGGCGCTGCGCCAGCCGATGGCGCGGGATCTGCGCCAGATCGTCGCCGCGCTCAAGATCTCGACCGATCTCGAGCGGATCGGCGATTATGCCACCAACGTCGCGAAGCGCTCGATCGCGCTCGACCAGATCACGCCGGTGAAGCCGGTGCACGCGCTGCCGCGCATGGGCCGGCTCGGCGCCGCGATGATCAAGGACATCCTCGACGCCTATGTCCAGCGCGATGCCGACAAGGCGATCGCCGTGTGGCTCCGGGACGAGGAGCTCGACGAGATGTACACGAGCCTCTTCCGCGAGCTGCTCACCTACATGATCGAGGACCCGCGCAACATCACCACGGGCACGCATCTTCTGTTCATGGCGAAGAACCTCGAGCGCATCGGCGACCACACCACCAACATCGCCGAGACGCTCTATTTCCTGGTGAACGGCGTGCCGATGACGCAGATCCGGCCCAAGGGCGACCGCACCAGTCTCGGCGTGACGCCGGCGCCCCAGGCCGCGGCAGGGATGGAGGAACGCGGCTGATGCGGCCCTCGGTACTCGTGGTCGAGGACGAGCCGGCGCTATCGACGTTGTTGCGTTACAATCTGGAAAAGGAAGGGTTCGACGTCAGCGAGGCGCATGACGGTGAGGAAGCGCTGCTGCAGCTCAAGGAGGCCAAGCCCGACGCGGTGCTGCTCGACTGGATGCTGCCGCAGATTTCGGGCCTCGAATTGTGCCGCCAGATCCGCCGCGCGCCGGCGTGGCGCGACCTTCCGGTCATCATTCTCACCGCCCGCGGCGAGGAGGGCGACCGCGTCCGCGGCCTCGACAGCGGCGCCGATGACTATGTGGTGAAGCCGTTCAGCACCAGCGAGCTCATCGCGCGGTTGCGCGCCGTGATCCGCCGCGCGCGCCCGAGCACCGCCGCCGAGGTGCTGCGCTTTTCCGACCTCGCTCTCGACCTCTCCGCCCATCGCGTCACGCGGGGCGGCGAGGCGCTTCATCTCGGCCCGACCGAATTCCGGCTGCTGCGCTTCCTGCTCGAGCGGCCGGGCCGCGTGTTCTCGCGCGAGCAACTGCTCGACGGCGTCTGGGGCCGCGATGCCGAGGTCGAGTTGCGGACGGTCGACGTGCACATCCGCCGCCTGCGCAAGGCGATCAATATCGGCGGCCGGCCCGACATCATCCGTACCGTCCGCGCCGCCGGCTATTCGCTCGACGGCATCGGCGCCTGAGCGTCAGTCGAGACGCTTCACCGTCCGGACGACGGCGGGGTCGTCGGGATGGGCGGCGAGCGCGAAGCCCAGCGACCGGCTGAGCTCCAGCATGGCCTTGTTCTCGTGCAGCACATCGCCGAACAGCTCGCCGATGCCGCGCTCCTTGGCCACCGCGATGATCTGCTGCATGAGCAGCACGCCGAGCCCGCGCCCCTGCCAGTCGCTGCGCAAGCCGATCGCATATTCGGCGCGGCGATTGTCGGGATCGGCCGCGAAGCGGGCGACGCCGAGCGCGGTGCCGCCTTCCGCCGTGAGCGCGACCAGCGCCATCTCGCGGTCGTAGTCGATCTGCGACAGGCGCGCGGCGAGCTGATGCGTCAGCGGCGCCTGCATCGGCGTAAAGAAGCGCAGCCGCAGGTGCTCGGGATTCATGTGGCGCACGATGTCCTGCAGCAGCGGCTCGTCTTCGGGCCGGATCGGCCGCAGCAGCAGCGCCGTGCCGTCCGGCAGGCTGGTGCGCAGCTCGAGTTCCTTGGGATAGGGCCGGATGGCGAGGCGCGCGCCGGCCGGTCCCGCCGGCGGGCCGACGCGGATGCGCGCGTCGACCGCGATGATCCCGTCCTTGTCCGCGAGCAGCGGATTGACGTCGAGTTCCTTGAGCGAAGGCTGCTCCGCGGCCAGTTGCGCCACCGCCACCAGCGCCGCCGCCACCGCGTCGAGATCGGCGGGCGGCGCGCCGCGATAGCCCTGAAGCAGCCGGAACACGCGGGTGCGGGCCATCTGCGCCCGTGCCAGCGAGGCATTGAGCGGCGGCAATTCGAGCGTGGTGTCGTTCATCAGCTCGACCAGCGTGCCGCCCTGGCCGAACATGATCACCGGGCCGAAGACCGCGTCCTCGACGGTGCCGAGAATGAGTTCCGCCGCGCCCGGCCGGCGCACCATCTGCTGCACCAGGAACCCCTCGAGCCGTGCCCGCGGCATGGCGGCGGCGATGCGCGCCTGCATCGCCTCGGCCTCGCGTCGAACCCGGGCGGGATCGCCGAGATTGAGGGCGACGCCGCCGACATCGCTCTTGTGCGTGATGTCCGGGGAGCGGATCTTGAGCGCGACCGGACAGCCGATCTCCGCCGCCGCCGCCGCTGCCGCCGCTCCGTCGGCGACGACGCGGGAGGCCGGGACGGGAATGCGATAGGCGTCAAGCACCTCGGCCACTTCGTCGGCATCGAGCCATTGCCGCCCGGCGGCGACGGCGCGGGCGATGGCAGCGGCGGCGCGCGGCGCATCCGGACCCGGCCCCTCGGGCCGCGCCGGCGGCGTCTCCATCAGCAATTCCTGATTGCGCCGGTGCTGGACCCGGTGCATGAAGCCGCGCACGGCGCTGTCGGGCGTATCGAAGGTGGCGATGTGTGCGGCGGAAAAGAGGCGCCGGGCCTCCGACGCGGTGCTGTCGCCGAGCCAGGCGGTGAGCACGTTGCGGCCGCTGAGCGCCGTCGGCGCGGTATGCTCGAGCGTGGCGATGACCGCGCGCGCCGCGTCGGCGGCCGAGGCGAGCGCGGTCGGGCAATTGAGCACCAGCACGGCATCGATCGCGGGATCGGCGACGAGGATCTCGAGCGCCCGGGCATAGCGCGCGCCGTCGGCATCGCCGATGATGTCGATCGGATTGCCGCGGCTCCAGGTCTTGGGCAGCACGCCATCGAGCCGCGCGATCGTCGCCGCGGCCAGCGGCGCAAGGCACCCGCCCGCCGCCACCAGCGCATCGGTCGCGAGCACGCCCGCGCCGCCGCCATTGGTCAGGATGGCGAGGCCGTCGCCGCGCTGCGGCCGCGTCTGCGCCAGCGTCTCGACCGCGTCGAACAGCTCGGCCATGGTGAGGACGCGCAGCATGCCGGCGCGGCGGAAGGCCGCGTCATAGACCGCGTCGGAGCCGGCGAGCGCCCCGGTATGCGAACGCGCGGCGCGCGCGCTCTCGGCGAAGCGGCCGACCTTCACCGCCAGGACCGGCTTGGAGCGGGACGCGGCGCGCGCCGCCGACATGAACTTGCGCGCATGCGTCACGCCCTCGACATAGAGCAGGATCGCGCGCGTCGCCGGATCGTTGGCGAGAAAGTCGAGCATGTCGCCGAAATCGACATCGGCCATGTCGCCGAGCGAGACGACATGCGAGAAGCCGATGCCGCGCGGCTCGGCCCAATCGAGCACCGCGGTGATGAGCGCGCCCGACTGGCTGACGAAGGCGAGATCGCCGGCGCGCGGCGCGATATGCGAGAAGCTCGCATCGAGACCGATCCCCGGCACCATCACGCCGACGCAATTGGGCCCGACGATCCGCAACAGATGCGGCCGCGCCGCTTCGAGCGCGCGGCGTTGCAGCGCGCGGCCCTCCTCGCCCAGCTCGGCGAAGCCCGCGGTGATCACCACGGCCGCGCGCGTGCCGCGGGCGCCGAGCGCGGCGAGCAGCTCGGGCACCGTCGCGGGCGGGGTGGCGATGACGGCGAGATCGGGCGTCTCGGGCAGCGCGGCCACGTCGGGATAGACGGTGAGCCCCTCGATCATCGTGTGGTGCGGATTGACCGGCATGATCCGTCCCTTGAAGCCGGCGCGCACGATATTGCGCGCGAGCACGCCGCCGACGGTGCCGGGCGTCGCGCTCGCGCCGATCACCGCGACGGAGGCGGGCGCGAACAGCCGGTCGAGATTGCGGATCGACATGACGAAACTCCCTGCCCGCTCGCGGGGGTGATCGCCGAACGCCCGTTGAGCGCCCATATAACGGCTGACGCCCCGTCCGCAAGCGCAACCCGTGCCGTTACGATCGACCGCTCTCTTGGCGCTGATCCTCGCCGCTGGCGGCTGCAGCGCGCCGCCTGCCCCGCTACCGCCCGCGCCCGAACCGCCGGCCGCGGTTTCCATTGCGCCGCCGCCACCGGCGAAGGCCCGTCCGGCCGACATGGCGCCGGCGCTGCGCCTGCCGCCCTATCTGCCGGCGGCGCCGACCGCGCCGATGGCGATCGTACCATCCCCGGTCCCGCCGCGGGGCGGGTTCGCGCCGGGCCTGCCGGCCGGGCCGGTGACCAATTACGGCACCGGCGGCATGCAGCAGATGCCGGGCGCGCCGCCGAACCCGCCCTATCCGCCGGGCGGCCTCATGCACTGAACCGGGTTACGCGAGCCCGTCGGTGACGGGCTCGTTCTCGGCCTTCACGTCATAGCCCGCGTTGCGGGCCTGCTGCACCAGGAGCGTCGCGAAATCCACGTCCTTGAAACCGAGCCCGATCAGGTTCTGGACGATCTCGCGCGTCAGCGCCGTCACCGGCATCGGCGTCGCGGTCTTGCGCCCGGCATCGAGCCCCAGCTCGAGGTCCTTGCGCAGCAGGAGCGGCGTGAAGGTCGGGGTGAAGTCGAGATTGACTAGCGCCGGCGTCTTGTACTGCGTGAACATCGAGCCCATGACGCTCTTGTTGATGAAGTCGAGGAAGGCGTGGCGCTTGACGCCGCTCTTTTCGGCCAGCACCGTCACCTCGACCAGCGACTGGATCACCACGCCCAGGAAGACGTTGTGGCAGATCTTGACGATGCGCGCGCGCTCGCCCTCGCCGACATAGCTCACGCCCCGGCCCAGGCGCTCGAGATAGGGGAGCGCGGTCGCATAGGCGTCCGGCGGGCCCGAGACGACGAGGCTGAGCTTGCCCGCCTTCGCCACTTTGCCGTTGCCGCTGACCGGCGCGGCGAGCATGGCGGTGCCGTGCCGCTCCGCCGCGGCGCGCACCTCGAGCGAGGCCGCCTCGTCGAGCGTCGAGCAATCGACCAGAATCTTCGGCTTGGCAGCGGCGGTCAGAAGCCCGTCCGGCGCCAGCGTCACCTGCTTCAGATCGCCGCCGGCCGCGACCATGGTGAAGACGATGTCGCAGCCGGCGAGATCGGCGGGCCGGCCGACGATTGCCACGCCGCTCTTCGTCAGCGGCTCGGCCTTGGTGCGGGTGCGGTTATAGGCGCTGACGCGGCACCCGGCCTTGGCGAGCCGCTCGACCATGGGAAATCCCATGCGACCCGTGCCGATCCAGCCGATATGATGCAAGCCGAGATTTGCCGCCATGTCATGCCTCCGCGCGAACCGAACCGCTCGCCGCCCTAAGGCCACGGCCGCCGCACGCCTCGGCTCTTACCCGATCCCGTCGGCCCCGGCAATTGCGCGGGCGCGGCTTGCGGCAGCGGTCGCGACGATGCATCCTCGCGCCCGTGGAGCCGGGTGATTCCAGGGCTGTCGGACCGAAACGGATGCCGCGCTCGATGGGGCTGATCGCGACTTTCCTTGCGGCCTTCGCGGTCCTGATGATCGCCGATGCCACCGCCGACCGGGCGGACCCGAGTGCGCTGTGGCAGATCGTCCATTATCTCTGCGTGCCGGACCAGCAGCGGCACGGCAATCCGGCGCCGTGCGCGCGCGTCGAATTGCGGCGCGGCGTCGCGCGGGGCCATGTCGTCCTCAAGGACATCAACGGCACGACGCAGTACCTGCTGCTGCCGACCGCGCGCGTCAGCGGGATCGAGAGCCCGCTGCTGCTCGCGCCGGATGCGCCGAATTATTTCGCCGCGGCCTGGCGCGCCCGCTCTTTCGTCGAGGCCGCCGTGCGTCATCCGCTGCCGCGCGACGACATCAGCCTCGCCGTCAACTCGGTGACCGGGCGTACGCAGAACCAGCTTCACATCCACATCGACTGCATCCGCGCCGACGTCCGCGCCGCGCTGCGCCGCCGCGCCGCCGCCATCGGCCCGCATTGGGCGCCGCTCGGCGAACTGCTGCAAGGCCATCGCTATCGCGCCCTGCGGGTGGCGCAGCCCGAGCTCGGCGGGGTCAATCCGTTCGTCGCTCTGGCCGACGATCTGGCGCATCCGCAGGCGACCATGGGGAGCGAGACGCTGGTCGTCGCGGGCATGATGTGGGGCGATGGCACGCCGGGCTTCGTGCTGCTCGCCCACCGCGCCGATCCTGCGGCCGGGGACGGCGGCAGCGGCGAGGAATTGCAGGATCATGGCTGTGCCGTCGCGGCGGCCGCGGCGGCCGCGGCGTTGCGGCCGTGACCGCGGCTCGGGTCGCGCGGGGCCGCGCCGTTACATCATTCTTAACGTTCCTGCGGTAGTATAGACGGCTCGGCTGACCGACCGGCTCCGGATGCGGGGATGAAGGACGACGGTTTCCGCCCGACGATCGATGTGGGATCCTCGCGCGTCTTCGATTGCAATGGGATCACGCTCAAGCTGCTGGGCGAACAGCCGGGCAATGACGAGCTGTTCTTTCGGCATCCGCGGCTCAATCAAGTCGTCGTCGTCAAGCACAGCCTGCTGCCGTCCGAGCGCCGCTCGCGCCGCGACCCGCCGGTCGGGACCAAGCTGTTCTTTCCCTTCAACGAGCACGCACCGTCCGAGGGCGGCAGCACCATCTTCCTCCACGACCGTCGGCTCGAGGCGGCGCTGTGCGAGCGCTGCGGGCTGAGCCGCAGCGCGGGCGCGGAGGCGTTCGAGGAGGATTTCCGGCTGCTGCGGCTGTTGTCGCGGCTGCCGACGCTCGATCCCTTTCTGCTGCGCGACGTGATCGAGGCCGAAGGGCTGCCGGTGAACGACCGCTATCTCGACATCACCGACGATCACTGGACCGAGATCCAGGGCCTGATCCAGCAGCGCTTCATCCCGATCGTGCGGGCCGCGTTTCCCGAGGCGAATGCGTCGCGCGCCAAGGCCAAGCGGCTCATCGAGCAGCTCTGGGACGCACGGGACGCGGTGGCGCTCGCGCCGATCATCACGACCTTCGGGCTCCCCGCTGACGGCGCCCTCGACATTCTCTATTCGTGGAAGGTCATCACCTTCTATTCCTACCAGTACCAGCGGCTCAAGCCGAGCCTCCTCGAGCTGGCGCAATGGGTCAAGGAGGGCGAGGCGATCGCCGCCGTCGCGGCGGGGCCGGTGCGCGGTGCGATGACGCGCCTGCATCAATCCGTCCGCAACGAGCTGCGCACGCAATGGCGTCGCATCGAAGCGATCCTCGCCGATTACGAGGACGGCTACGACAAGATGTTCGTGCGCAAGTCCGAGACCGGCCCGTTCCTCGCCTTTCTGCGCAATTGCCGCGCGACGTTCTGGGAGATCGGCGACGCGCTCGGCAAGATCGACCATGCGGTCTATTGCTGGGACCGTATCACGCGGCGCTATCCCCATCGCCGCGTCCACCCGTACGAGGCGCTCGAAGGCGTCTTCGCCATGCTCGAGGAAATCCTCGGCTCCGATCTCGATTACGAGGTCCCCGTGGCGCGGTGAGGCGGCACCAAGCCGTGTACAATACGCGAAATCGGGGGTCGGCGCGCTGGCGCCGGAGCGACGGCTCGGGCTTGGCCTCGCCTTTCCTCCCTTCGGGTCGCTTTGGCACGGGTGAGCGCGGATGGTCGTTATACGCTTCATGCGATGGCTCATTGTCGTGGCGCTGCTTGCGGTCGCGAGTTGCTCGCTCTATCCGCCCCGCGGCGGGATCAACCACGGCGGCGGACGCGGCGTCGCCGGGATCGTCGCGCGCTATGGCATCCAACCGCTCGATCCCCGCTCGAACGTGCCGCTCACCAAGCAGGCGCTCGAGGCGTTGGAAAAAACGGATCCTCTGCGCCGCTACCGCGGCACGACCTATGACCTGACCGGCGGCAACCGCCTGCCGCCCGACTGGATCATTCAGACACCGGATCTATGGGGGAAACGGGCGGCGGCGCTGCGCTACGTGCCGCTCGATTGCCCGCATTGCGATGCCGATTTCCGTCTTCCGGTTTGCGTCCGGCCGCCCGACTGCCGCGCGGGCCGGTGCGGTCTGCTCGCGGCCTCGGTCGCGCGTCCGGGTGAACGGCCGCGGCGGTTCTGCCTCGGCCAATCGGACGCACTGATCGACGTCGTCTACAAGCTGGTCGTGTCGGCCCGGCATTCGGTCGATCTGACGATGCTGGCGCCGCCGCCGGATTTTCGGTTTCTGGCCGCGCTGCGCAATGCGATCACGTGGCTCGCCTATAGCGGCCGGCCGGTCACGATCCGTGCGATCGTCGGCGACTATCCCCCTCGCGGCGCCGATGCCAAGGCGCTGCTGGAGCAGCTCGTTCGCGATGCGCGCGCCGCGCCGATGTCGCGCCTGCGCGTCTACGCGGCGGCGACGCGGTCGTGCGACGTGGGCGCGGCCTGCCACGGCCTGGCGTGGAACCACGCCAAGATCGTCGCCGTCGACGGCCGCAAGGCGATCGTCGGCGGCCACAACATGTGGAGCCCCGATTACCTGGTACAGGACCCGGTGTTCGATCTCTCCATGATGGTCGAGGGCCCGGCGGCGCACGATGCGGAGCGCTTCGCCGATGCGCTCTGGGGATCGGTGTGCTCGCGCGCGCCGAATGACGGCGTGAACGACCATTTCGCCTATTTCGGCGCGCGCGCCAGCGACGTTGACGACAAGTGCGTCACCAAGATCGATCTGCCCGACGAGGGCAAGACGGCGGGCGGTGTTCCGATCCTCGCCGTCGGCCGGCTGGCGACGGGCATCGTGCCGGACTTCGCCGACCCGTCGCTCGTCGCGCGCAGCCTGATGCTCGGCGCGGCGACGCGGTCGATCCGGATGGTGCAGCAGGATGTCGCCTTCGCGCTCGGTGGCGGGATCGACCGCTCGTGGCCCGACAGCGCGCTCGACGCGCTCGCCGACCTGATCGCGAAGCAGCACGGCGAGGTCTGGCTCGTCCTTTCCAATCCCGGCGCCGCCGGCCCGGTCGGCACCTACAGCAACGGCGTGCCGCTCGCGGCCGTGGCGCAAGAGGTCAAGGATGTGGTCGCGCGGCGCAGCGGTCTCGAGGACCCCGAGCTCTCGCGCCTCCTGTGTCGGCGCTTCCATCTGGCGCCGCTGCGCTTCGGGCCGGATGCGGCCTGGCCCGACGGCAAGCCCATCGGCACGCACGCCAAGTTCTGGATGGTTGATGGCCGCGTCTTCTACATCGGCTCCGAGAACCTGTACCCGACCGATCTCCAGGAATTCGGCTTCATCGTCGAGGACGCGAAGGCGGCGGCCAAGCTGCGCAAGGCCTATTGGGACCCGGTGTGGAAATGGTCGCGCCGGGCGGCGATCTCGGGCGAGGACGCGCCGCGCTGCATTTTCCACGATGCAGGTGCGGCGGTTGCGGGCCGGGCGACGGCAGCGGGACCGCCGCACCGCACGCCCTGAGTTTCGGCGACCCTATCGCCGCCTCGCGTCAACCGGACCGGCAACGACGGTTTCGCGTTCAAGCCGGGTCGCTTGTGTCCGCCCCGGCGCCGGCGTTGTTGGCGCGTACGGGGCCTACGGCATCTGCCGCCACAGGCGCACGAATTCCCGCAATTGATCGCGCTCGAGGTCGGAGACCGCCCACAGCGCCATGCCGTGCTCGCGCCAGTGGATGACGTTGTAGCCGTTGCGCGCGGTGCTCGCGGGCGCCGTTGTCGCGCCGCGGTCGGGCCAGACGAAGAGATCGATCGTGTGCTTGCCGTGCGTGTAGACGAGCGCCGCGACGGTGCGGCCGGCGAGATAGTCGAGCCGCCCGCCCTCGAGCGGAAACCCCGCTTGCGCCAGCTCCTTCACCGGCGGGGCGAAATCGAGCCTGCCGTCGAACCACGGCTTCACCGTGTGCTGGTCGGTCGAGACGACATCGCGGAGATGGCCGGGCTGGAGCGCGCGGATGTGATCGTCCACGACCGCGGCGACGAGGTTCTGCCGGCCCGACGGCATCGCCACGAGCGTCACCGCCACGAGCGCGGCACCGGCCGCGAAGCTCAGCGCCTCGCGCCACCACCGGATCGGCCGGCGGCGCGGGCGGTCCGCGGCTGCGGCGGCGAGGCGCGCTTCGACGGCGCGGCGGAGCGCCGGGCTTGCCGCGTGACGGGTGGCGCCGCCCCGCAGCGCGGCGCGCGCGGCGGCAAGCTCGCGCCAGCGCCGCCGGCATGGCACGCAGCCCTCGCGATGCGCCGCCAGCCGCGCCGCCTCGGCCGCATCGAGCTCGCCGTCGAATTCGGCCTGGACGAGGAGCGCCTTGTCGCAATCCATCACGGTCCATCTCCTTGCCGGGCGGCGGCGGCGAGCATGCGGCGGGCGCGCCACAGCCGCGACATGACGGTGCCGATCGGCGCCTCCGTCACCTGCGCGATCTCGCGATAGGACAGCTCCTCGAGCTCGCGCAGCACGAGCGCCTCGCGCAGCTCCACGGGGAGGGTCCCGAGCAGCCCGTCGAGCTGTTGGCGCGCGCGCGCGCGGATCAGCGCGGCCTCGGGGTCGTCGCCGGAATCCGCCGGCTCGGGCGCTGGCGCGCAATCCTCGGCGGCGAGCGGCACGAGGTTGAGCCCGCGCCTCATCCGAAGTGCGGCCATGGCCGTGTTGCGCACGATCTGCAGCACCCAGGCGCGGGCATTGACGCCGCGGTAGCTCGGGAAATAGGTGAGCGCGCGCAGCATCGCCTCCTGGACGACGTCCTCCGCCTCGTCCGCGCTGCCCATGAGCCAGCGTGCGAGGTTGTAGGCCGCATCGAGATGCGGCAGCGCCACCGCGGCGAAGGAGCCGGATTCGGGCATCATGGAAGGATTATGATCGCCGGCGCGGCGATTTTATTCCCGAAAAAATTCCTGGCCCGGCAAGAATATCTCGGCAGCCGTCCCGGTCTCCATCCGCGACGCATGGCTTCATGCGCAACCAAGGAGACCTCGATGCAGGAAGGATCGATCGCCCGCCGCCGTCTCTTGAAATGCATGATGTGGGGCAGCGCCGGCGTGCTTTGGACCGTGAACGGCGGCGTGCCGCGCCCGTTCCAGCTCGACCGCGCGGCGCAGGCGGCCGAGCCGCCGGCAGGCGAATGGGGCTTCGTGCAGATCAGTGATTCCCATATCGGGTTCAAGCTCGCGCCCAACCCCGATCCCGGGGCGACGCTGCGCGAGGCGCTGGCGCTGGCGCGCGCGGGTGCGGGCACGCGTCCGGCGTTCATGATCCACACCGGCGATTTGAGCCATCTGGCGAAGCCCGAGCAGTTCGATGCGGCCGCCGAGATCATCAAGGGCGCGGGCCTCGAGACCTGGTATGTGCCCGGCGAGCACGATGTCATCGGCGACGGCGGCAAGGGCTTCTTCGCGCGGTTCGGCCGCGCCAAGGGCACGGCCGGCTGGTACAGCTTCGATGCGGGCGGCGTCCATTTCGTCGGCCTCGTCAATGTCCTCGATCTTGCCGCCGGCGGCCAGGGCCGGCTCGGTGCGGCGCAGATCGAATGGCTCGAAGACGACCTCAAGGGAAAAGGCGCCAGCACGCCCATCGTAGTCTTCGCGCACATGCCGCTGTGGTCGATCTATCCGCCATGGGGCTGGGGCACCGAAGATGCCGCGCCGGCGCTCGCCTATCTGAAGCGGTTCGGCTCGGTCACGGTTCTCAACGGCCATATCCATCAGGTGATGCAGAAGGTCGAAGGCACCGTCACGTTCCGCACCGCCTACTCGACCGCCTTTCCGCAGGCGGCGCCGGGCACGCCGGGAGCCAGTCCCGGTCCGCTCAAAGTACCGGCCGAGAAGCTGAAATCGCTCCTCGGCCTGCGCCGCGTCGACTACGCCCACGACAACGGCGTCACCGTCGCCGACGCCACGCTCGGCGCGTAAAGGGGGCGCGATGTTGATTTTCTGGTGGGGCCGCCGCGGCGTCATCGTCATGGCGGCGGCCCTGGCCGTGCTCGTCGGCGCCGGCCTGTGGCTCGGCTGGCGCAGCGTCGCGGCCCCAGGCACCGGCAACGCCATCGCCATCGACGGGTTCGCCTTCCGCCCGGCCAGCATCACGGTGGCGCGCGGCACGAAGGTGGTGTGGACCAACGATGATGGCGACGTGCATACGGTGACGAGCGCCGACGATCCGAAGCTCTTCACGTCGCCGGCGCTCGATTCAGGCGACGGCTTCGCCTACGCGTTCAACCGCGCGGGCACGTTCCGCTATATCTGCTCGGTCCATCCCTATATGCACGGCACGATCATCGTGAAATAGGCAGAGCCTTTGACGCGGCCCGCTTTGCGTCTAGGATTGCGGAAATCCTAGGCCCGGGGAGGGGCGCATGAACGGCACGCCATTCAAGCTCGCAACCTTTGCCGCCACCGGCGGCGGCAGTTTCGCCGCCATCGTGCTGGGCGACGACGCGATCGGGATTGCCGGCGCCTATCGGGCATTCCGCGACGCGCGCGGCGGCAAGGGCGGCGCGCTCGGCGCCACCGACGGCCTGTTCGAGCTGCTCCAGGATTGGGACGCGAATTTCCCGGTGCTGCAGGAGATGGTCGCGTTCATCGAGCGGGAGGGGGTGAAGAGCGACCGCTTCCAGGGCGCGACCGCCCGGCTCGGCGATCTCCGGCCGCTCGCCCCGGTGCTGCGGCCCGGCAAGATCCTCAACGCGGCGCAGAACTTCCAGGAACATGTCGACGAGATGATCCGCGCCGGCATGTCGCCCCAGGGCAAGACCTTCACCGGCGAGAAGGCGAGCTCGCATCCCTATCTTTTCCTCAAGGCGGGGACGTGTCTCGCCGGCGCCCATGACGACATCGCCATTCCGCGCGGCATGACCAAGATCGACTGGGAAGCCGAATTGTGCTTCGCCATCGGCCGCCAGGGGAAGCACATCAAGGCCGGCCGCGCGCTCGACCACATCGCCGGCTTCCTGACCGGCAACGATGTCTCGTGCCGCGATTTGCAGATCCGCCCCGACCGCCCCGGGCTGCGCTCGGACTGGTTCGGCGGCAAGTGCCACGACAATTTCGCGCCGATGGGCCCGTTCCTGGTGCCGCGCCCATTCGTGCCCCACCACATGAAGCTGCGCATTGAGCTGACCGTCAACGGCGAGACCAAGCAGAACGGCAGCACGTCGCAGTTCATCTATTCGCCCGAGGAGCAGATCGCGTTCGTCTCGAACATTCTGCGGCTCGAGCCGGGCGACCTGTTCTACGGCGGCACCTGCGGCGGGGTCGGCCAGGGCACCAACACGTTCCTGAAGGTCGGCGACGTGATGGAGACCGAGGTCGAGGGGCTCGGCCGGATGCGCAACCGCTTCGTCGCCGAACCGGCCGAAATCTAAGACGACAATTCAAGGGAGGAAAACATGCGCGTGGGGGATACCATCCTCGGCGCCGTCGCCACTGCGGCGATGGCGGGATTCCTATGGCACGGGTCCGCGGCGGCGGCCGAGCCGGTCAAGATCGGCTGCAGCATGGCGATGACCGGCGGGGTCGCCGGGATCGGCAAGCAGATCATGATCTCGCTCGAGATCTGGCGCGACCAGGTCAACGCCAATGGCGGGCTCCTGGGGCGGCCGGTTCAGCTCGACTGCTATGACGACCAGAGCAATCCCGCCAACGTTCCCGGCATCTACACCAAGCTCATCGACATCGACAAGGTCGATCTCCTGATCGGACCCTATGCCACCAACATGGTCGCGGCGGCGATACCGGTGATCATGCAGAAGGACAAGATGACGATCGGCCTGGTCGCCAACGCCGCCAATCACGTGTTCCACTATCCGCGCTATTTCTCGATGAACGCGACCGGCCCCGATCCCGAGGGCTCGTACTCGACCGGCTTCTTCGCGATTGCCGGCGCGCAGAATCCGCGGCCGAAGACGATCGCCATGCTCGGCGCCGACGCGGAATACGGCCACAATGCCATCGACGGCACGCGCAAGAACGCCAAGAAGCTCGGCTACGACGTCGTCTATGATCGATACTATCCGCCGGATGTCACCGACTGCACGCCGATCATGCGCGCCGTCCAGGCGACCCATCCCGACATCGTCTTCGTCGCCGCCTATCCGCCCGACACCGTGTGCGTCGTCCGTGCGGCGGCCGAAATCGGGCTCGACACCAAGATCTTCGGCGGCGCGCTGGTCGGGCTCGGCATCACCTCGATCAAGCTTCAGCTCGGCCCGTTGATGAACGGCATGATCAACAACACCGTGTTCGCGCCGGCTAAGACGCTGATGACGCCGGAAGCGGCGGAGCTGATCAAGCTCTACCAGGCGCGGGCCGCCAAGGAAAAGGGCGTCGATCCCCTGGGCTACGTGTTTCCGCCGTTCGGCTATGCGGCGGGCCAGGTCCTGGCCGCGGCGGTGACGGCGACCAAGAGTTTCGATGCGGACAAGCTCGCCCAGTACCTGCACACGCACACAATCCAGACCGTCCTTCGCCCCATCGCCTTCAACAGCGACGGCGAGTGGACGGAATCGGGGCGGATCTTCACGCAGTTCCGCCACGTCGTCCCCAACGACATCGATCAGTTCCGCACCATGGAACACGAGGCGATCGTGTGGCCGGACAAATACAAGACCGGGGACTTCATCTATCCCTATGACAAGGCAAAAAAATAGTCGAACCCGACGAGGAGAGGAGACGGGCATGAAGGCGATGACGAGACTTGCCACGGGTCTTTGCGCGGTCGCCGCGCTCGGGCTTGCGTGGCCGGCGGCGGCGGCCCCACCGGTCAAGATCGGCTGCAGCATGGCCTTGACCGGCGGCGTCGCCGTCAACGGCAAACAGGTGATGATCGGATTCGAGCTCTGGCGTGACGACATCAACGCCAAGGGCGGATTGTTGGGCCGCAAGGTCGAACTCGACTGCTATGACGACCAGAGCAACCCGGCGCTGGTGCCGGGCATCTACACCAAGCTGATCGAGATCGACAAGGTCGATCTCA
>Ga0307373_10004126_pt1 | contig 24679 bp, 24 predicted proteins | sample OX2MG_FD_202534 | JGI IMG/M metagenome (GOLD analysis project Ga0307373, IMG submission 202534) | Soil microbial communities from Risofladan, Vaasa, Finland - OX-2 | ecosystem: Environmental > Terrestrial > Soil > Coastal area > Acid sulfate soil | place: Finland: Risofladan, Vaasa | collected...
AACTCCTGCTATCGCTCTCCATGGCGTCATCCTCCGGCACCCGCCGCCAAGCGGGCGCGAGTTGTGGCTCAACTCGCCGGATCTTGACGCCTTTTCTCCTTTTCCACCAACTTCGCGACACTACCCGGACAGACTGAAAGCGGAGCTGAAAGAATAAGTGGCTGACAGTTTCATTTCTCGCGGACGTGACCGAGCTGTCGCAAAAGACCGGGGCTGGGCGGTCTTCAGCAAGCGCGTAGCGACGGGTTTCTCGTGGACCTTACGCTCGGCAAGCCTGTCGGCGCGGCGCGGAGAATTACCAAATCCGAACTGATCCAGAATTCTGAGGACGCCGGGAATATCGGCCTCTGCCGCGCGATCGCAAAAGTAGGGCGTCAGTCCGGCTTCGCACCAAAGATATATGGAACCGCGCGCAGCTACTCGAAACGCTGAACGAAAGCGGCTCTCGAGAGCCGCCCGTAAGCCACAGCGTCGCTCTGCAGATCCGGGACTATCACGTCCGTATCCACGACAATTCACCCACTTCGCAGAGTTTATATCGGGGCCAATATTACAGAAACTAGGCGACGAACCGTCCGAACCACGGCTTTCGTAGCCCTGAGGAGCGTCGATTCGGAGACCGTTAAAAGAGCGTGGTTGCTACGCTGAGGGCCGATCGCACCTGAATTACAATGCCGACGCCGCAGGACTACTCCGGGTTTAGCGGCGTGACGAGAGCCTCAACCGACTCGCTCACGAGTCTCGCTTCAACCACGATCGGACGAGCGGGCAACCTTCGACCTTGACTGGTGGTCCACCAAGATAGGTCTTCCGATTGCTGTCCGTCCAAGCGGGAGCCATCGAAGACTTCATGAATCACCGACGCTTCTGGGACACGCATGTTCGGGAAAATGTGAATACCTACCTTTCTCGCAGCTTCATTGGCGGTTGTACGCACCGCTCGGAGAGCCTGCGATGCGGCGAGTCCGAAGCCAAACTCCGATTGGTTTGGATTCTGGAGTTCGCCGCGTTTCGCGGCCATCTCTGCGCGAATCAGCACGCTTGCGGTAGGCCAAGCTTCCACCACTCCAAGCAACGCCGATTGGCGACTGGCGCTCGGGCAAAGTCGAGCCCTAATTCTCTCGATCTCGGTAAAGGAAATTCTGCCGGCCGCATGTTGTCTGATCAGCGGCGCATAATATCCGAATCGGCTTGCTATCACGTCCATCAGGGCTTCTTCGGGATCTCTCGAACCCGAATCATGGGTCCGCGCAAAGCTCAACCGGCTTTGATCCGTCAGCACAAGCAGGTGCGCCAGTTCGTGCCATTTCGTGAAATAAGACCTAAACGCCTTGGGGTCACGGCAGTCGATGATCGACACATAACGCGGCTCCCAACTCTCTCTCTTCTGTAGACGAAAAGTGACGCCGTAGACTTCGCCGGCCAGTTCGCGCTCTAGGTTTGCGAACATGCGCTCGCCCCGTTGGACATATTCGCGAGCGACCCTCGCCAACGTTTGATCGCTATCGATCTCTATGAAAACCGTCCCCACTTTTGCGGCGGCACATTCGAGGAGGCCATCCAATGTGTCGCAGTCTCCGAATTCTTTCAGTAACTGTCGAAGACGGCGGTTACAGTAACCGATTATGTCGCCGACATCGTCAGCACTTGGCGTGATTCCCAGATCCCGCGCCAGCTTCCACACCTTCACGCTATTCTTCAGCATTGACTGCCCTACCCGAAAGATTTGCTGATAGCCGAATGAAGCTTTTTCCAGTCTTCCTTGTCAAAATCCCGAACGGTTCGGCTGCTGCGCCTCGCAACGACTGAGTTGTAGGCGTCAAGCAATTCCAACGTTTCAGCGTACGACCAATTCAACTCCTGGGCGGCCTTTGAAAGCTCCGGTGGTATCAGGACCGGCTCGCGATCCGCGACAGGCTGGTCGTGTTCGCCCCTCAACAAGTAATCGATAGACGCCCCTAGAACGTTGGCGATCCGCAGGAGGGCCTGTGAACTAATGTTCCGTTTGTTGTTTTCTACATCACTTAAGAACCCCTTACTCAATTCCGCTTTCTCCGCCAGCTGATCTTGGGTCATTCCTCGCTTCGCACGGATTTCGCGAATCCTATCTCCAGCAGTCGCCATGGCGCCCTTCCCCGTCATGATGATACAGCGAACATGGTCCTGAGATAAAGCAACCGACTGCTCTTGACTCCTTAGCCGAAAGTTCGCTAAATCTGAAGAAGTACATGTTTTGCGAATCTCGGCGACGACAAGGAGTAACGCGATGGAAACTGAAACGGCTACCGAAAAGCGGCATGATGTTTTCGTCATCTACAACGGGTTGGAAAAGCCCATCAAGTACAACCCGGAAGGTCTCGTGCGGGTGATCGTCGACCACGCGATCAAGGCGTTTGGCATCACGCAGCAACCGCACTTGCTCAGTCTCTTCACTGAGGGCGGAGTCGAACTCAACGATAATCTCTCCGCCGAGAAAGCGGGTGTGAAGCCGGGCGAGACGCTGCTTCTGCGCCCCGGAGCGGTCAAGGGTGGCTGAATCATGATCTATCGTTTGCCCCGGACGCTAATGGCCGAATCGTTCGGTCATCTTCGCGCATGCGGCCGGCTCGCCCAGGAGTGCCAGGTTCTTTGGGTGAGTTCATGGGCAGAGCCGGGCGCGATTTCGGCAGTGATCCATACGAATCATAGGTCGCACGCCTCGGGGTTTGACGTGGAGACCGGCTGGCTGACGTGGCTATGGAATGAATTGGCTTCGCGCCACCTCGGAATACGCGTTCAAGTCCACACCCATCCAGGCCGAGCGTTTCATTCCCCAACCGATGATAGATGGCCCATCATCCATTTGCCGGGCTTCCTCTCGTTAGTGATTCCGAATTTCGGAATGCAAAATTGGGCACTCCAGGGCGCGTATCTTGCCGAGATCGACAACGCTGGTCGATGGCGAGAGGTCACCCTCTCCGCAAGGATCAAAGTCGAATGACCACGCGCGCCGCCCTCGACCGGACTCTGCTTTTGATGCGGGACTTTCTCAGGCCTGAGACGCCCGACGATTCAATGATGGAGGCGCTTATCTCGACCCGCATTGCGCTCGTTTCCGACCGCTTAAATCTAAGCTCAAATTCAGCGCAGAGCGCATTCGTCTCGCTCGCGATGATGGCGGCCCGTTCGGGTGCGGAAATTCACCTCGTTGCGCCGCGAACGAAGCTCATAGGTCGCCAGTCCCCACTATCTTCGAACGAATTGCTTGAGGGACTTCTCGAAGTCGGCTCGGACCTGATTCCTGACATTGAAATCCACGAAGGAGAATCCCCAGGACGGTTCGACGCGGCAATCGTGCTGGGCAACACTCGCTGGAGAGGATCAGCTGGGCACGTCGCGCGGATAGGGGCAGACGAGTGGAGCGGTTCAATCTCAGCAATCGGAGATCCAGCGCCTTTCAGCAAGGGCGACTTTCCATTCGGCGGGCTGGTCGCTGCCGCGTTGGCTTGCTCGGAGATCTTCAAGGCGTCGATGCGGAAGCTTCGCGAGTTCGCCGTCGATCCGAGCCTGTTCGACGAATATTTCGCGCCAACGCGTTCTGCCGCCGTGAGCTTGTCTCCTGGACGTGCTCGCGCCTTCGCGGGCGGCCTGGGGAGCTTCGACTTGGTGAGCGCTGGGGCGATCTCGCATTCGGTACTGTTCGCGCTCTCCCGGATTCCCGACGTACGCGGGCGGGTTCGCATACTCGATCCGGAAACCAGCGACGTCAGTAATCTGAACCGATACGCGCTGCTTCGCCGCAGTCGTCTGAACACGACTAAAGTGGCAGATCTTGAGAAACATGATCTGGGGCTGTTAGTGACTGGACAAGCTGTCCGGTTCCGACGAGGAGATTCTAGCCTGGTTCCATCGCTCGCTCCCACCGTACTGGTTGGTGTCGATCACATCCCGACGCGATGGGACGTGCAAAGCGCGCAAACGCACTGGCTGGCAATCGGAGCTACCACCCATTACTCCGCGATGGCATCGTTCCACGATGCGCGCGTTCCATGCGCCGCTTGTTTGCATCCGGTAGACGACGACAACGATGCGCCTATTCCAACCGTCGCGTTTGTGTCCTTCTGGGCCGGGCTAATGTTGGCCAGTCTTTTCGTACATCATCTGGCCGGCGACACACTTCCCCTGAATCAACAGCAACTCTTCTTTTCACCACTCAGACCAGAATCCGGCATCTGGATGTCTCCGGTGGCGCGGCGCGACAACTGCATTTTGACTTGTGCCACTCGGCCTCTGGGCGGACGCCCGATTGGGCCCGTGACAGAATCGGAGGTGTCCTTAACTCACGAGCGCGGGCCGTGTGACCTGCCGAAGAACAAATTCGGAAGCCATTAGGTATATGAATTGCGCGGGTATCCCGTTTATGAACTCCTCTATCCGGGGACCGTATTTGCCACTAGTGATCGAGTCAAAATGCTGCGGTCGGTAACGCACAATCGAGCCCAGGTAATACATAACTGCGTAAATTGACGAGATCTGGGGCAGCACTTCGCCGTGCTCGACCGGCGGAGCCAGGTAGACATAGTAGCGGCGGTACGGGGGGTCGGTATTTATTGCGACCCACAGAAACTGGCGAACGTCGCCAACGACGCCCGGAATCGCGTCCGAAGGACGGCCTGAATAGACAGCAGGTGTCGTTTGTTCGAAGCAAAGCAGCTTACGGTTATTGATCTCCCGTTTGCAACGCACCTCGTGGAACTTTCCGGCCAGTCGGGCGTGTTGCAACATTTGAGCATGAGTAATTCCCCAGCGCGTCAGGTCATCCGCAAAGAAGTACAATCTAAGCCAGACTCGTTTACTTGACTCATCTTGGTTGAACTCGAGCTCGTGAATCGAAATGAAGCGCTCAATCTGAGCAGCGGCGGACGACCACAGCCGATGACCAGTCAGAATCTGAGGTAGCAGGTTTACGAGGTTAAACGGCTTATCGGCCGCAAGGCCGGTTCCCGCGATCGTCTTTAGCAACTCATCGAAACACTGGTCTTTTCCTTTCGAGTTTGGTGATTTGAATGCTTGGAGAAAGGCGTCAACGAATTCAACACCTCCAGACTTCAGCCGCTCAGATAGACCGTGCTCAACGTATCCCAGGGTCGGCCTCGGGCCGTTCGTCAACATCAAGCTCTTGGCGAGATTGAGAAACGAGTAGTACAGCTGAAGGGGTCTGGCTGCCGTCACGTTTGCAAGTGTTGCGGAGACGAAAAAATCGCGCGACTGTTCGAGGTAAGCAAGCGCCTCTTTCTGTGCAGCTGCTGGGCAACGGCGCCGAATACCGTCTTTGATGAGAATCCATGGATCCAGCGCGAATACCATGGATTGAAGACCGTATCGGCGAGTATTCCGGTACATCGGCCAGAAGGTAAACTGTAGCGGTCGCCCCTTGACCAGGAGGGGTTTGCCTTCCCGAGGTTCTGGCGGTAGTGGCATCGCTAGATCGGTCGCTGCTGCAAGTCAGAAAGCACGTCTTCGATTTCTTCGAGCGCGGAGCGGAGATCTTCGGCGATTTCGGCGGCAAGGATGTGCGGATCGGGCAGGCTGGCGGAGTCTTCGAGGCTTTCGTCGCGGAGCCAGAAGATATCGAGGCTGGCTTTGTCGCGGGCGATGATCTCGTCGTACGTGAATGGCCGCCAGCGCCCCTCCGGATTCTTCTCGGACCACCTAGCCGTGCGCTCGTGGCGATTGGGCGGATTGTAACATGCAACGAACTCATCGAGATCGGCGCGTGTCAGCCGATTCTGCTTGAGTGTGAAATGCATGTTCGTGCGGAAGTCGTAGAACCAGACCGTTTTGGTCCACGGGGTTTCGCTCCCAGGCCGGCGGTCAAAGAACAACACATTGGCCTTGACACCCTGCGCATAGAAGATTCCGGTAGGCAGCCGCAGCACAGTGTGCAGCTCGCATTCCTGCATGAGCTTGCGCCGAACGGTCTCGCCCGCGCCGCCCTCAAACAGCACGTTGTCCGGCACGACCACCGCGGCGCGACCGTTGGTCTTGAGCAGGCTCTTTACGTGCTGGAGGAAGTTGAGCTGCTTGTTGCTGGTCGTGGTCCAGAAGTCCGGCCGGCTGTAGATTACCGATTGCTTGTCGGTCTCGCCCTCCTCGTTGACGACCGTGATGCTCGATTTCTTGCCGAACGGCGGATTCGTAAGTACGACCTCGTAGTGATCGCTCGGCTCGTTGCGCAGCGCGTCGTCGGTTTTGATCGGTGGTTCGCGCTCGTCGTCGTCGGGGCCGATGCCATGCAGCAGCATGTTCATCGCGCACAGCCGCGTGACGCCATCAACGAGTTCCACACCGCGCAGCGCGTCGTAACGCAGATGGCGTTTCTGATCGAGGTCGAGATCGTAGTGCGTCGCGAGATAGTGATACGCCGAAAGCAGAAAGCCACCGGTGCCACAGGCCGGGTCGCAGATCACTTCGCCGGGGCGTGGCCCGATGCAATCGACCAAAGCGTCAATCAGCGCACGCGGCGTGAAATACTGCCCGGCGCCACTCTTGGTGTCCTCGGCGTTCTTTTCGAGCAAGCCCTCGTAGGCGTCGCCCTTCACGTCCGATGACATCGAGGTCCAGGTTTCTTTGCCAATCAGCTCGACGATTAGCTGGCGGAGCTTGGCGGGGTCCTGAATCTTGTTCTGGGCCTTTCTGAAGATAATGCCGAGCATCCCGCCGCTTTTGCCGAGTTCAATCAGCGTCCGGCGGTAATGCTCTTCGAGCAGCGCACCTTCCATCGCGGGAGCCGCCAGATCGGACCATCGATAGCCGGCGGGGATCGGATTTTCGACGCCCGTGAGCTCGGCGCGCTCGTCGGCCATCTTGAGGAAGAGGAGCGTGACGAGTTGTTCGAGATAGTCCTGGTATGAGAGGCCGTCGTCGCGGAGAACCTGGCAGAAGTTCCAGAGTTTTGAGACGACCTGACTGCTGCCGTTTCCGTTGCTCATTTCGCAGCCTCAATCTCGTGGGCATTCGTCTTGCGAGATTTCGCAGTTGGCGTTGTTGCGGCGCGCTCGGCGCGGATTCGATCGAGGAGAACGGACGCAGGTTCGTCATTCGGGTCTTGATCGACGAGCCTCCCCTCAAACGCCCATTTGAGGATGGCCTGTCGCAATCGCGCGCAACGCAACATGCACGCTTCGATGACCGGCTCGGTGGCATCGCCTCCCGAATGTAGGCGCGAGATCTCGGATGATATTCTGGCTTGCTCTGCGAAGGGGGGTAACGCCACTGGCAGCGGGAGAAGGTCCTTAGCGTAAACCGCAGCTACGTTTGTGGTCGCTCTCTTTACCCGATTCAGCCTCGCTTTGAAGCTCTCTGAATTCATCTGTCCAGATACGAACGCACCGATCACTTGCGGACTCACGCGAATCCGCATCAAGTTGTTGTTATACAGCGTTCCAAGTGGCACTTGTCTAACGATTGCCGTCTTTCCGACGAGTTCAACGCTGTTCCGAGTGTTGAACAAAATGTCGCCAGCGCCAATTTCAAAGCGCAGTGATTCATCCTTTGAAGCATGTACATAACTAAGCTTCGACAGATCGATGCGGCCGTCACTGGTTAGGTTGTTCATTCTCAAATAAGGATGACCGATATCTGCCGAGACCTCCTGTTGCCGACCTCGGTCGATGCCTATCAAGCAGTCAGTCGAGATCTGCTCGACCGTACTCCAACACCAGCCGTCGGGGAGTTGCGGGAGCGTGCTCGTGTTGGGAGCCGCCGGCTCCTTGTATTTTGATTTCCAGCGGTCGTCTTTCGGCGGCTTGCCGGCGGCCTTCATCCGAGCAAGCTCGGATTCCTCCCATCGACGGCGTCGCTCGGCGAGGATTCGATCGAGCAGCACTGATGCAGGCTCGAAATCGCGTCCTTCCTTGCTCGCGAGTTCAGCCTCAGTCGGAACGAGTCGGCCCTCGACGGCCGCCTTCAGCACCGATGCTCGATACCGCTTCAGATTTGCCCGCACCCGCTCCAGCGCCGCGACGGCGGCATCGATACGCGTGAGTTCGGTTTCTATGACCGCAACTATCCGATCTTGTTCAGGCAGCGGCGGGACGGGGAGCCTGTGAGCGCGAACATCGCGTGGGCGCACAGCCGGGTAAACTACGCCTTGCGTTTTGTCCGTCAGATCAGAAAGAAACTCTTCGCTTTGGACTCGGTAAAACAGCCACGCGGAAGCGATTCCGTTCGGGCGCAAGACATCGAAACCGGTAGAGGAAACCGCCCCCTCCAAACTTGCCGGCACTCGTGCGACCGCATTCAGATTAGGGCGCGTCATCGAGACCAGAACGTCGCCTGCTCTCACCCATTGCCTCGCGCGTGTAGGTGCGTCAGAAGCAGCAATTTCCCGAGCCTCGGCGATGCGCTTCGTTGCTCTGTCGATGCTCGTAATGTCGATATACTTGACGGTTGAACCTTCCGCAGGTGGGGCCTGCTTGACCCTGTCGATCACGACATCAGCAATCGATGAATATGCCCAGCCCTGAGGAAGCGGGTTTCCGTTCAAGGCGCTCATGTCGCCAGCGCCTCATTGAGTTCATCGAGCAGCGGGCGCAATTCTTTGCCGAACAGTTGCGCCGCTTTGCCTAATCCGCCCTGCTCGGCAAATGGCGTGTAGCCAAACACGTCCGGCGTGATCTCAACGCTCGTCGCGACGTGGTCGCGGATCATTTCCAGCCATCGCATCTGCTCGGGCGTAAACTTCCGACCCTTGTTCTCCTGCTGCGCAACCCAATTCGTGAATCGCGCTTTTACCTTTTCGGGGAAAGGGACCAACTCGTCTTCCTGATGTAACGCGAAGCGGATAAGCGAGACGATGTCGGTCAGCTGGCGAGCGGCTGAAGCGCCGCGCACTTTGTCCTTTTCGAGCGCAGCATAAGCATTCCACAGCCGCTCGGGCGTCCATGAGCGCGGCGGCGACTCGATCGCATCGGCGAGTTTGCGGATGTCGCCGTACTTCAGGCGCTCCTTATAAGGGCGCGAGTAGAAGAACTGAAGGGCCTCGATCTCGTCCTTGTTGTCGGCGATGAATTTCTCGAAGTCTTGGACTAGAGCGCGCGCCTTTTCTTTCGCATCAGCGGAATGGCCGGCTTCGAGCAATACATCCTTGCTGATTTCGTCGATTGTCTGCTCGACCTGCTGCTTCACGTCCTGAAGAACTTGCCGGAGCGCTGGTTTGGAGGCGAGCGGCTCAGCCGCCCGCATGAGCAGGATGGCGGTCGCCTTGTCGAGTTGCTCCTCAGTCGGCTCTGTTTCGGCAGGCAGATTGAACTGTTTGCGAGCTTCGACTGCTTGCTCGTCGGAATCAAGGGCGGTCACGATCGCTTTGGTAATGTCAGAGAGCGACTTCCCGCCAGAGGTTTCCTCGATTCGCTGGTTCTCTTTAGGTCCGCATTCGAGGTTGAGCTGTGCAAGCCGGTTCGCGAGCGATGAATAGCAGTCGGGATCGGTTCCCCCGAGTGCGACATGTTCAAGCAGCGCCTTGAACGAAACGGTCTTCTTGCGCTCCATCGGCTGCGTGTCGGAGAGCGTGGCTTCGGTAGCGCCCACACAATCGACGATCATGAAGTGCGTCTTGGCGGTGGCGTCGGGCGTCACGGCCTGTAGTTCGGTGGGGTCGATCACGCGGACGCCCCGTCCCTTCATCTGCTCGAACAGGAGGCGGCTCTTAACCGTTCGCATGAACATCACAATTTCGACCGGCTTGATGTCGGTGCCGGTTGCGATCATGTCCACGGTAACGGCGATCCGCGGATTGAAACTGTTGCGAAAATCCTGAATCAGGTCCTTGGGGCTGCGGCCAGTAGTCAAATAGGTGATCTTCTGGCAGAAGTCGTCGCCCTTGCCGAACTCCTGGCGGAAGATCCGAACAATGTCCTCCGCGTGGCTGTCGTCCTTGGCGAAAATCAGCGTCTTGGGAACCTCCTTGCGGCCGGGGAAAATTTCGCTGAACAGCCGTTCCTTAAACGTCTTGGCGATCAGGCGTATCTGATCTTCGGCCACTACCGAACGATCGAGATCCTTGGCCTGGTAATCGATATCTTCATCGGGCTGCTCCCATCGCTTGGCTCGCGTCCGTCGATCACGCTTGCCGACAAGGACTTCGGGACCGGCCTCGATCTTGGAACCTTTCTCCGTGATCTCGGTGCGGATTCGATAAACGTCGAACGGGACGTTCACCTTGTCGGCGACCGCCTCCTCGTGCCGGTACTCCATCACGAGATTCTGCTCGAAGAAGCCGAGCGTCTGTTTCGACGGCGTGGCGGTGAGGCCGATCAGATATGCGTCGAAGTATTCGAGGACCTGCCGCCACAACGTGTAGATGCTCCGATGGCACTCGTCAATGAAGATAATGTCGAAGAACTCAGGCGGCAGAGCTTTATCGTAGGTGACGGGAAGCGGCTCGCGCATCGCGGCGAGATCCTTCGTGAACTGCGACTGTTCTTCACTAGCAGGGTCGAACTCGGGCTCACCCTTGAGCATCGAATAGAGGCGCTGGATGGTCGTGATGACGACTTTGGTCGACGAGCCAATCGTGTTGCCCTTGAGATGCTGAACCTTGTAGAGCTCGGTGAACTTGCGATGGTCGTCGGGTGTGCGATAGCCCTCGAATTCCTTCTCCGCCTGGTTGCCGAGATTCGTTCGATCGACGAGAAAGAGCACGCGGCGCGCGCCACCGAACTTGATCAACCGATAGATCGACGTGATGGCGAGCATCGTCTTGCCGCTGCCCGTGGCCATTTGGATTAGGGCACGCGGACGGTCGTCGCGAAAAGACTTTTCGAGATTTTCCAGAGCGCGCTGTTTGTTCTCCCATAGGTCCGCAATCGCAACCGGCGGCATGGCGCGAAGGCGGGCGCGCAACGAGGAAGGAAGAACGGCACGCGCCGCATCGAGCGCGGGCGGATTGCCACCCCATCCGCGGATCCACTCGGGCAGGTTACGTGCCTGCAACCATTCCGCGATTGTTTCCGGTCGATGAAAATTGAAGATGCGACGACTTCGGGGCTCCGGGTCGAGCAGATTGACGAAATTCGTCTCGATACCCGTGCTGACATACAGAAACGGCAAAGGACGAATCGGCGCCGGAAGACCGGTCGGCAGCCCATTGGAATATTTGTCGATTTGCGGCTTGACGCCGGTCAAGGTGAAACCGGCTGGCTTCGCTTCGAGCGCACCGACCGCTTGCTTATCAACATAGAGGAGATAATCCGCGTAGCCATGGCCGTCGGCCATCTTGAACTCGCGGATTGCGACGCCACGACCGGCGGACAAGTTGATCGCGTCCCGGCTCTGAACGACCCAGCCAGCCTCGTTCAATTGCCCGTCGATCGCCTCACGCGCCGCCTGCTCCGGTGTTATATTTTCTCCCGACAAATGCTCCCCCATCGTCATGCTTTTTATAGCATCATTTACAGCGATATTTAGCACTTACTCGCCCAAATAGGACCGCCAATCGACGTTCAATGCGGCGGCCAAGGCTCGCTCCGCAGCCTGAGCCGCTTCATGTTCGCCGTGATAGGGCGCAGCGGGGTCGTCGCCGGGTTCACCTGAACCCTTGAAAGCCATGTCGAACGCATCCACCTGGCGATCCGTAATCCCGCGACTTCGGCACAGGATTGCTTCTACAAGTTCATGCGTCAGGAGAACGATTCCATAGCGCGGATCGTCTTCGATAACCTCTTTGCTTAGACGGATCTCCAACCTGTCATCATGCCACTGCCAGTCCCCTTCGGTGTCGTAACGTTGCGCTTGCTGCGGGATCAGCTTGACGCGAATCATCATGTCTTCCGGAAGCGAGCGGAATTTGGCGGATGGTTCGGCTCGTGCGGTTTTCAATAAGGGCACCCTTGTGGACTCGCCAACGATTGTTCTCTTAGTGATCGGGGCATTGATCGACCATGACGACAGGACAGCTGCCGTCAGCATCCTAAACGCCAGCCGCTTCACCCGGACCCTCTTGCTTGCGCATCCCACCAATCGCTGTGATCATGGATGTACGCAGGACCGTCAGCGCCGATCTATAACAGCGCATGCACAGGTCGTGTTCTCGATCTGCTCGGACCTGCCCTCGGTATACGAATCGGGCGCGCCCGTGCCGACATGTGGCACAAAGCCGAAACGTATCGGGAAGCCGGTTCGCTTCTCGTCCAGCTCGTCTCCGGCAATGCGCTAGCATCGAAATTGCCGAAGCAACCTCCATCTCAGCGCCACGGAATGCATCGCTGCGAATTGCGTTCATCGTCTCGTTCGCTCCTGCGGGCAATCTTAGCGCAACCGTATTCTCTGACAAGGGAGTTTGCTAAGAATCCTCTGACGAGGGCATCTCCATCTTGTAATAGCATTTGCATGTGGTAAGAGCCTTTGCTAATTTGCGACAAGAATGGATGCAGACCCACCTGTGGCGCATAAACTGTTGAGAGGCGGAGGCAAGCGCGAGCAGGCTCTACCCAATCGCCCCAAGTCGATGGCAAAGAAGGATATTTTGCCATGGCTCGTGCAGTTCGCCCGCACAGATGTGAGAGAACTGGCCGCCGGTCCCCCCGGCGATATCCCGAATTTGGTGTACAGACTGTGCAGCTGGCTCGATTTAGAACCAGATGAGCCACTTAGCGTCGAAGTGCAAAGGTTGGAGGGGAACGTTTCTCAAATCGGGAGATTAATCGCCGCCATGCGCGAGCTACTTGAAACGGTGGCCGATCGAACTCGGTTTGAGATCCGCTACAGACAAGGTGGCGTGATTCTGGATTCCTCTAAGCTTGGCACGGAAGGCGGACGCGCTTTGAGTTACAGAGATGCCACACTGAGAGACGCGGTGCTCCGCGTGGCGCTCGATGACATTTATGAGAATGCCGAGCGCGCGCTAAGAATCAAGCGCTGTGCGGATTCACAATGCCGGCAGATTTTTTTCGCGGAACGGCCCGACCAAACTTACTGCGATCACACGTGCGCCAATCGGACAGCCAGCCGACGGTATCGAGAGAGGCACGGACGCGAACGAGCTGACGAGGCGCACCAGCGATACAAAGCGAGCGTTCATCAGAAGCAAGCTGGCGCCGTCGTCAGGCGGATTCCCCGGAAATACCACTAGACCGAGGCGCTACCTGGCGATTTCCGCCCCTTGGCGGGACTCGTCACCCGCCGAACCAGGCAGAAGTTCCCGCCTCTGGCTGGTCGCATTCGGAGCCGCAATACCAATCAGGCGGCCTTGAATGAGTGTACGCGGATTTCGTGGGCCCGGCTGCGAGCCTGCCAGAGATCGTAGGCCATCTGCATTCCGAGCCAGGTTTCCGGAGCGGAGCCAAACGCCTTGGAGAGCCGGATCGCCATCTCGACCGATACACCAGTTCTTTCGTTGACAAGGCCGGACAACGCCTGTCGCGTCACGCCCAAAGCTTTCGCAGCGTCGGTGATCGACAGGCTCAGAGGTTCGAGACACTGCCGCCGGATGATGCCGCCCGGATGCGGCGGGTTGCGCATCGCCATCGATTTCATCTTCACAATTTGTCGCTTTTCAATGGCGCGGGAAAGTGGCGCTTGCGCCGACCGTGCGCAAGCGCCCCAATAATGAAACTGGTCAGACTGGAATTTCGGAACCAGCCGGAAGCGGCGACTGATCTATCCCGCTCGCTTCGATGGTTACGCTCGGCGGCGGCCCGAGGAACTGGACGCGCGAGGCCACAATCTCTGGCCGGCGGAACCTGCCGCCTTCGGTGGGCTCGAACTCTCGGACCCGGATACTGCCTTCGATGTAAATCTGGCGGCCCTTCCTTAGATGTTGATGGCAAAGCTCGGCAAGCCTTCCGAACGCCACGACCGTGAGCCAATCGGTTCGTTCCCGCCGGCTGCCGCTCCGATCCGTGAACGACTCATTCATGGCGATCGACAGGTTCGTTACCGCTCGCTTCGACTCGGGCATATAACGGATTTCCGGATCGTGTCCAAGGTTTCCAATCAGCATGACTTTGTTGAGAGACATAATACTGCACCTCCTCATTTCATCGATTGTGCTCGGCACGCCATATTGCGTCTTCGACCTTCGTTTCGTCGCCGTGTTTGAAGAACTCGGCAAAGCAGGACCAGTGGAAGATCGCGAATCCCGCCCACAGATGAATCTTCAGCCAATTTCCCGCGTCGGCGACTTCCCGCTCGCAAACCACGCATTTCATATTGAGCAACTCCTTTCCCGGCCCGCTTGCCGACAGGCCAGGGCGCTTTTGCTTCATTGCGCGCACATTATTCGCGTCCCTCTCTCACCCAACCATGGAGAGGGACGCGCTGATTCCTCGACGCGATCGGCAAAGCGCTGCACTTGTGACGAAGACTGCCAGTCGTCCGGCGGAGCCCGTCGGCGCATGTGCCAGCGGAGCGAGCGCCACCGCTTATCCTTGTCTGAGACAGGGAAGTGTCCGCCAAGTTAGGCAGTGTCTGCGTTCGCAGTAAGGCCAGTTCGCTTGTCATCATCGCCTTATTCCGTGGGCGCGATTGATATTGTGGAGAACGCGATCGGATACGGTCTTGAAGGCCGGGCTTAGGTTCGGCTGGAGACGTTCGAGCGCCGTGGATTTCTCGCGGTTGCGACTGACCGTCTGCCGAAGCCGCTCGCGATCGTCGGTATAGATCGACACCGCATGCCGCGCGCGGCTGATTGAGACATAAAATTGCTTCCGATTTACGAGCTGCGCCGAGCGGGTCGTGTCGACGTTGACGATCACACGATCCACGGTCGCTCCCTGGCTCGAATGCGACGTACATGCGTACCCGTGGTCGATATGGCGGAGCCGCTCGCGAGCGGCGCTGATCTCTCCCCCGTCGTCCATGCGGAGCGTCGTGCGTTGCGAGTCGATCGCCATAACGGTGGCAAACTCACCGTTGGCGACTCCGAGCGTTCGATCCGGCGCGCGGAAATGTATCCGCTCTCCGGACGAAAACGCGCGCCGCTCGGGACGGAACAGTCCGACGCCGGTAAGGCGTGACGGAAAATAATCGACCGCCCGACCGTCGGACGTTCTGACGGTTAGGCGGTGCCGCGCGCGGTCCACGCTCTCGACAGTCGCGTACGTGTCCTTCTCGAGGCCGAGGCGCTTGCTGCCGCGCGTGAATCGGATCACGTCGCCAATTTCGTAATTGTGTGCGCGCCCGCGCTGCTGCCGGGTGAGGTCGCGCGCCACGAGAATCGTCTGCTCTATTTCCGGCTCGGTGATACCGCCAGTCCGCTTGAGAGCCGCCCGAATCGCGGCATTCAGTTCGCGGCGCTCCTCGTTAGCGGGACTGACCACCAGCACGCGTTCTCCGGCCCGATGAGCGGCCACATACTCGGCCGCAATCGCGCGATAGCGTTCGGAAGGGTTCTCCACCTGTCGGATGTCGCCACGCTGATCCAACACCCTCAGCGCTTCCGAGACCTCGCCTACGGATGCATGCATCACCGATTTTCGTAGTTCCGGGTCGCGCTGGCGACGAATAGTCTCGAGGCGCGCGACCGTCATACCGGCGCGCTGCATCTGATGGATCGGCCGCCCCGCTTCGATCGCGTGGTGTTGGCGCTGGTCGCCGACGAAGACGATTCGGTCGACCTCGGCGTCGCGCGCTTTGCGCAGAAGTCCATTCACCTGCCGAGTCGCGAGCAGGCTCGACTCGTCGATGATCCAAAGCTCCTTGCGCGCGGGTTCGATCGGATTTTCCAGCAGGCCGGAAACCGTTCGCGATGGCAACCCGGCTTCAGAAAGCTCTTTGACCGCGCGAGTGGTCGGCGCGAAGCCGCGGACGAGATAGCCTTGCTCGGCGGCAAACTCCTTGATCGCGCCGACGGTAGTAGTTTTCGCGCTGCCAGCGCGTCCCTCAATCACCGTGACCCAATCAGTCGCGCAGAGCGTTACTTCGGCGGCCTCGGCTTGATCGGGCAGAAGGCCTCGCCTTTCCGCCCACGCCTTCACTTGATCGCGTTGCGCGATCGCCGAAGCGTTGCGCAAACCGGAGCGCATCAGCGCTATGTTCTCTGTTTCGAGGGCCACCATCTCGGGAGTGGTGTATGCGCCTTGCGGGGCGTTGACCGCATTTCCGACCTGGATCAATTCGGCGGCTTGTTCGTGGCGCTCGCTCTCAGTGCGCACCTGATCGAGGTCCGCCGCGCCCATCAGGTTCTGCAACGCAGTCGCTTCCAGAGCGCGGCGATCGATGACGGCTTCGCGTTCCGTGTTATGTGCCGCGCTCAAGCGTACTGCGTCGGCGACCGCTTCCGTCGCGCCGAAAATCGGGACTCCCAGAATGTTGGCAACCGATCCGACGCGCTCCGTGTTGATTCCGTATTCCCGCGCGCGCATCCGCCATTCGGTCTTGAGACTCTGTTCGTCGCGAAGGTCCTTTCTTCCGCGCGTCTGATGCGCGATGTTCTGCGCCGCAGCGGCGCCGCTCAGCCCCTGCCGCGCAAGCTCTTCCTCGATATCCTGGCGCCGCCGCGAGAACGCCAGTACCTGCTCGCGCGTGTAGCCGTCGAGTTCCCAGCGGCCGTCGGCACCCGTGACGTTAATCCGATAGCCGAGGCTTTCGACCTCGCGCGCAAGCTCGGACCGATAAACCGCGGTCGCGAAGGTTTGCGAGCGATATATCTCGATCGGATCGAGGCCTCGCCATGCTCCGTCTGGCCGCCGCGTCATGTTCGCGATGACGACGTGAGTATGGAGATGCGGGTCGGGGCCGTAGCCGTCTTCCGCGCTGCTTTGTGACGGCCGGGCGGCAACGTGATCAAAACGCGCGGCGACGATGTTTTCCGTGACGACCCATTCGCTGCCGCCTCGTTGCCGGGAAAGCGCGTAGCGTTCGAGCTCAACGAGGGCTCGACTCACAGAACGACGATGCGCTTCGATCAGGCGTCCATCTTCGCCCAGCAAGGCTTGAATGCTGACGGATTTGGGAGCGTTGAAGGTCGCGTCCCATCCGGCGCGCCGGCCGTAGTATGCGGCCGCCTGCTGGACGAGCACCTGCCCCGTCGCCGGATGCAAGCCGCGCAGCACGGCGCGGAATGCCTCGGTGTCGACTTCTCCATACAGTCCGAGTACCGCCGCGCCCTTGCCGAACCATCGGCCGACGACCCGGCGTTCTTCCGTGTAGTAGTCGTCCTGCGAATATTTTTCCTCGTAGTAAGACTCCGCCTGCTTGGCGCTGAGCGCCCCTTTCGACATTACGAGCATGGCTATGCCAGTGGTCGCTTCGTCCGTGAAGCCGCTTGGACTCGACAGCCATCCGCCACACCCGCGCCTGTCTCCGGCGGGCCGTTAGCCGAAGCTGGTGCCGACTCGGCCTCCGGTTCTTCGTTTGTAGTCAGCCGCTGAACGAATCCTGGCTGTCGCTTGATCGGATTCAGGTACGAAAACTCCACGATCGCGCGGCGATGGCCGGTGATGCAGAGATAGCCCTGGAACGGTTGCAGCATCTGAATCTCGCTCGGTAGTGCCGCCTTCTCGACCACTCGCTGCGGATGAATCGTGAAGCCGTCGCGCATCTCGCGCGGCCCGGCACTGGCGCCGACCTGGGTCCGGCTGACCTCTCGCTCTCCGATTTGCTCACTCGACCATCGCGCCGTTTCTGGCTCGCCCGTGCGAAGAATCAGCTTGGTGGCCGGAGCCGCGACCATTGTTGCCGTCTGGTCACGCCCGTAGAGCGCGCGGAGCTGGGTGATCGCCTGAAAGCCGAGGACGGCGCAAAGGCCCCGCTTGCGTCCCCGCACCACCAGCGATTCGAGTTGCGCCTGTCGTCTAAGTACCGGCAACTCGTCGGCGATGATCCAGATTTGTTCGCGAGACTCCTGCGCCGCCATCAGTCGGCGGACCAGGCAATCCAACCACACGCTTTGAAGGGGCGACGCGGCGTCGCGCGAATCCTCGGTGGAACTGAGGAAGAGCCATCCCCTTCGGGACTCCGCCCATTCGAGAGCGCTCCACTGCCGCTCGGATGGCGGCGGCAGATGATGAAACGCCTTGGTCGCGTTGAACGCGGTCGCGACGATACCGGCTCCCTGATCGTGCGCACCGGGATCGATTAACGCTTCGGCGGCAATACCTCGCAAGGCTTCCTTAAGTTTGACGCGGGGCAGACCGAGGAGCTTCGGAATATCCGCCGGGTCGCCGGTGCGGACTATATCGAACAGCCCAACGATCAGCGTGCGCGCCGACTCTCTGAAGAAGAAATCGGCGCCGCTTTGCCCGAACGGATTTGCGGGGTCGGGAAGCAGCGCGCTCGCCAGCGCCTCGGAGTCCATAGCTTCGCTTTCGGGTCGAAGCTCCGCCCAGGGCGTCCATCCCGGACAGCGCACATCGAGCGGATTCAGAATCAGATCGCCGCGCTCGGGTCGGAAGAACTCGGGCACGTACTCGCACTCGGAGTCGAGCACGATCGCCGTTTCACCGCGCGCTTCGATTTGGCGGAGCAGGCTTCGAATCGTCGTCGATTTACCCGAGCCGGGCGAGCCGACGAACAGAAGATGCTGCGATTCGATCGAGCGCGGGATTTTGACACCGCCAATTCCGACGCCGTCGCCCTTTAGCTCCCGCGCAAGTTTTCTGGCGGGAATAACGTCGGTGCCGCGCACGTATTCATCGTCGGCGGCATCGAGCCGGCGCGGAAAAAAGAACCCTCCGACCGCGAATAGGGCCAAGCCGGTCGGCATCAGCGCCCAAAGCGAGTAGTGAACGAACCAAACGGGAAACGGATGCCCGAAGTAGAAGCGTCGGTTGAGAAATTCGTACATGCTCGCAGCCTGATAACGCACGCCGCGGTATGGCAGCGGCAGGAATGAGAGCGGAAGCATCTGGGTGAAAATCCACGCGAGTATCCAGCGGCCAAAGTACCGGTGAGCGGGCCAACCGCCGTAGCGCCCTGACCAGTACCATACGAGCGCGACCGCAGACGTTGCCCACAGGGCTGCGGCGATCACGAGCATCCGTATTGCCATCTGCGCCCACATCTGGAGCGACGTGACGCCAGCGCGCCACCGCACCGCTGGCCGGATACGTGTGTTCATCGGCCTTGCTCCGTCTCCCCCGATGCTCCGGTTAGCCGCGCGATATACCGACGAGCTGCCTCCTCGCAGGCGTCCATAATCGCATCGACCCCTTCCGCGCCCAGCGTCTGGTCCAGCGAATGGAAGAGCGCGGAGCGTGTCTTGACGATCTCAAAGAGCATCTGGCCATAGCGCTTCGTTTCGCTCTGTTCGATCAGCTCGCAGAGTTGTCTGATCGCATCGAGTTTCGTTGACAGCGCCGTTTGCGTTGCTGACTCGACGCCGGGGGGTCCGCCGCCGCTTTCAAAATGCCGCACGATGATCGACTGAATTAGAGTGGTCGGCGTCGTACCAAGGCTGTGCGCTTGCATCTCGATTCGGAGCACGACCTCCTGCGGCACTCTGATGTTGAAGCTCTTCTTGTCCGTGCCGCTTGAGTCCGTCCGCTGTTGTTCCGTGCCCATGATCTTCTTCCGGTTGAGGTCCGCTGACGCTCTGCGTGGTTTTCTCTCACGTCACGAATGCTAGCGGCTGATAGCACCGTGGAATCGCGCCCTTTTCCGCATCGCGAAGCCCGTTCGGCTAGCGAGCCTTCATCAAGGGATGAGTGACGTGTCAAAGGATTCCACGTGCAAAGCACGTCAGCGGACCTTACGTCCATGCGAATCACGCCTGAGGCTTGGCAGCGCCGTTGGACGAAGCGCCAACAGCGCCACCCGAATGGCTGCTGGAACCGCTCGAACGCGACCACGTCTGGAACTCGCGGTCGGCCTCGAGAAAGGCGTGAAGAATTTCCGGAATGAGCGCCTTAGAGTCCACCGACTCGCCGTGAATGTGCTCGTAGTAAGACGCGTAACGCTCAAGCTCGGCGTTCAGGTCACCTCCGAGCGACACGCGCACCTGCACCGATCGAAGCGGCTTCGAAATGCGAGCGAGTTTCATATCGAACCTCCATGAAGGACTGAAAAATAAAGCGCCAGTTGGACCGCCGGCAGCGCGAGGGCGGCCGAGATAGCAGCCGTCGCTATGCAGCGCTCCTTCCAGTCGTCCGTGGCGAGAAAAAGGATCGCCGAGCCGCTGAACGTCGACAGAGCGGTCGGACCCAGAATCGGCAACCAGTACGGGATTCGGCCTATAACGATCAGGAAGACCGTTGCGGCTGTCGTGGCGGTCGCCACTATAGCCAGATATCCGAACGGGCTTGTTCGTCTCTGCATCACGGTTACTCCTCGTGTCAGAACAGCATCGGCGAGTAGGGAAACAGGTAGCCCATGAGCTGAATCGCCCCGAGCGCCGCCGAGCCACCGAGTCCCGCCGCCGCAAGCCGGCTGACGCCCGCGCTGTGACCGCCCGAGGTCGCGTAGAGAACGCCAGATCCGACGAACGACATGACTACGAGCGCGTGCGCGACCGGTCCGCTGAAATCGGTCTGGAGGCTCGTGAGGGTCTGGTCCCACGGCAGCGTCCCCATCATCGATGTTGCCCAGCACGACATCGGCCGAAGCATAAAAGCCACGGCGCCGCCGCTCGCGATTAGCCACCTCCCCGTCCGTTTCATCACTTCCTTCATTGGACTTCTCCTTTGCTCTCCCATGCGGGAGTTAGTCGCCTTTTTCGATGCGCCGTAGGCGGAATCCCGACTTCGAGTCGTGTCCATTGACGGCTGCGATTCCAGTCAACCGCCGTCCGCTCGGTGTCTGAGCAATCGACACGACTAGATCCACCGCCTCGCAGATGAGCCGCGGCTGCGGCGGAACATTCGCCTCCTGAACTAGGGTTTCAAGCCGGATGAGCGCCGACTCCGGACCGGCCGCATGGATGGTCGTAAGCCCTCCCGGATGGCCGGTGTTCCAAGCTTTTAGAAGGGTCAGAGCCTCGGCGCCACGCAGCTCGCCGATAACGATCCGGTCAGGCCGAAGCCGCATCGTCGTGCGCAGCAAACGAAGTAGGTCCGCCGCCTCAGATGTGTGCAGATAGACGGTGTACGGATGCTGACAGCGAAGCTCGGCCAAGTCTTCAAGAATGACCGTGCGGTGCGCCGGATCGAACTCGACCAGCAATGCGCTGGCGAGTGTGGTCTTGCCAGATGCGGTCGGACCGGCGATCAGGATGTTGCGCCGTGCGCGCACGGCGCTGGCCAGAGTTTCCGCCTGGCGGGCGGTCATCACGCCCGCTGAGACGTATTCTTCGAGCGTAAAAACGATGGGCGTGGGCTTGCGGATCGAGATCACGGGCGCCGGCGTGACCGGCGGCAGGACACCGGTGAACCTCGCCCGTGAGATCGGCAGTTCGGCTTCGAGGATCGGATTCTTGTCGTTCGCGACACGATGGTTAAGCGCGGCGACAGTTCCGATCAGCTCTTCGGCTTCGAGGTCAGACATCGTGCCGACAGCTTCCATGCCGTGCCCGTGGCGCTCGACGACGATCTCACCGCCGTGATTGCGCATCACTTCGATCACGTCGGCGCCTTCTTCGAGCGCGCGGAGCATCAGCGGACCGAGCGCCCTGCGAAGTTTTTCGTCGAGGCGCGCGCGGATTACCGGATGCAGAACTTGAAGCGCCATTTGATCACCACGTCAGCAACGGAACTGCGGCGGACTGGATTGATGAAAGCGGGACCGCGCCGTAGTAGCGGCTGTCAAAGCTTCTCGAGTCGTTGAATCCAAAGAGCCAGATTGATCCCGGTGGAACGCTATATTCGCCCGCAGGTACGCGAGGCAGGTTCCGTCGTCCGCTATCGTGCGAGGCAGTTGCGCTGTGGGCGAAGCGCTGTCCGTTGATCGCGACGAAATCCGGCTTGATCTCAACTTCGTCGCCGGGAAGCGCAAGCAGAAGTTTGCCTATCGGAGCGGCATGCTCGGGACATTCGGAGAGCGGTGAAACCGACAGGTAGCCCCGCGAGATTGCGAAGCGCGCGATGTTCGAGGGCAGACATGCCGAGACCAGATCGCCGCGCAATAAGCTGGTGGCGGGACGCATCTGATAGATCCCGGCTGGCGTCGAGCTGTCAGTGAGCGCGAGGCGAAGATCGAAACACTCGAAGACAACCGCCGTCGTCACGGCCGCAGCGGCCAGCGAAACGACGATTGCCGCGAGGCTATGCAACCGATTGGTCATTGCTGATACGGCCCGGGGAGTGTCAGGTCGGTTGTGATTTCGACGTTGAAGAGATAGCCGGGGCGAATCTCGATTGTCGGCGGGATATTCATTCCGCGCTGGAGTGACTGCTGCGCCACGCCTCCCATCTGGGCGCTGGCCGCCGCGCCGCCCATCTCGCTGGCCATCGCTAAGGGACTCATGCCGTAGCCATAGCCGCCGTATGGCGAGAAACCGGTGCTGCCGCCGTTAAGTCCCATCTGGCCAACCATCTGACCGGCGCCGATTAGGCTCACGACAGCCGCGGCGCCGAAACTTTTCAGGTAATGGTTGTTCACCTGGTCAGCCATTCCGCCGTAGCCCTGCGCATCAGTCGCGGGCATCGATGGCAGATCGAGGCTCGCCGTGTTTGGAAAGATCAGCCGCCGCCAGTTGACTGCGATACGGTCCTGTCCGTACTGCGTGCTGGTCGCGTAGTCGCCGACGATGCGCGAACCCTGCGGAATGAGCAGATAGCGGCCGGTCGCCGAGTCATAGACGTTGGCGGCAACCTGCGCGAGTACCTGAGCTGGAGCACCGCTGTTGATGCCGGTTACAAGAATCGCAGGAATCACCGTTCCGGCCATCACCGTGTAAGGCGGCGCGGGCGGATGATAGGCGGCCTGGGCGGTGGCGCCTGTTGCATCCGAAGCCGTCTGGATAGCGGCTTCGCCATTCCCCGTCTGAGTTGCTCCACGGGCGATTTCGAGAGTGGAACCGGAGTGCAGGGCATCCATCAGAATCGGAGCCTGAAGCGCGTTCAGGTATGAGCGCTCGCGCCACTGCGCGAGCGCACTCGGCCGACGCATCGTCGGTTGCTGTTGATGGATCGTGAGTGGCATTGCAGCGGCTGCTGCCGGCGTCGATGCCGACGCGATCGTCTTCGCGGGCGGACGCGGCATTGCGGGGTCTTCGGAACGAGGCCAGTCGGCTGGTGTCGCCTCTTTGCCAGTCGACCCTTCACTTCTCGCGGCGGCTGCCTCGCGCGCGTGATTCGAGGAGAGCCCTAGCACTCCGACGAAGGCCGCGATCATGATGACCGCCAATCCGAGGTAGTAGCCGCGGCGGCTCATTCGCCCACCACCACTGGTGTCGGGCGGCTTCGGAGCGGCCTGGGGCGTCGATGCAGGTGATGAAACGTTCGGTGTTGTATTTACGTTCGGAGTTACTGCCACGATTAGACCCCTCCTCCCCTCGGCGCTCCGCTGTAGGTGATAGTGACGCGGTCTTGATCGCGTCCGACTCCGGCGAGCAAGACCGCCTGATTAAACAGCCGATCGACGATGTAGTAGTTGCCAGCGATTCGGTAGTTCGCGAGGCCATCGCCTGCCGGACCCGCGACCAAAAGCGCCGGTGCGTCGCTGGCTTTCATTCCCGCCGCCATCTGGATGTAGGTGTGCGTGCCATCATCGAACGCGCGAATCGGCTTCCACGGAACGTTAGGACCGCTGATCGAGTATTCGAGGTTGAGTCGCTTCAGAGCGAGGTCGGCGACCAGACTCGTGCGTTTCGGAGTCTCCGGCGGATCTGCGGCAAGCCTCTTCGCAAGCACACTCGCGGCAATCAACTCCCTTGGAAAATAGAACCCCGCGGCCTGCGTGAAATTTGTCGTCCGGCGTGCGACGAGATTCAGCCTGTACGTGCGGCGGTTGGTCATGATGACGAGGTTGCTCGACAGCGGCGCGTCCTTCGGCTTGATCAGCACATGCGGAAGCGGATTCTGCGGGTCGCCGCTGCCTGCGACCTGGATCAGCCAGCGCTCGCTGTCGCCAGTCGCCACGTCGGTTACTGTTTCGCCAGTAGCCAGCGTGAGATCGGTTACGTGAAGGGGCGCGCAAATCAACGTCGGCGGTTTATCGGTGAGGTCGTATGGGTAAAGGACGCGATCGCCGGGAATGATCGGCGCCTCGCCTTTCTGCTGATACGCGCGCACCGCCGCTTGCACGGGTTCCGGCTCGAGGCTCAGAGGATCGATCGGAGTTGGTTGTGTGGGTGCGCTCGGGACGTCTGGCGAAGCTTCGGTTGCAATCACAAGCGGCGGAGGCTTCTGCTGGGCGCAGCCGGCAAACGCCGCCATGATCGAGCACCAGAGCATGACGATTAGAGCGGTCTTGAGAAAAATGACCGTGAGCCTGAAGGTGATGCGGAGCGTCGCTCCCATGAATCTCAGCACCGCGAGCGCGTAACGAGCCACGCGTCGGCGCGGAGTAGTGATTTTGCTGGTTCTCTTCATTGCCGTTGCTCCGTCCACGAAATATCGCTGACCGTGAAGCCGAGCGGATTGATGAGTGTCTGCGAAAACTCGGCCGGCGGATTGAGCGCGACCGTGAGGACCGCTTCCCAATTGCTCTCGGGACCGGGATCGCCGGAAAGACTCCAGTCATGTTCCGTCCAGCGAACCTGATAGGTCTGCCCGGACAGTTTCAGGATCGAATCGATGTCCACGCTGACTCGGTTGTCGCGTGCGAGCTTGAACGGGTCGTGTGCGTGCCCGTCGCCGTTGTACCAGTGGTCGAGGTACTCAAG
>Ga0307373_10004132_pt1 | contig 24653 bp, 26 predicted proteins | sample OX2MG_FD_202534 | JGI IMG/M metagenome (GOLD analysis project Ga0307373, IMG submission 202534) | Soil microbial communities from Risofladan, Vaasa, Finland - OX-2 | ecosystem: Environmental > Terrestrial > Soil > Coastal area > Acid sulfate soil | place: Finland: Risofladan, Vaasa | collected...
TACGCGATCATATTCCCCTTCCGGCCAGGCCAGAACGGGGTGCGCTTCTCCTACAAATTGGATTACGCGAGCCAGCAAGCCACCTTGCACCTGAGCTCGCCCTATGCGGTCCAGATGGCCTTGATTCTGGCGCCGCCGGCAATGAAGGTGGTTGCGGATGGTTTTTCGCCCTCCGGCAGCGAACACGGCTGGGCCGTCTACACGCGCCAGGGAATGGCAGCAAACAAGCCGGTGTCGCTCTCGGTTTCCGGCACGGGACCGATTCCCACCCCCACGAGCGACAACGGAAACGACGGCGGGCAGGGCCAGGGCCAGGCCGATGGCGGTCAGGCCAATTCCGATAACTCAGTCACGGCGGTGGCGCAGGCGTTGCCGCCGCGTCTGGACAGCGTGCGATGGATCGTCATTGGCGGCTTTGCCGCGATGTTCATTCTGGGCGCCTTCTTCCTGTGGTGGAGGTCGCGGAGCCTCGCGGCGGTTGCGGTGGCCGGGGCCGGGGCGAGCGCGACGGTTTCAGCGCCCGCCAAGACCAAGGCTGGGCCCGCGCCGTCTGCCCCGACGGAAGACCACGAGGGCGCTCTACGGCAAAGTGTCGATGAAATCAAAGAGACGCTTTTCCGGTTGGAGTTGAGGCGCCAGGCAGGGACGCTTTCCGAAGAGGATTACCAGGCTCAACGGCAGCGTATGGAAAAGACTTTGCGCGACCTGGTGAAGGGCTAGCCTCCCCGAGGGACACGGTCGGGAAGACCGCCAGGCCCCGGCGGGCGCATAGCCGCGTGCGCCTCTGAAAACGGCGGTGGGCTGCAGGGGAGGGAACCTCTGCCCCGGGGCGGCTGGTATTTGCCGCGACAATCCGCCGAACTTTTGGCATCCTCGTCAACCATGGCACCAGCCCCGACGACATCATTGGGAGTGGCTTTCGAAGGCGTCGAAAGGCGCTTCGGCGGGCTCGTCGCGCTCCGGCGGCTGACGCTGAAGATTGGCGCCGGCCAGTTCGTCGCCCTGCTGGGGCCGAACGGCTCCGGGAAGACCACTCTGTTGCGCATGGCAGCCCTGCTTTTACAGCCAACGGCGGGCCGCGTCAGGCACCTGGGCGCGGAAAATCTCGAGGCCGAAGCGGTGCGCAGCCAGATTGGCCTGGTGGCGCACAAGGCGCTGGTCTACGACGAACTCACCGCCCAGGAAAACCTCTCATTCTTCGCTCGCCTCTATGGACTCCCAAATCCGGCCGAGCGCATCGAGCGCGCCCTCGGCGAGGTTGGTCTGGCTCATCGCTCGGGCGATGCGGCGGCCACGTTTTCGCGGGGGATGCGGCAGCGGCTGGCTATCGCCCGCGCCCTGGTCACCGGGCCGCGGCTGCTGCTTTTCGACGAACCGGCGACAGGATTGGACCGCGAAGGCCGCCAGTGGCTCGATCGTACCCTGTTGGGATTGAATCAAGCGGGCGCCACTCTGATTGTGAGCACCCACGACGAATCCCTGGCCGAACTGGCGGGCCGTTCGGTCTGGCTGCGAGCCGGCCGTCTGGTTCACGACACCGGCGCCTCGGCGCCGCAACTGGCTCGCGAGGTGCCGCTTTGAACCTGGCCCGATCCACGGCCTTGGTGCTCGAAAAAGAGTTCCGGATCGAGCTGCGCACGCACGATCTGACCAACACCGTTTTGTTCTTCGTGCTCATGGTCGCCGGCCTGTTTAGCTTTGCCTTCGAGCCGAGCGCCACCGAGAGCCGCGCCATTCTTCCCGGCCTGATCTGGATCGCGTTTTTCTTTGCCGGGACGCTGATGCTCCAGCTCTGCTTCGTTCGGGAACAGGTGAACGACACCCTGGCCGCCTTGCGCCTGGCGCCCATCGATCCATTTGCGATTTTGCTGGGCAAGATTCTGGCGAATTTCGCGTTTCTGGCGGTGGCCGAGATTGTTTTTGTTCCCGTTTTCAGCCTGTTTTACAACGTGAGCGTGATCGCGGTGCTGGGCCGGCTGATGCTCGTGCTGTTCCTCGGCACGTTCGGGCTGGCCGTCGCGGGCACGGTATTTTCGGCGATGACGGCGCAGGCGCGGATGCGCGAACTGCTGCTGCCGCTGCTACTCCTGCCGGTTCTCGCCCCGGTATTGATCGCGGGCGTCGAAGCCACGGCCGGGCTGCTCAGTCCCGCCCCCGCGCTCGGGCGCGAGTGGCTGACGATGCTGTGCGGCTTCGACATCGTGTTTCTCACGACCACATGGCTGCTGGCCGGATTTTTAGTGGAGGAGTAGGAAAAGGGGACATATGAAGCCGAACGAACGAGCCTGGGGCTGGACGGCGATCGCAACGGCTGTTGTGCTGGGACTCTCCGGTTATGCGATTTTTTTTATCGCCCCGCGTGAAATAACGATGGGGCAGATCCAGCGCATTTTTTATTTTCACGCCGCCAGCGGCATGGTCGCCTACCTGGCCTTCTTCATCTCTTTCCTGGCCTGCATCGGCTATCTGGCCAGCCGCCAGGCGGAGTGGGACTGGATGGCCGTCGCCACGGCCGAGGTCGGGCTGGCGTTCAACACGGTGGTTCTCATCACCGGGCCCATTTGGGCCAAGCCCGTCTGGGGTATCTGGTGGACATGGGACGCGCGCCTGACGCTCGAGTTTGTCCTGCAATTGCTCTACATCGCCTACATCCTCCTGCGCGTCATGGTCGGCGAGCCCGAACGGCGGGCGGTCATTTCGGCGGTGTTCGGCATCTTCGCTTTTCTCGACGTGCCGCTGTCCTATTTTTCCATCCGCTGGTGGCGGACCGAACATCCGCAACCGGTGATTGGCGGAGGGCCGGGAAGCGGCCTGAATCCGACGATGTGGCAGGTCTTTCTCTTCTCGGGGATCGGGCTGCTGGCCCTGATGGCGATCATGAGCCGGGAGCGATACCGGCTCGAATTGCTGCGGCATGAGTTTGCCGAACTGGCCGCGGCCGAAGAGGATGAGGAGCCAGCGCCGGCGGAAGCGAAAGGAGCAAGCCGATGAGAAATTTTTGGAGTATTCTAATAGCATATCTGGCTGCCTGGGCCATCTTTTTCGGGTATTACGCCTCCGTGGGGCGGCGCCTTACGCGGCTCGAAGGGGAGTTCCGGCGCCTGAAGGATCGCAAGAGCCGAGGCTAAAGGCGTTCGGGCTAAAACATTCCCAATGGATTCACGCAAGAAAATCGGCGTCGTTTTGTTTCAACTGGGGGGCCCCGACCGTCTCGATGCCGTTCAGCCATTTCTCTATAATCTGTTCTGCGATCCCGACATCATCAGTTTTCCGATGGCATGGCTGGCGCGGCGGCCCGTCGCGTGGCTGATCGCGGGCCTGCGGGCCCGCCACGTGACCGAGCACTATGCCGCGATCGGCGGCGGTTCGCCGATTCGGGAATTGACCGAGGGACAATCGCTCGCGCTGGCCGACGCGCTGGCTCCGTGGGTCGACGCGCAAATCGCCATCGCGATGCGCTATTGGCACCCGAATACGGTCGAGGCGATTCGGCGCCTGGCGCGAAAACCGCTCGACGAGTTGGTCCTTCTACCGATGTATCCGCAATATTCCGTGGCGACCACCGGGTCGAGCCTGCGGGAGTGGAAGCGGCGCTGGCACCATGACCGGGTTCCCACCCATGTCATCGACCGCTTCTATAGCCATCCCCTGTATCTGAGCGCCCTGGTCGAGCGGATCGAGCAGTCGCTTTCCGAATTCCAGCGCCCGGCCGACGTTCAGATCGTCTTCAGCGCCCACGGCCTTCCGGTCGAGCTGATCGAGGCCGGAGATCCCTATCAACGGGAAATCGAAGAAACCGTGCGTCTGCTCCTGCAGCAGGGCGGATGGGCCAACCCCACGACGCTCTGCTACCAGAGCCGGCTGGGACGCCAGAAGTGGCTCGAGCCGTCGCTGACCGACACGGTCGAGCGCCTGGCCCGCGAAGGCGTCCGGGACATGCTGGTCGTCCCCATTTCCTTTGTCACCGAGCATATCGAGACGCTTTACGAAATCAACCTCGAGGCGCGTGCGCTGGCCGGCAGCCTGGGCGTGGAAAATTTCGCGGTCATGCGGGCGCTCGATAGTTCTCCGCGTTTCATCGCGGCGCTGGCGGACATGGTTCTGCAAGCCGTGCTTCCCGGGGCATCGGTCCCGGCCGGCGTGGATACGCACTCGACGCGGTAGTCTGTTTTTCGGCGCCGAAAGGGTCCGGACGGGCCGGGAGCGCTTCCAAAGCAATTACTCTCCGGAAAATCGCAATTTTTTGCCGAATTTCCGTCCGTCATCTTGACACAAGAGCGCGAGCGACATATAAAATATCAATTTCGTTCTGGGCTTGTGCGTATATCTTCATTCACTACGTCTTCAGTCAAGAATTGAAGCCCAGTCTCGATTGAATCGATGGTAGATCAGGGCAAGGCCAGAAAGACCGTTGGTGTGCGAACCTCCTTCCGCGAGGAAGGGGGCGCCGATCGTCTCCCGGCGAATCCATCCGGGAGCGGAAAGCAAAACAGCCGGTTGCCTTTCTCTTTTTTTGCCCGGTCGTTTGATTCAGCGTACAAGTAGCCATTCGAGGGAGTCTCCATGGCGGAGGGAAATAGCAGGAACGGCAAGACAGGGGTGGCCGACGAGGCCGAGGGTCGGGTGCAAGTTTTCAAGGACTGGCTCCAGGAAAAATTCCAGGAGCAGATCGAGGAACTGAAGCAGCCCGAGGATACCCAGCTTTACAAAGCCTTTTTCCGTGTTGGCCGGATCGACGAGCCGCGCAACCGCGCCCTTCACACGCTGAACAATTTTTTCCTCCATATCCACCCGACCAAGGTGAATCGCGACGCCGTTCGCTACAGCTACACCTGGGGGATGGGCGGCATCAGCTTCTACCTGTTTCTCGTGCTCGCCTTCACCGGTATCCTGCTCATGTTTTACTACCACCCGACGACGGTGCAGGCCTATCGGGACATTCAGGATCTGCAGAACAGCGTTCCCTTCGGGCTCCAGCTCCGCAACATTCACCGCTGGGCCGCCCATCTGATGATCATCGCCGTCTGGCTGCACATGTTCCGCGTGTTCATGACCGGCTCCTACAAGCGGCCGCGCGAGTTCAACTGGTGCATCGGCGTGCTTCTGCTGGTCTTCACGATGCTGCTTTCCTTCACGGGCTATCTGCTCCCCGACGACCAGCTGGGCTTCTGGGCCGTAACCGTGGGAACGAACATGGCCCGGGCGACGCCCCTGCTCGGCCACGAGGGCCCGTTTGGCGCGCAACTCGGGCTGACGTCTTACAACGACGTGCGTTTCGCCTTGCTGGGCGGCTCGATCGTGGGCGGCAGCGCCCTGCTGCGCGCCTATATCTGGCACTGCATCGCGCTGCCGGTGATGATCTCGGTTTTCTTCGGCGTTCACTTCTGGCGGATTCGGAAGGACGGAGGGATCTCCGGTCCTTCGCCGGTCATGCTGGAAACGGAGATGCACGAATGAGGAAGGTCTTGACCTTGGGTCTGCCGGAAACGGATTTCCGCCATGCTTGGTAACTGGCACCAGCTGTGGCTTATCGCTTCAAACCCGGACAACGTCCCCGTCGTGGGCTTGATTATGCTCGTGCCCTTCTTTACCTGGTTTGCCTTGCGCCAGGCGAAGGCCAACGACCGGCTGATCGCCCGGCTGGAAGCCGATCCAGAGCTGGCGCGCACCCACCACCGCAAAACGCAGGACTACCACCCGAGCTGGCAGAAGGAAGTGCACGTCTGGCCCTACCTGCTGCGGATGGAGCTGCTGGCGGCCATTATCATCACGGTGATCCTGATGGTCTGGGCGCTGAAGATCAACGCCCCGCTCGAGCAGCCGGCCAACGCCTCGATCACCATGAACCCGGCGAAGGCCCCCTGGTATTTCCTCGGCTTGCAGGAGATGCTCGAATATTTCGATCCCTGGATCGCGGGCGTGATCATGCCCACCTTCATCATTCTGGGCCTGATGGCCATCCCGTTCATCGACGCCAATCCGCTCGGCAACGGCTATTACACGTATAAGCAGCGGCGCTTTGCGGTGTGGACGTTCCTGGCCGGGTTCGAGGGGATGTGGCTGGTGCTGACCCTGATCGGCACCTTCATCCGCGGGCCGGGATTCATGTGGTTCTGGCCGACGGCGACATGGGATCCGGACCGCGTGGAGTTTAACGCGACGCGAAACTTCGACCAGTTCTTCCATATCAATGGGTCGTGGCTCGTGCACATTCTGCCCGCCAGCCAGAAGGCCGACGCGGCGCTCTGGGCGAAGGGTTTGTTCGGGATCATTCCCGTGGGACTCTATTTCCTGGTGGCCGCGTGGATGTTCCACAAGATCATCACATGCACGCCGTTCAGCCGGAAGATATTCCGGCGGATGAGCCTGCTGCAGGTGGTGGTGCTGGAAGTTTTGCTCGTGGTGATGCTGACGCTGCCGATCACCTTTTTCATGCGGCATCTGTTCCGCATCAAGTACGTTTGGGAAACACCATGGTTCAATCTCTAGTATTCCAAAATCTCTAAGGCGGGAAATCCCTTGGCGCAACAACAACCACCTCCACAGGACCCGATCACCACTCGTTCGATCGCGAGCTGGCTGCTCGTTGCCTCGCTCGCGCTGATCGCCGTGCTGGGGTGGTCGCTGTACAACGAAGAATTCGGGCTGCGCCCCTGGCGGGCCTATCAGGCGCACTTTTCGCAGGTCTATTCGAAGTTCCTCGTAAAGCGCCTCGCCGAGCGCCGCGCGGCGCAGAACACGCTGGCTGCCACGCCCGGGTACAAACAGCTCCAGGCCGTCGTGACGGCGGCCGAAAAGGTCGCCCAGCCGCAGGACGACGCGATCGAGCAGCAGCTTGCGCTCATCAACCGGCAACGCTCTGCCATACTCCCTTCCTTCCGGACCTACCGCAGCTACGTCGGCGCGGTGACGTACGAATACGAGCAGATACCGGATACGCCCGCCTATCGAAACGCCAAGAAGCGCGCTTTCGAGGAGGTGCAGCGGGCGCGCACGCAGAAACACCCCATCGATTGGCCGCTCGCCAGCGGAAAAACGGTGACCCGCTATTTCACATCCGTTCAGCTCGATGACATGTTCAGCAAACTGCTCAACCAGACGGCTGGACTGATGGCCAAACGCGGCACGGTGGACGCTCCGGTCACGGCGGCCGAAGCCGCGCTCACGGCTTACGAAGAGAAGAGCCTGCCGGGGCTCAACTCCGGCCAGTTGCAGGGATTGCTGCAGAAGGCGCGGTCGATGAATTTCGCGATTCACCAGATCTACGTGAATCCGCCGGGGACGTCTCTCGGGTATCTCGGTGGCGGTTCTCTGGTGGATCGCTGCCAAACCTGCCATATCGCTATGGATCCGTCGTTCGTTCCTTCCAGCCTCACCATCACCAAGACCGATTTGGGACTCGCCAAGAGCAAGAACGCGCCCTTCGCCAGCCATCCGAAACCGGTTCTGCTTCAGCTCCATCCGCTCGATCGGTTTGGCTGCAGCACCTGTCACGCCGGCGACGGCTGGGGCCTGGACAGCGTGAAGGTGGCGCACGGCTATCAAACGGATTGGCCGTTCCCCCTCTACTATCCGTCGAACTACCAGGCCGGCTGCCAGAATTGCCACGCGGCGGACGCCTGGACGCCCTACGCCCCCGTGCTGAACCGGGGCCGTTATCTGTTTCGGGTAAAGGGCTGCATCGGCTGCCACAAATACCAGGGCTTCGACGATGAGGCGACTACACTCACCGACACCGAGCGCGCCATTTCAGATCTCGAGCGGCAAAAGTCGGCCAATGGCGAACACGCGAGCGCCCTGAACAACGCGGGGAACCTCGCCACTTCGAATAAGGTGGCGCGTGAGGACTACGCCCAAGCCACCGATCTGGTGGTTCGCAATGCCCGAATCGATACGCAAGTCACCGCGCTCAATTCGAAGGAACGCGATCTATTCCAAGAGGTAAAGAAGATCGGGCCCAATTTGAAGGAAGTCCAGATGAAGCTTCATCCGGACTGGATTCCCTATTGGATCGCGCATACCCACGAGTTCGATCCAACCGCCCAGATGCCGCAGTTCCGCCTGGACCCCGATCAGGTGAAGGCAATCTCCGCCTTTATCTGGCAGGACGCGCTGAAAGGACCTGCCCCGGCCAAGCAGCAGCCGGGCGATCCCGTGCACGGCAAGCAGCTCTTCATGGAGCGCGGTTGCCTGGCCTGCCATTCGATCGGGGAAGGGGCCAAACGGGTCGGCGGGGACTTCGCCGCGAACCTGAGCCGCGTGGGCGAAAAGGACAAGTACGACTATCTGGTGCAGTGGATCTACAACCCCCGCATCCGAACCGAGCCGTACGATCCCTTCCTGCATAAGGACCTCACGCCTGCCGATTACGCGAAGGCGGGGGTGCCGTTCGTATTCGACGCCCAGCATTCGACCTTCGAAGGGCACGAGATCGAATGGGAAAATCCCACGGTTATGCCGAGTTTCCGCTTGAGCTGGCAGGACGCACGGGATATCGCGAGCTTCCTCGAAACGCAGACGACCGGCATGAAGTATGCGCAGGCGTCCTACATGAACGACCCGAAGCTTTTTGCCGAGGGCAAGGCGCTCGTCCAGTTCTACGGCTGCGCCGGTTGCCACGAAATCGCCGGCCTGGAGGATCAGGGCCGGATCGGTGTCGATCTGTCCGATGAAGGTTCCAAACCGCTCAGCCGCCTCGATTTCGGCTTCGAAATGACCAATGCCCAGGACGGGATCCTGCCGGACGGGAAGACGTCGCCGCACGGCCCGTGGGATACGCTCAAGGGATTCATCGAGCAAAAGCTGACCAACCCGGGCATCTACGATATCCGCCGGTACCGGCCCAACCCGGAAAGCCGCCTGCACATGCCGCAGCCGGTGCTGGATCACAGCGACCTCGAGGCGCTCACCACGTTCCTGCTCGGCAGCGTCGACCAATCGACCATGCCGCCCTACTACATCTACAAACCGGGCGGCGAAGCGGCAGCGATTCAGAAGGGCTGGTGGCTCGTCACGCAGTACAACTGCATGGGTTGCCACCAGATCGCCGTCGGACAGAGCAGCGTGCTGGAGACCCTGCCGATGTACCAGGGAGCCAATTCGGTCAACCTGCCGCCCGTGCTGACCTTCGAGGGCGCCCGTGTTCAGCCCGAGTGGCTGAAAGGTTTCCTCGCCAACCCGGCGCTCAGCACGACCGACACGAACCAGGACGGCGTGCGCTCCTATCTCCAGGTACGGATGCCCACGTTCTTCTTCACCGACGACCAGATCCGGACCTTGGTCAATTTCTTCGATGCGATGTCTTCTCAGCCGCTTCAGTACGTGAAGCCGGAGATCAAGCCGCTGACGCCTACGGAAACGGCCATCGCCCGGGCGATCTTCACCTCGCCCGCGGCCCCGTGCCTGAAATGCCATATGACCGGCGTTGCCTCGCACGACAAGACGGCCAGCGCTCCGAACCTTTTGCTGACGAAAGAACGGTTGCGTCCAGCCTGGACCCTTCAGTGGATCACGACTCCGGCCGACATGGCGCCGGGAACCGCGATGCCTTCGGGTCTCTTCCGCAAGGGAAACGGCGTCTGGCTGTTCAACGGCCCGCTGCCGGCCATCGCCAAGAACTACAAGGGCGATATGGCGGAATTGCTCGTACGCTACCTGTTCGCGATGACGCCGCAGGAACAGCAGCGGATCCTGTCGAGCACGCCGTCAGGGCAATAACGAATGGCAATAGCCAGAAACGCCTATGAGGGGTTGTCCGGCGACCCGTTAGCCGGGCACGGTCCAGCCGTTTTTTCACACAGGGAAGTGTTGGTCGAATCGGTTGTGGATATTCTTGCGCTTGCCGGCGAGTCCGGGCAAGATAGTTTGGGAGGGAATCACAGATGAAAGTTCGAGTATTGGGCTTGGCATCGGCTGTTGCTTTGGCTCTCGTTGTTGCCGGCTGCGCCAAAAAGGCCAGTCAGCCGGCCGAGCAACCTGCGGCAGCGCCGGCCGCTCCGGCCGCAACCGTAAACCCGGCCACCGCCGGGGAGATCACCGGTACAGTGAAGTTCGTAGGCACTCCGCCGAAGATGCCCATCATCCGGATGGGCGCCGACCCGGGCTGCGTTACCGACAATAAGGGGGCTATGGTCCACGGCGAACAGGTCGTTGTCGGCAAAGACGGCGCCCTGGCCAACGTCGTTGTATACATCAAGTCGGGCCTGGGCAACTATCAGTACACCACGCCCACAACGGCTGCCACGCTTGACCAGAAGGGGTGCATGTACGAACCGCACGTTGTCACGCTGATGACAAACCAGCCATTCAACGTGATCAACAGCGATTCGTTTACCCACAACATTCACGTCATGCCCAAGGACAATCCTGCCTGGAACGAGGCCCAGCCGGCGGGCGCGGCTCCCATCGTGAAGACTTTCCCGCATGCGGAAATGGCGATTCCGGTCCGTTGCAATATCCATCCGTGGATGCAGTCCTACATCTGCGTTTTCGACAATCCTTACTTTGCCACCACGGGGGACGACGGCACGTTCACGATCAAGAACGTACCGCCCGGCACCTACACGATCGCGGCCTGGCAGGAAAAGTATGGGACGCAGGATCAGCAGGTAACGGTTGGCACGAGCCAGACAAAGACGGTGACCTTCTCGTTTAAAGCGCAGTAAGGCCGGCGGCGCTGGATGATGTCTGATTCAGCCATATATGCATATCTTGTACGGTAGTCAACAGGCCCCGGGGACCCGGCGCGTGGGGGGTACACGGACAGACCCTGCAGCGTCGCCCTCCGGGGCTTGGTTCGTATAATGGGGAAGAGCATTTGAAAGGGACAGTGGAGCAGGGAAGCGGACTCGGGCGCACGCCGCGCGCGCTGCACCAGTTTATCGTTTTCACGACGGCCTGCACGTTTCTCCTGCTGATCGCGGGCGCTCTCGTCACCAGCAACGACGCCGGTCTTTCCGTCCCCACATGGCCGTTCGCTCCGAGCGGCCTCATGCCGCGCATGGTCGGCGGCGTTCGATTCGAATACAGTCATCGCATGATTGCCGGGTTTGTCGGCCTGCTCACCATGATCGTAGCGGCGTGGGCGTGGCGGCGCGAGCCGCGCCGCTGGCTGCGCTGGCTGGCGATGGGCGCTTTCCTTCTGGTCGTCGTCCAGGCCGTGCTGGGCGGAATCACGGTTCTTTTCGATTTGCCCTCGGCGATTTCGACCGCTCATGCGGCAACCGGCCAGCTTTTCTTTTGCACGCTCGTGGCCCTGTCCCTCTTCACGGGGAACTGGTGGCAGAGCGATCTCCCGCTGCTCGAAGAGAATGCCCGGCCCATGCTTCGCTCGGTGGCGAGCGCGACCGTGGGCATTATCTTCGTGCAACTGGTCCTGGGCGCCGCGTTTCGCCATAACGCCTTTGGCGTTTTGCCCCACGTCTTCGGCGCGGGCGTTGTCACCGCCATGATCGCCTGGACCGCAACGATTGCTTTCTGCCGGCACCGGGACGTCGCGCCCGTGCGGCAGGCGGCCAAGCTGCTTGTCGCGCTGCTGGTGATCCAGCTATGTTTGGGCGTGGCGGCCTACTGGGCCGTGCTGTATCAAAACCAGCTGCCGCAGCCCGAACTGCTTACCGTTGCGATCACGGTCGCCCACGTCGTCAACGGGGCGCTGACGCTGGCCGCCGCCCTGTGGCTCTCCCTGGTCGCCTTCCGGCTCTTTGGGCCCTTGGGCGAATGGGAATTGGCCCCAGCGACGGCCTCGGATCATCGGCACGCGGCTTCGGTGAGGTCCTCATGAGCACGACTCGCGTCGATGCCCGCCCGGCCACCCTCACGCGCCCGGTGGCCTATTGGGGTCTCACAAAGCCCGACGTCACGTTTCTGGTCGTCATCACCACGCTTGCCGGCTACTACATGGGGTCGAGCGGTCCCGTCGATTACATCCGTTTTGCCGGCACCGTTTTCGGCACCACGCTGATGGCGATGGGCACCGCCTCGCTCAACCACTACATCGAGCGCAATCCCGATAGCCGCATGCGCCGCACCGCGAATCGCCCGTTGCCGATCGGGTCCTTGCAGCCGCGCGAAGCGCTGGTTTTCGGCCTGGCGCTCGACATCGCCGGAGCCGCCTATCTGGTTCTGCTCGTGAATCCCCTGGCCTGTCTGCTGGGCGTGCTGACCACTGTCACCTATCTGGGCGTTTACACCCCGCTCAAGCGCCATACACACCATGCGACAACCATCGGTTCCTTCCCCGGTGCGCTGCCCCCTCTGATCGGCTGGGCGGCCGCGCGCGGCTCGCTTTCCGTGGACGCCTGGGTCCTCTTCGGCATCTTGTTTTTCTGGCAATTTCCTCATTTCCTGTCGATCGCCTGGATGTATCGCAAGGATTACGAGCGCGCGGGGATTCGCATGATCTCTGTCGGCGATTCGACTGGGACGGCCACCTTCGGCCAGATCATCTGGACGGCTGCCGTGCTCGTGCCCGTGAGCCTGCTTCCCGCCGTCACCGGCCTGGCCGGGATACACTACTTTTTCGAAGCGCTGATTTTGGGAATGCTGTTGGTCCAGGTCTGCGTCTGGGCGGCCAGATCGAAATCCAACGGTCATGCCAGATGGCTGATGCACGCGACGGCGATCTATTTGCCGTTGCTGCTGGCCTTGATGATGCTCAACAAGATTGGCTGATGCGGCCATGTCCATGCCTCCAACCGTGGGCCGTGCCTGGGCAAGCCCGCTTCATGCCGCCGGCGCCGGGTTTCGATTCACGGTGCGTCAGTTTCAGACACTCTCTTTTAGGAGATGCTTGCAACCATGTTGATCGCGGGTTTCCTTGCACTCTTATCGATCGTCGGGTTGATCCTCAGTTTCACGTCGGGGCTGGTGGCCTCAGGTATCGACGGCATTTTCATCGTTCTCGTCTGCCTGCTGATGCTCGCCATTTTTGGCCTCACGACCCTTTCCCTGGCGGCCAAGTCGGGCCTGCTCCCGGTCAGGCGCGGCCATAAATGAATTCTTCCCCGTCCTTCACGATGAGGCTGGCGTGGTTGCACTCCCCGCGCTGAACGCAACCCTGAACGCCTTGAGCGCCGTGCTATTGACGGCGGGGTATGTGTTTATCCGCCGCGGGCGCATTCGCGCCCATCATTGGTCGATGATTGGGGCCTTCGTTCTCTCCAGCCTTTTTCTCGTCGGCTACCTCTGGTTCCATTTCACGCACGGCATCATCCGCTATCACGGCACGGGGTGGCTTCGCGTCGCCTACTTTTCGATCCTGATCCCGCACACGATCCTCGCCGCCACCATTCCGCCCCTGGCCATCATCACGCTGATTCACGCCTTTCGCGGCCACTTTCCGCGCCATCGCCGGATCGCCCGCTGGACGCTGCCCATCTGGCTTTTCGTTTCCGTCACCGGCGTCGCGGTCTACTTCATGCTCTTTCGCTAGCCAATGCCCCGGCGCCGCGCAGGTACCCGAGGCGACACGCCGGAGTTTCGTGTAGACTGAAGATTACATTTGACCGGTCCCAATGTCCTCCTCTATCGATCCCGAACGCAGAGTCCCGACCCGCTGGGTCGTGCTCGTTGTCGTGCTGACGCTTTTGGCCGTGTTCGTCCCTTTTATGTTCTGGCACGCGACCTGGTTTGGAACGCCGCTCAGCAACGCGCAAATTCAGCAGGATCTCACGCATCTGAACAACCCGCAGCAGACCCAGCACGCGCTCTCGCTGCTGGCCGATAAGATCATTCGCGGCGACAAATCCGTCCAGCGCTGGTATCCCGATGTGGCCCGTCTGGCCAGCTGTCCCATCCCGCAAATTCGCGAAACGGCGGCCTGGGTGATGGGCCAGGACAACACGGTTCCCGAGTTTCACCAGACCCTTCTCACGCTTCTCCACGACCAGCAGCCCCTGGTGCGCATGAACGCGGCGCTGGGACTGGTCCGCTTTCATGATTCGAGCGGCCATGCGGAAATCCTTCGCATGCTCACCGGAGAACCGCTGCTGGCACCGCAGGGGGGCAGACTGAAACGGCTGCTGAACGTAGGGCAGGGAGTGAATTCCGATACGATAGTCGCCCGCATTGAGGGCAAGCAGAAAATCGATGTTCGCGCAGGCTCGCCTGGCAGCTTGGCGCGGTGGACGGCCGCCGATGGCGCCACTGTCGCCGCAGGAGACCCGATCGCCGTACTTTCGCCGACGTCCGAGATGGCCCGCGAGGCGCTCCGGGCACTATTTCTCATCGGGCAGCCGGGCGATCTGAACGCAATCGCCCCCTACGCCCGCAGTCTTCCCGGCATGTCCGCCGAAGTCGTCCAGCAGGCCCGCTCCACAATGCAGGAGATTCACGACCGCAACCAGTCCGGTTCCTGACCCGGCTACCCTACCGCGCCTAGTTGGAGTAAAAATTCAGGGGGAACCGGGGCGAGGCCGAGCCAGCCCCTTCCAGACCCGAAAGCCTCCAATTCACCTCGTCCAGCAGGATTCTCAGATTCCACCATTTCGCTTCGTCGGACTCCTGACCGGGCATCAGGGTAAGAAGCGCCGATTCGACATTTCTCCATACCTCGTAGTTGGTCAGGCTTTTCACCTTGGCGGTGTAGGCCGCCGTCTCTTCTACCGCCGGCAAGAAGGGGAGGGGCGCTTTCGCTATATCCTGTCCGTCGGCACCCGCTTTTGTTGGCATGCGTCCCATTTCATACATGTTGTACCTCTCTCTGCCAGGCCGAATATCGCTGGACATGTGAGTTGGGCCGTCCTGCCCGATACTTCATACTTGCACGTCAGAGGCCACAAAAAGCCAACCCCGGGCCCGAGGCAAACCCCTTGCCTCATTGCAATTAGCAGATCCACGAGGAAAACAGGCCGGTCCATTTGCGGAGAATTTCGCCCATTTGCGCAAGTCTGCGCTGCATCCTTACAATGACCCTCTGACCATGACCACACATAAAGTTACCCTGATTCCCGGAGACGGGATTGGACCGGAAGTTTGCCAGGCTGTTCAGGAAATCTTGCAGTCAACCGGCGTAAATATCGATTGGGAAATCATAGACAGGCACAAGCACGGCGTGGGTTACGACAATTTCCTGTCCGAAGCCCTTGCGTCGGTGCAACGCACCGGCGTGGCCTTGAAGGGGCCGATGATGACGCCCATCGGTGGTGGCCATCGCAGTCTCAATGTGGCCCTTCGCCAGGGACTCGACCTGTTCGCCAATGTGCGCCCCATCCGCGACCTGGAAGGCGTTCCCACACTTTTCCACAATATCGACATGGTCCTGATCCGCGAGAACACGGAGGACCTCTATTCCGGAGTGGAGCACACGGTGGTTCCGGGCGTGGTCGTCAGCCTGAAAATCATCACCGAAAAAGCGTCGACGCGGATCGCCCGTTATGCTTTCGAATACGCGCGCTCGCACAACCGGAAGAAAATCCACGCGATCCACAAAGCCAACATCATGAAGCTCACCGACGGCATGTTCCTCGACAGCATACGGAACGTGGCCGTCGAGTATCCCGACATCGAGTACCACGAATTGATCGTCGATAACGCCGCCATGCAACTCATCACCAATCCCCGGCAATTCGACATTCTTTTGCTGACGAATCTTTACGGCGACATCCTCAGCGACGAGGCGGCCGGGCTGGTTGGAGGCCTCGGGGTGGTCCCCAGCGCGAACGTGGGCCATCATGCGGCCCTCTTTGAAGCCGTCCACGGAACAGCCCCCGATATCGCCGGCAAGGGAATATCCAATCCCACGGCGCTCCTGCTCAGCAGCGTCCTGATGCTCGACCACCTCGGCGAGGCCGAGGCGGCCAGCCGCGTGCAGGCGGCTTTGATCCAGGTCTACAAGGAAGGCCGCTGGATCACGCGCGATATCCCGGGCGGACGGGCAACCACCAGTGAATTCGTCGCCGCCGTAATCGGCGCGCTCGGCGCCTGACGCCTTTCGATCGGCCCGCGCTGGGCCGGCGGGAAGGGAACTGGCGCATCCAAGAGGCGACTTAACCACATACACGAACTCGCAAGGGACAACCTTCACTCAGGCCTTCGACGCGGCGGGACGGCCCACGTCTTTGACAAGTAGCTGGTCGGACTCTCAACATCCCGGCACCCTGGCAACCGTCGACCCGACCGTGGGATACTGGCCAAACGGAGCCATCCGGAAAATGACCCTGGGCAACGGGCTGACGGAGACCACGGCGTATAATGACCGCCTCCAGCATTGTCTCAGGGACCTGAACTCCACCGGCTCCTACTACGGCTCCTGCACCGACTCCCAGCCCGGCGGGACGGTTCTGGATCTCGGCTACGGCTACAATGCGGGCTCGTCGGACAACGGCGACGTGATGTCTATCGCAGCCACCGGCCAGCAGAGCTACAGCCGCGCCTTTGGCTATGATCCCCTCAACCGGCTGGCCAGCATGACCGGGACGGGCGGGAGTTGCCTGGGACTGTCATGGTCCTACGATGCCTGGGGCAATCGCACCGCGCAAAACGCCACCAGCGGCACGTGCGACACTTCGTCGCTCGGCTATAACTCGAATAACCAGATCGTTACGCCATCCAGATTTCAGTACGATGCCGCCGGCGACCTCACGGGCGACGGCAGCCAGACCTATACCTACGACGCTGCGGGACGCATCACCGCCGTGGACGGCGGCTCGACGGCAACCTACGTTTACGACGCCTTCGGCCGCCGAGCCCGCAAAACAGTCGGCGGCGTGAACACGGACTACATTCGCGATAAGGATGGGCAGGTGCTGGCGGAAATGGACCCGAACTGGTCCACCGGATACGCCTATTTCGGAGGGCGGTTGCTGGCCGAATATCGCAACTCGACCACGTATTTCGTCACGCAGAACCAGATCGGTTCGAGCAGCCTGCTGACGAACGTCACCGGCGGCGTCGCCGATTGCAACGTGTTCTATCCCTATGGCGAGCAGGACAGCTCGGTATGCAGCACCACAAACACCATCACGCACAAATTCACCGGCAAAGAACGCGACAGTGAATCGGGCCTGGATTATTTCGGCGCACGTTACTACGGGTCGAGCCTCGGCCGTTTCATGACGCCGGACTGGTCGAAAAATCCCGAGGGCGTTCCTTACGCGAATTACTCGAACCCGCAAAGTCTGAATCTGTACAGCTACCTGGGCGATAATCCGCTAAGCGGTACCGATCCAACTGGCCACGTCCAATGCGAGAACGACATCCGTGATACGGCTACGCACGGCTGCGTGACCCCCACGTCGCCTTCGGCCCAACAGCAGAACCCGAACAATGAAGCCGTCGGGAATACAACGGTGGGCGATCTTTCGAAGGTTCTGACCAACGAGATCGGGAGCTTGAGCACACCCAAAGGCGGCGATCCAAAAGAACTTCAAAACGGTTCAGACGCACTCGCTAATGCGCTTATCAATAACGCCAACAAAAAGAGGCCAAACGAGGTGGCCCCAGACACAGGCACAGCGGCGACGCCGCTTGCGAAGGCTATGCAAGATGCCTATACGAATCGGGCTAACGGAGGAGCGGACCCGGTCCAGGGGCGGACGTTCTACGGAACAAGTCACATACCGCCGAGTCGGCTCCACAGCCGTCCGATTGGCAGTGGCCGCCAGTCGGTATTTCAATCTTTTGGACCGTTCAAAGACAGCACGAGTCGATTGCCAACGTACATTTACATTTACAACGATCCAGGGCACTGAGGATGGTGACCATGAGGACATCTGCCATGAAGTGCGTTTTGCTTGGGACGCTAATCTGCTTGAGTTGTGCTGGCCATGCGCAGGATCAAGGACGGGTTTTCTTGCCTCCGGCGGCTGAGTGCTTAGCTGCGAAGGGTTTTCTTCCACAGACCAAAGCTACAAAGCTGACGTTCGGCTACCTTCTCGATGAGAAGTCCTACCCCGGAAAGAAGATGCTTTACGTGGTGGATTATCCGGACCCTTCGCGGCCGGATGGACTCGTGTTTACCATCTTCCTGACCGAACGCGATGGCCGCCAGAACTTCAACATCCAAAACAACGCGCGCTTCAGACTATCCAAGGATGCGGATAAGGGGGTGTTTTTTGTGTCCCCACCGCTTGGCGGCACGTGGACCCGCGAGCACCTTGTGTCCGCGATCAAAAAGATCGAGAAGCAGCCGAGGGTCACGCTTTCGATGAAGAACCTGCTCGCGGTGGACTCCTCGGTCAGTTGCGAAGCCTACACCGATTCGCAACCCAAACCGGCTACGAAGTAGAACTGCGTACGGGCCGCAGCCAGCGGCCTGTGCAGCGTCTGGTCGGTCGTGCTGATGGGAAGTTCAGCCAGGCGCGGAGTCGGTGGCTTGTATGGCCGGTGAGCGCGTCCGCTGGGTCGTCTCCGGCGCGTCGCGGTACTTGGTTTAATGTTTGTTTTGAAGTGGAGGCTGAGGCGCCACGCGTGGTTTTGGATCACGATGACGGTCATCGTGGCGCTTCATGTCCCGTTGATTCTGTTCGTGCCCTGGGGTACTAGGTGGGTTCCGGCACTGGCGATAGCGGCCATCGACTCACTGGATTTTTGCCTGGTCCTCTGGATTCTTTCTTTCGTTGGGAATCTCGTGGGAGGTCAGAGGGAAGGGCCGGGAACCGCCGAAAGATGAACGCCGTAGAGCGCCCGAAGAAGCGGTGCCTGCGGCACCGGGAGGGGGTGTGACACGTCACCCCTGGAACTCGGGGACAGACGGGACGTTTTCTGCTAGCGTACGCGGCTGGCTCGGCTCGCTCGCGTCGTAGTCGCAAACCTGCCGCACCACGTGACCCAGCGCGGCAACGCGGGGCAGTCTATTCTCAGGACCGACAGGCAGGAGTGACGGAAAACTTCCCGTCTGTCCCCGTCTGTCCCGCAACGCACGGAAATCTGCAGATGGCAGAGAGGAACGCAGCCTACGAGGGCATACTTACTACCAATCCGTCAGATTTATTCAACGGATCCTTAGTGTCGGTAACAGCCAAGCTTATCGATTATGGTGAAATAGTCTACGACGCCTTTTCTCACTAAGATGAAGGGTTCCATGCTCCGGGGAACGACTCGGAGTTTTCCAACATACCCCGCTTTGGAGGGAGTGTCGTTATGACTAGACGGTCAGCTCGCTACATCCCGGCTGTGGTATTGGCTTTTTCTGCAGTCGCGATAAGTGTCGTTGGCATCATGTCGCACCTGCCTACAAGTTCCGTCGTTATCATGAGCTTGGTTGTCCTGTTCCTCGCGATTCTGAGCTTAAGGTACTGGCGTCCGGTCGGCGAGACTGGGACACAATTTTGGATCTTCTTGGCCGTCGGAATCCTCTTTTCCCTTGGGGGAACGGTTGGTTTAGTGCGATTGTTGGGTGGTAAGGGTTGGCAGTGGTCCGAGGGGTTGCCGTTAGGAGTGCCTCTCGGGTTGGGCCTGTGCGTAATTTGTTTTACCTTCAGAACGCGGTGGAGAGCAACACCTTAGGCCCAACAGGGCGGGTGGCGCACCCTCGTGACGGTTTCACCGACTGGCTTTTTCGGGTGCCGCACTCTTTGCGTTGTTTGCAAAGGGTGCGTCTTTGGTTGTGGTTGCCGGCCCGTTCATGTAATTTCAAAGTCCGGGTCGCACAGGTCTGCTTCGCGAAACTGATAGAAGCGATAGCTGCTCCAAGGTCACAGCTTGTGGTCCGTGGCCAGACGGCGCTGGACCGGATTCATGTGCATAGAGTGGAGTTTCTCGATCTTCTTTTTGTGACTCCAGACATTGAAATCGCAGAACCGTCTCTGCAAGAAGCCTTCCGCCGCGTTCGAGGCAATTCTTTATCAGGAAAGCCGCGCACCCTTTGCCAACCCCGCAAAGAATGCGGCACCCGTAAATTCAAGTGCAAGACCCAACCCGGAGAACCTTGCAGTGACAATCGATGGGAGTGGTATCATCGGCCACGCCGATGCGTCAAAAAGCGGGCTGCCTGGATGCTAAGCCGGAAGACAGGAGGGTACACGCGGAAAGCTGCGCCACCCGCCCGTTTGTTACCTTGGCGGCATGAAGTCGCAGACCTTAAAAGCTCTCGATGCGCGCTTGGCGCATTTTCTCGAAGACCTGCTGGAGCCGATGGACCGCAGCGAACGGCGGCGCTGGGCTCGCGTCTACGTGCAAGGCTTGCTGCTCGACGGTGAGCGCAAGTCGATCGAGCCGATGGCGGCGCGCATTCCCGGCGCGGATGGGCAAACCCTGCGTCAATTCGTGGGGCCGAGCCCCTGGGCGGTGGAGCAGGTCCAGCGTCGCTTGGCACGCAAGGTCGTCGATCTTTTTGGTGAGGCGGAAGTCTGGATCGTCTCGACGCTCAGCCGCTGGAGCTGCGCCGTCTCGTCCGCATCACCAAAGCCCGTTGGCGGATCGAACAGGATTATCGCGAACTGAAAGAAGAACTCGGACTGGACCATTACGAGGGCCGCCAATGGTTGGGATGGCATCATCACGTCTGCTTGGTCACCATCGCCTACGCCTTCTTGCGGGCTGAGCAAGCGCGCGTTAAAAAACACTTCTGGTGCGACACCGAACCTGCCGCAAGTTCGGAAGCACCTCCTGGCTCTGCTCATTAGGCTCAGTGGCCGGTGCGCGTGGTGCCTGACGGAGTTCAATGACAGCTCGTGATACTTAACCGAGTATTACTATATCCCCAGTGGCACCAGAAAACACAAACGCATCCGATTCGGGATTCTCCCTATTGAACCGTTCACTCTGATGCCTATGCCGCTACGCCCTGCTCAGTAGCCAGAGAACTCTTCCGCGCGGATGTCATTGTCATTCAGTCCTGCCTGGCTCAACATCTCGTGCAAACCTTTCACCATGGCGGGAGGACCGGCGATGTAGTAGATGGGCGACACTGCGTCCTTCAAATGCCTCCTGAGCATCCCTTGATCGATCAAGCCGGTTTCGCCGTTCCAAGGTTGATGGGATTTCTCCATTTCCGTCATGCTGCCAATTAACTTGTACTTCGGATTGACTCTTTCCAACCTCCGAAGCTCTGCGAGGAACGGCGCATCTTCTGGCCGCCTGTTGGAATAGAAAAGGACAATGCGATTCGGCAACTTCTCCTTCGCTGCCCAATGGACGATACTTCGAAACGGCGTGATGCCAATTCCGCCAGCGAGGAATACGGCCGCGCGCGCAGGGTCATTCTGAAGAATCAAATCCCCGGACGGCCCTTCGATCTTCACAGCGGTCTCAAGCGGCATCGTCCTCAGCACGCGTTTGAACGCCGTATCGCGCATTCGCGTGACAACCATCAAGGTTTCTTCGTGAGGGGCGCTCGCGATTGAAAAACTGCGCACATTTCCTTAAGAATCCGTCTCCGAAGGTTCTATCAAGGTCATATCGAGATACTGGCCGGCCTTGAATGTCCATCCTGATGGCTTTTCGAACCGGAAGGCCATGGTGCCTTCCGCAACTTCTTTGCGATCTTCCAGTTTGCATATGAAGCCTGGTGACGTCGCAGCAGTGCTCATAACTGTCTCCTTCCAACGTGTGCCTCGATCCATTCCTGTCTTCGCTTCATCGGAGAGCCGCCAACCCTCGTGAATCAGATCCCGGCCTCCTGGCTGAAATACTGGTAATCTTCCCGCCAGCCGCCTTGGCCTTGGCCAATGGTTTTGTAATCCTCGATGAACTCGATTGCGCGGATGTACTTCACCATCGTGAATCCAAGCTGCGTTTCAACGCGAAGCCGGAGCGGTGCTCCGTACAAAATCGGCAGCGGCTGGCCATTCATTTCGTAGGCAAGGATCGTCTGCGGGTCTTCCGCCAACTCCAAGCGAATCGTGCCGTAGAAGTATCCCGGACCTTGGGCGTGTGGCTCCGACGTGGATTTATTGTCGAACGCATAGAAAACGATGTAGCGGGCGGCTGGAAGCGGATGGCAAAGGCCGACGATGTGATGCAAAGATACTCCGCCCCACTCCGCAACGCCTGACCAACCCTGGATGCAAATGTGCTTGGTAATTTGAGTTCGTTTCGGCATTGCGCGGAGGTCCGCTAGCGTTAGATGCAGCCGCTTTTCCACCAATCCGCCGATCTCAAGGTTATACTTCGCAAAGTGTTCTCGCGCCATCGCCACAAAATTCTCCTCTTTCGGCGGCCGGCCATTAACCCAGAAGTATGGCGAGATGTCCGCATGCGAGTAATGCTGCGCGGACACTTTATGGCCGAAAAGCAGCGTGCGCATCGGATCGGTGATCGACTGAGTGGCTTTCTGGACAAAGCGTGGGCGACGACGCGAACACATGGTTGTTACGACATGGATGGCCACGACGCCAGTCAAGCCGGACAGCCAGACCACAAGAGCAAGCGTCAAATGCGGATCGTGCGTCTGCCCGAGAACAATCAGCGCCAGCTCGCTCCGGAAACCATGCAGGGCCACGATCGTGACGTGTCCGATGAAGAATACGATGAAGGTGCAAAGAGCCAAGAAATGCAGGCTCCGTGCGCTTTGCCGTCCGTGGAAGATTTTGATATACCACGGAAAACGAGCGGCGACGGCCGGGGACATCGCTACTCCCGTCGCAATGCTGAACGGTGCAAGCAGGAATATCACTGCCGCATAGCTCAACTGCTGTAGTGCGTTATATCCTCCCGGCGTTTCCACGATGTGGAAGCTCAAATAACTAAGCATTACATGCCACGAGTTCGGGACAATCTGCCAGGAAGTCGGGATCAATCGTCGCCACTCCGGCGTGACGAAGAGCATCACCACGTATGTCAAACCTGTCAGCAGCCACGCGAAATCCGCGAGAAAGTGCCAGTGCCGTCCGAGACCTAGATTTTCGTGGCCTGGCAGGGCAATCGCGGATGGGAATGAGGTTTCCTCGTCACTCGCCGTCCAGAGTCGGTCCTCGGGTCGCTGCTTCTTCGTAAACTTGAGCCATTCGCTGCCCGGCGTGCAGTGATCGTTCCAGTAAAGTCTCGGATGTGCACTCAAGATCTCGAGACCGCTTCGAACGAGAAGCGACAGGAGAAGAAAATTGAAGAAGTGCGCGGCCCGCAACCACAATGGATAATCAAGAGGCATTATTCATCACATTCTTAAACCTTGGTTTGTCGGTGCTCCCAAAACTCTTCTCTCGAAGACTGACAGTGGGGACTCGCCCGCCGCTGCGATTCCCGACAGGATAGGTGATGCGATGACCTTTGACGCGTGCAAAAGGAATGAGCGAATGAACCTGGGAACGCTTCATGCCCATAATGTCGTCAACCCGAATCCCGCGTACAGTCAGCGCGTCGGCGATAAGCGAACGATGGCAACGCCATGGAACCGCTTCCGCGCACATAATCGCGCTCCGCTTCTGCCCGACCAATTTGATCAATCGTTGCAAGCCTGCTTCGAATTCCGAGGTCTGCATATAATCAGCAAAGCCACGGAATGAGGTATTGCGCCAGCCCATGTTCGGCGAATCGCGGCGCGCATGGCGCAAGCCGCCGAGTTTTCGCAAATGCACGTAGCCGATCCTCGCGGCCCGCAGCTTTTTCGACAGGGTCTCCCGGTTGAACTGCGGGTTGTGCCTTGATCGGGGGATACTGCGTACGTCTATGACGCGCTTGACGCGGTGCGCCCGCAGAAGCTTTAGGAAGTCTTTCCATGTGCGGTTCGAATGCCCAATTGCCAAGACAGCGGGCATTTCTGGCGCTTCCATATAAATCCAGTCCTCCGCTCCGCGTTGCTCATGAGCGGATCATGGTCAGCAGCATCTTGAATCTACTGAGAGCCTTCAGTGAGTGAGGTTGATTTGCGGGCATGAGGACCGCTTCGCCTGCCGTCGCCCGTAGTGGCTTTCCAGATACCGCAATTTCCGCGTCACCCTCCAACAGATGCGCCACTGCGTCGAACGGAGCCGTGTGCTCACTTAACCCTTGGCCCTCATCAAAAGCGAACAGCGTGAGTGTTCCCGTCGCGCGGTTGACCAGCGTCCGGCTGACAACGGCTCCTTCTTGGTAATTCACGAGGTCGATCAATCGGACGACTTCCGCGATGGGCATTTCACGCTTGCCCTGCGCCTGCTGCGAACTCATCTTTGCCCACCCCCACCGCCATCACGATCTCGGCTTACCGACCGGCTTGTATAAATACATGCGACGCTGGTCTCTACTCAAAACGGAGCGATTGTCCCCTTGCCTTTTTCGGCCAGTGCATAGAAGTCACCACCGCATTCGTCCAGCATACCCGCGTGGGTCAATTCGTCGATGGCGTCGAGCACGCCCCGTCGTTCGGTTGATTCGTTGCCTGCCGCCTCGAATAGCGCATGGAGATCCAGCCGATCCTTCCCCATTTCTCCGAATAATTGCAGCACACGCAAAGAGAGCGGCTTCATTGTGAACCATCGCACCACCTAAGAGCAGTGCTCGCGGCGAGCGTAGGGCGACCAGACAAGACGTCCACGACCTTTACGAGTGACTCCCCCCTAATTCTGTTTGTCGCGGGAAGTCTTCTTCCGGCGCGTTTTCCTTTGTTTCCGGCGGCCACGAGAGCGTCAGCAGAAAGGCGCTGTCCTCGGACGCCTCCACATCGTGCGGCACGCAATGATCGAGGGCGAGCAAGTGCCCGACAGGGAGATCCACCACCTGGTCGGGCAGGTGAAGCCGGATATGGCCGTTAAGCGTGTGCACGGAGATTCTGCCCGCCGCCGTGTGCTCGTGCA
>Ga0307373_10004133_pt1 | contig 24649 bp, 23 predicted proteins | sample OX2MG_FD_202534 | JGI IMG/M metagenome (GOLD analysis project Ga0307373, IMG submission 202534) | Soil microbial communities from Risofladan, Vaasa, Finland - OX-2 | ecosystem: Environmental > Terrestrial > Soil > Coastal area > Acid sulfate soil | place: Finland: Risofladan, Vaasa | collected...
GCATTTCGTCCGCTTCGTCGAGCACGAGGAACGTGACGCCGCCGAGTTCGAGCGTGCCGCGGCGGATGTGGTCGAGCGCGCGTCCCGGCGTGGCTACGACGACGTCGACACCGCGCTTGAGCGCGCGAAGCTGTTGCTGGAGCGATTGCCCGCCGTAAATCGGCAGCACGCTGGTACCGAGCAGGCGACCGTATTTGTGAACGGCCTCTGCGACTTGCATCGCAAGCTCGCGCGTCGGCACGAGAATCAGCCCGCGCACTGGGCGCCGCTCGTCCGGCGACGTACCGATATGGTGCAACATCGGGAGCGCGAACGCCGCGGTCTTTCCCGTACCGGTCGCTGCCTGGCCGAGTACGTCCCGGCCGGCCAGCAGCGGCGGAATCGATTCGCGCTGAATCGCCGTGGGTTCTTCGTAGCCGAGCGCGGCCGTCGCCCGGGCGAGCGCATCGTGCAGCCCGAGTGCGGCAAATCCCGTGCCGGTCGGGTCGAGGGGCTCGCTGCCGATGTCGTCTTTTGTCATGGAGGCGCCGTATTCGACCTCGCATCAGAAAGCGCCGCCCTCGGGTGATAAAGAGGTCTCGACGAGCGGCCGGGTGGAAGTGTTTCACCCCCACCCTGTCTCCGCGCTCGAGTAAGGCTTTTCGTGACGCAGTACGTCTATTCTATGCATCGTGTCGGCAAAATGGTGCCGCCGAAGCGACAAATCCTCAAAGACATTTCGCTCAGCTTCTTGCCGGGCGCCAAAATCGGCATTCTCGGCCTCAACGGGTCGGGGAAGTCCACGATCCTTCGGATCATGGCCGGCGTCGATACCGAGATCGACGGCGAAGCGACGCCGATGCCCAATCTCACCATCGGCTATCTGGAACAAGAGCCCAAGCTCGATCCCGATAAGACGGTGCGCGAAATCGTTGAGGAAGCGTTCGGCGAGAAGCTCGCTGCGCGCAAGCGTCTGGACGAAGTCTTTGCGGCATACGGCGACGAGAACGCCGATTTCGATGCGCTCGCCGACGAGCAGGCCAAACTCGAGGCCATCCTCTTCGCGGGTGACGGCGACGACCTCGACCAGCAATTGGAAATCGCGGCCGACGCGTTGCGGCTCCCGCCCTGGGATGCAAAAATCGGCCCGCTCTCGGGCGGCGAAAAGCGTCGCGTCGCGCTCTGCCGCTTGTTGCTTTCAAAGCCCGACATGCTGCTGCTCGACGAACCCACCAACCATCTCGATGCCGAGAGCGTGGAATGGTTGGAGCAATTTCTGCTGCGCTTCCCCGGCACCGTCGTTGCGGTAACCCACGATCGTTACTTCCTCGATAATGCCGCCGAATGGATTCTGGAACTCGATCGCGGCCGCGGTATTCCGTGGAAGGGCAACTACAGTTCGTGGCTCGATCAGAAGCAAGAACGGCTCGCGCAAGAAGAAGCCACCGAATCCGCTCGCCAAAAAGCGCTCAAGCGCGAACTCGAATGGGTGCGCGCGGGCGCCAAAGGCCGCCAAGCCAAGAATAAGAGCCGGATCCTGCGATTCGAGGAACTCTCCAGCTACGAATATCAACGCCGGAACGAGACGCAAGAGATCTTTATTCCGGTTGCCGAGCGCCTGGGCGATCGCGTGATCGAATTCAACGACGTGCGCAAAGCATATGGCGATCGACTGTTGATGGACGGCGTCACCTTTCGCATCCCCGCCGGCGCCATCGTCGGAATCATCGGGCCGAACGGTGCCGGAAAAACGACGCTCTTTCGCATGATCGCCGGCAAGGAGCAACCCGATAGCGGAACCATCGAAATCGGCTCCTCGGTGAAACTTGCGGTGGTCGATCAGAGCCGCGAATCGCTGGACGATAGCAAAACGGTCTTCGACGATATTAGCGGCGGGCTCGATCTGCTCAACGTGGGCCGCTTCGAAATGCCCTCGCGCGCATACTTGGGTCGCTTTAATTTCAAGGGCGGCGACCAGCAAAAACTCGTCGGCACGCTCTCGGGCGGCGAACGCGGGCGCTTGCATCTGGCCAAGACGCTCTTAACCGGTGCGAACGTCCTGTTGCTCGACGAACCCTCGAACGATCTCGATGTCGAAACGCTTCGTGCGTTGGAAGACGCGCTCGGCGAATATGCGGGAACCGTCTTGGTCGTTAGCCACGATCGCTGGTTCCTCGACCGTATCGCAACGCATATTTTGGCCTTCGAGGGAGATTCGAACGTCTATTTCTTCGAAGGTAATTACCACGAGTACGAAGCAAACAAGCGTGAGCGTTTGGGCGAAGAGGCCGCACGTCCACATCGCATCCGTTATCGCCCGCTGACGCTCTCGTAGCTTCAAAGGAGCGCCGTTCGTGATCTCTCGACGCGAACTCATCAAGACCGGCGTCGCGGGGGCGGCCGTGCTTGCATTGGCGCAATGCGCCCCCAAGCGCTCCGCAACCGCATCCCTCTGGACTGATGATGCGTACGATTACCGCGTTCTCGATGCCACCCAACGCGGGATCGTCGCGGCCGTAGCCGCGGTCATGCTCGCCGGAGCGTTGCCGGCGCAGTCCGGCGCCGGCGAATCGCCGCTCACGCTGGCCGTCCGCGGCGTGGATACCGCGATCGCGGGCCTGACGCCCAGCGTGCAAGGCGAGGTGCGGCAACTCTTCGGATTGTTGAGCAACCCGGTCATACGCCCGCTCGCGACGGGCTTGTGGTCCGACTGGGGCGATGCGAAAGCGAGCGACGTCACGGCATTCCTGACGCGTTGGCGCTTCAGCGGAATCACGCTCTTTCGCAGTGGTTACGACGCGCTGCACCAGTTGGTTATGGCGGGGTGGTACGGCAACGATGCGGCGTGGCCGCACACCGGCTACCCGGGCCCGCCGAGGATTGGATGACGATGATTCAAGATATCGTAGCCGAGGGCTTGGCGCGGGGTTGGAAGGCGTACGACGGATCGAAGCTCGACCGCGACGTCACGATCGACTGCGACGTGGCCATCATCGGCACGGGAGCCGGCGGCGGCACCGCCGCGGAGATTCTCAGCCGCTCGGGCCTTCGCGTCGTCTTGCTCGAAGAGGGCCCGCTCATGAGCTCGCGCGATTTTCACATGCTCGAGCGCGAAGCCTATCCCAATCTCTATCAAGAATCGGCAGCGCGACATACCAAGGACAAAGGCATCCTGATTCTGCAGGGGCGTTCGGTCGGCGGCTCCACGACCGTGAATTGGACCAGCAGTTTCCGCACGCCTCCGCAAACATGCGCTTACTGGCGCGAGCACTTTGGGCTTGCCGAATACACGCCCGAGCTGCTGCAACCGTGGTTCGAGATGATGGAGCGGCGCTTAAACGTGCAACCGTGGGCCGAACCGCCGAACGAAAACAACGCGGTGTTGCGACGCGGCGCGGAAAAACTGGGGATCCCGACCGCCGTCATTCCGCGCAACGTGAAGGGCTGCTACAATCTCGGCTATTGCGGAATGGGTTGCCCCACCAACGCTAAACAGTCGATGCTCGTCACCACGATTCCGAGCGCGTTAGAGCACGGCGCGGTGCTGTATAGCCGCGTGCGCGCGCAACGCTACGTGTTGGAGAACGATCGCGTCGTCGCGGTTGAATGCGCGGCGCTCGATGCCACCGGGTTGCGCCCCGGGCCGCACACGCTCACGGTACGTGCCAAAACGTTCGTCTCTGCAGGCGGAGCGATCAACAACCCCGCGTTGATGCTGCGCAGCGCGCTTCCAAATCCGTACAAGCTCCTGGGAACGCGGACGTTCTTGCACCCGACGGTCATCTCGTCGGCAAGTATGCCCGAGCCCGTAGATGCGTATAGCGGTGCGCCGCAGTCGATTTATAGCGATCACTTTCTCTACACGCAGCCGTTCGGCGGACCGATCGGCTACAAGCTCGAAGTTCCTCCGATGCATCCCGTCTTGATGTCGACGACCCTCCCCGGGTTCGGCGCCGCATCGGCGAGCCTCACCGCGGCGATGCCGAACATTCAGGTGATCATCGCCTTGATGCGCGACGGCTTTCACGCGCAGAGCATCGGCGGCACGGTGGAACTCAAATCGGACGGCACGCCGCTTCTCGATTATCCCATCTCGCAATACTTGTGGGAGGGCGCGCGCCGCGCGCTGGTGACGATGGCCGAGATTCAGTTTGCGGCCGGTGCCCGCACCGTGCTTCCGTTACACGAATCCGCCGAACCGTATCGTAACCTCGCCGACGCGAAGGCCGCGATCGCAACGCTGCCGATGGATATCCTGCGCCTGCGCGTTGCCAGCGCGCACGTGATGGGCGGCTGCGCGATGGGTGCGAACGAACGCGAGTCGATCGTCGATGGCCACGGCCGCTATCATCAACTCCAAAATCTCTACGTGTTCGACGGATCGGCGTTTCCGACGAGCCTGGGCGTAAACCCGCAGCTCTCGATCTACGGCATGGTCGCCCGCAACGCGAGCCGACTCGCGCATTCGCTCACGGGCAGAGCCGCGGCGGCGATCGCATGATGACCCCGCATGGCGTCAACGTGCGACAGAGCGCGCACGACTTCGCGACCACCGTGGCGGCGGCGCGCAACGTGCTCAATGCGCTCGGCCAATCGATCTTCGCCGAAATCGACCAAGCTGCAGCCGCGCAGAGCGTCGGGCTGCACTTGCGGCCCACCATGCTCTTCGTCTTCGGGAATCCCAAAGCCGGAACGGGCTTAATGGTGACCGATCCGCTGGTCGCGCTGGAGTTGCCGCTCAAACTGCTGATATGGCAGGGCGACGACGGCGTCACCAACGTTGCCTACCGCAGCGTCACGTCGCTGATCGATGCCTACGGCATCGCCGGCGTCGACGCCCACGCACAGCAGATCGACGGCGCACTGGCCGCGCTCGTCAACAACATCGTCACCTACTAGCGCGCGGCACAGGGCAGGGCCGGCCGGGCGGCAAAGCGGCTTGGCATGGAACAAACGTTGATTCATTTGGCACAGACTGCGGCGTGGTTCTTCTTTATCGTTTTCATCTTCGCGGTCATCGGCGTCGTGGCGACGGTGCGCTGGATCGTGAACGCCGTCACGCGCGGCGAACGTGCGGTTGAGGCCGGAGTGGAGAGCGTCGAAAATCGCCTCCACCGCGGCTAACGCCGGCTGCTTTAGAACAGCAGCGTCGTAAACGTGCCGACCTGCTCGAACCCGATGCGTTCGTAGAGCGCGATGGCGGGCAGGTTGAAATCGTTCACGTAGAGCGAGAGCGTCGGCGACCCCTCGAGCAAGCGATCGCACATCGCGGCAAGCGATGCGGTAGCTAGTCCTTTGCGGCGCATTTCGGGCGGCGTCCAAATCCCCTGAAGCTGCGTGGTCTGCGCGGTCCACGGCCCGATGTTGCAGAAGAAGCAGAGCCGCCCGAGCGACTCGCCGACCCACCAGAGCCCACGCTCGATCATCGCGCGGACGTTGGCGGCGAAATCGGGCGACGACCGCCGCGGATCGTAGCCGAGTTCCTGCGCGATCATGGCCGCCGAATTGTCGGCAACCGATGTCCATTCGTCGAGGCGCGCGCGCCGTACGATCGTATCGCTTACATACGGTTGCAGACGCGTCCGATCGATCGCCATCACCGGCTGTTGCTCGCGAACCAGGCGAGGCCGCGTATGCCATTCACGAACTTGTTCCCAGTAGGTTGCGATCGTCTCTCGCGGCCCGACGATCATGCGCTCGCCTCGAAAATCACGGCTTGCGAGCGCGATCGCTTCGACGGCTTCCGGATCGCACGCCAGGACGACTTGGCGGCCGAAGTAGGCGACGCCGCGAATGCGGCCGGCATCGTCGAGCGCGATCGTCACGTTGCGGCGTGCTCGCGTTCCGCTATCGAACAGCAGGAGGTACGAAATGAAGACGTTGTCGTACGGAGCCTGCGCGAGATAGGCGAGCGCTTCGCTCTCGCGGCCATCGATGCGCGATGCGCGCATCGTCAACCGGTCGATACGACGAAGGTTGGTGTGCTGGTCGGCTGTTTGCTTCCGCCATCCGGCTCGACGCTCACGGCCACGGCGGCGGTTTGCCGCGCATCGACGGGTAGCGAGATGACGGCGACCCCATGCCGGTCCGGAACGAATGTCAACGACGGCGACATCAGCTTCGCACCCTTCGCGAGCGTCCAGGCTTGATAGACTTTCCCGCGAGGGGGCGCCGGAACGTCGTGCAGGGTGATGTACAACTTGTCGCGTACGCGAATCACTTCTCCGCCGTTGACCGGGAAGCGCCGCGCGTTGTCGTCCATGATGTCGGCGAGCGTCGCGCGCTCTTGGGCTAAGCTCCGCGCAAGGCCGGTGCTGTTGCGATCGATTTGCGCGACCTTGGTTTGAGCCTGGCGCAGCTGCCCGACGAGCGAGAGGTTCATGAGCGTCGAGACCAGAGCGATCACAAAGCAGGCGGCAGCTACGAAATAGGCCGGCCAGACCGACGGCTGTTTTTTTGCCGGCGCAGCCTGCGCATGCGCTTGCGCGTCGGCGCGGACGGTCCGCATGACGCGGGCTTTGAGCAACGCGCCGGGGCTCTGCTCGGCGGATGCGGCGAGCGAAGTGACGGCAGGTTGCAGTGCTTGTAATTCCGCCCGACATTCGGCGCACGTGGCTAGATGCGCGCGCACGCGCTCGGCGTCGCTTGCCGGTAGGGAGCCCAGAGCGTAGACCGCGACATCGTCGAGCATTGCGGGATCGTGAGGAGCGTTCATGCCGTCACCACCCCATCCAGCGCCGTGCGGAGCTTGCGAAGGCCCGAGCGGATCCGCGTTTTGATGGTGCCGAGCGGGATGCCCGTGCGCCGCGCGATCTCCTCGTGCGTGATTCCGCCGAAGAACCCGAGCTCGATCGGTTGCCGTTGCTCTTCGGGTAACTGGCCGAGCGCCTCGCGGACGCGCTCGCCATCGAGACGAGCGAATGCTGCATCTTCCATAGCGTCGGCCTCCGGTAAACTTTCGGGCAATTCCAACTCCTGATGCGAAGCGCGGCTGCGCAGAATATCGAGCGAGCGGTTGCGCGCGACCCGAACGATCCAGGCCCCGAAATTACCGTCGTGAAAGAGATCTGGCGCACTCCACACTTTCAAAAAAACTGCCTGCGTGACGTCCTCGGCCGCCGATGCATCGCCCAACATACGCAACGCTACGCCGTAGACGAGCCGGTGATACTCGTCGTAGAGTGCTTCGAAAGCATCCGCATCCCGCGAGCGCACTCGTGCCATGAGAAGCCCGGCGTCTTGATTCACGAGGATCACCTTTCGTGCGGGTCTTCGCCGTGCCCTCGAAGACGTAACGCCGGCGCCGGGGTGCTGGATGTTCGCGCTCCGCGTCGAAGGCCGGGCCTGTGGACGAACTCTGCGAGCGCTTGCGGGCGGCGACATCGGTCCTGGTCCTGACGGGGTCGGGCATCTCGGCGGAGAGCGGGCTGCCGACGTTCCGCGGGACCGGAGGTTTGTGGCGGACCCACCGCGTCGAGGAACTCGCCTCCCCGCAAGGGTTTGCGCGCGATCCGCGATTGGTATGGACGTGGTACAACGAGCGCAACGCCGTCCACCGCCAAGCCCAACCGAACGCCGGACACTATGCCCTGGCGGCGCTCGAACAGCGGATATCGGATTTCACGCTGGCCACTCAAAATGTCGATTCTTTACACATGCGAGCGGGGTCGCACCGTCTTTTGGAACTGCACGGCAGCTTGCGCACGGCTCGTTGTACCGGGTGCGAGCAGCGTCGTCCCTTGGATTCGCTCGGGTTGCCCCTGGACGCTATCGAGCACGCGTGCGGAGGGCGCTTCCGGCCCGACATCGTGTGGTTCGGCGAGCCCCTGCCTTCTGCAGTTTGGGGCAGCGCGGTTGAAGCAGCCGCTCGCGCGGAAGTGATTGTGGTCGTCGGCACCAGCGCCGTCGTGTATCCTGCCGCCGCGCTCGCGACGCATTACGCCGGCGATGCGTTTGTGGCTGAGATCAATCCCGAGCCGACCGCGATCAGCGAGCGTGTCGATTGTCTGTTGCGCGGCACCGCTGCCGAGGTATTGCCGCGTATCGTTGAAAGCTTGCTACGGCGGTAATTGAACGGGCGGGCCTTGGTCGTCTTCGTAGGTTCCTAATAGCGGTGGTGGTTCCGGTAGCGCCGGTGCATCGTCATCGAAGGCGGAGAAGCGAAAGCCGGTCGCTCCGAGCGAGTTGACGCGCTCGTCGAAGGTGGACGCGGGTACCGTCGCGCGTTCCTCACGCGCGGTTTCTTGCGCGAGTTCGTCCGGCGTGAGATAGGCATCGGGTTCTACGGCGTCGCCGGCGGAGTCTTCATACGAACGTACCACCGTCTTGTTGAACGCTCGTTGCGAGGGGAGCGTGAGGAGATGGTCGTCGCTCGCGCGGCGGGTGAGCCCGCGGATGATGTACGCGCTCTGCAAACTGCGCAGGCCGCGCAGCGGCATCGACGACGTCGGTACGCCGATAAAGAGATCGCGCACGGCGTCGTAGGTTGCCGCCGAAGCGATGATCGAGGCGTTGAGCTCCTCGGAGGCTTCCTCGAGCCGGGAGGCCACGTGCGCCGGATTGCCGACGATCGCAAACTCGCGGCGCTGTTGGAAGCCGGTGTCGCCCGCCACGATTTTTCCGGAGTTCACGCCGATGCCGACCGCGATCGTCCGACGTCCCTGGGCCTGCCAACGCGACTCCATCGCGCGCATGACGCGCATGATGTCGAGCGCGGCGCGCAGCGCTCGCTCCTCCTGAAATTGCTCTTCGAGCAGCACCCCGAAGACGGCGGTCACGGTATCGCCGCGCAGGCTCTCGATCATGCCGCGATGGCGTTGGACGGCTTGCCCGACGATGGTATAAAACTCGTTGAGATACCGCAGCGTCTCTTCCGGGGAGAGCCGCTCGCAGATCAGCGCGAAATTGCGGATACGCGTGCACAGAACCGTGGCGTAGTACTCGCGCGCTTCGAACAGGCGCGGATCTTTACGGGCCAGCAATTCCTCGACCACTTGCGGGGGCACGTAACGGGAGAACAATGCGACCGCGCGACCGTGCTCGCGCCGTTCGTTCACATAACGTCGAAAAAAGACCGTGGCATAGCCGGCCGCCCCGAGCGCTACCACGATCGCTACTGCTAGAAGTGCGTCCATTGCTCTCTCTATTAACGTCGGCCGATGCGCGAGGTGGGCTTATGTCCGAGGCCCCGCGCCGTGCCCCGTCGTACCTGCGCCCCATGGATGCGATGGAGCTAAAGGCTATGATACCCCAGTTTCCGGGTTATCTCGATGAGGCCGCCCGTCGCCTCTCCGACGAACTGGTCCGGTCTTATGCCGGGGAGGCGGTGGCCGGGTTGGTGGACCGCCTGCGTCCGCTCGATCCGGCGCTGGAAGCGCGCTTCGACGTGGCCCTCATGCGGGCGGGGTTCACGAACCAAGTCGCCTTCAGAGGCTACGAATCCGCGGTGCTCTCGCCCGACCGCAGCGCGGCGATGCTCGCCGCCGACACGTTGCTCGCGACCCTCGCCCAGCGTGCGGCGTCGGTGGACATCCAGAGCGCGCCCGGCTACCTCGACGAACTCGCGGCAGCATTCGATGCGCGCGACTCGGCGATGCAGCAGGTTGCGGCCTAGCGCCGGAGGCCGCGCCCGATGCTGACGGCCCTCGTCCTCTCGGCGCTGCACCTGTTGCCGCGTCCGCAATCGGTCGCGCCGAGCGCGTGCTCGAGCGCGTATGCCTTCTCGCGCCCGCTGCGGGTGGCAAGCGGTTTCGACCCCGCCGCTCGCGACGAAATCGACGAGCGCTGGCAAGCGCTCGGGCTCCCCATCCTCGCGGTCTCCGAGAACCCCGACGTCACCGTGGTTCGGGATCCGGGGCTTCCGTCGCAAGGGTACACACTCGACGTCGCCGGCTCGAGCGTGCGTATCGCCGCATCCGATGGCGCCGGGGCCTTCTACGCGGCCATGACGCTGGCCCAACTTGCGACGCGAAGCGCGAACGGTTGGTCCCTGCCGTGCGTGCATATCGTCGATCGCCCCGCGCTGCGCTGGCGCATTCTTTCGGACGACGTGTCGCGCGGGCCGTTACCGACGATGCGTTATTTCGAATCGCGCATTCGCACGATAGCGGCGTTCAAGATGAACGGCTACTCGCCGTACATGGAACACGTCTTCGTATCGCCGACCGACCCGCTGCCGGCGCCCCTGGACGGCATCACGCCCGTCCAACTGCGCGAACTGAACGCCTACGCCGAACGCTTTCACGTCGCGTTGATTCCCGAGCAGCAGACGTTCGCGCACATGCACAACACGCTCAAGTACGAACGGTACGCGAGCGCGGCGGAACTTCCCCACGGGTTTCTGCTCTCGCCGGCGTCGCGTTTGGCTGCGGCCTATCTTCGCAGGATCGTCGGACAAGAATTGCAGGCCGTTCCTCACCCGCCGTTCTTTCACATCGGGTCGGACGAAACGGCGACGCTGGGCCTGGGAACGACGCGGGCCTACGTTGCCTCTCACGGCGGCCGCGCGCAGGTTTACGCCGCGCACATTCGCGCGATGGCCAAGCTGATTGCCCCGTCCGGAGCTCGCGTGATGCTGTGGGATGACGGTATCGAAGCCGACCCATCGATCATGAAGCTGCTTCCGAAAAATGCCGTGATCGTCAACTGGCATTACGGAAATCTGGCCACGTACGAGCCGTTTATTCGTACGATCGCTTCCGGTGGATTTCAGCAGATGGTCGCGCCCGGATCGAGCAATTGGAGCGAAATCTATGCCGATATCGATACCGCGATCGCGAACGAACGGCGATTCATCGCGCAGGGAAAGAGCGCCCACGTGCTGGGACTCTTTCAGACCGTGTGGCACGACGACGGCGAAACGCTGTACGAATCGACGTGGTACCCCGTGCTGTATGCGGCAAGCGACGCATGGGAGACGAGCGACCTGGCGCCGCAGCGTTTTCAAGCGGACTTTCCGGCCGCGTTTTTTGGCGTCGACGACGCGCGTTACGGCCGCGACATCGCGCTGCTCGGCAATGCGCTCACCCGTCTCGAGGGCTCTGCCTACGATACGACCGACCGTCTTTTTTGGTCGGACCCTTTCGATCCGGCCGTCGCGGCGCGCATGGCGAAGGTCGATCTGCACGCGGTCCGCTTGGATGCAGAATCGGTAGAGACGCATCTCTTGCAGACGACGCCGCCCTTGCATGCGGGCGCGGCGCGTGCCATGTTTCTCGCCGCTCGGCGATACGACGTGCTCGGCCGGGCGTTTCAAAGTGCAACCGAGGTTCGAGCGTACTATGCCGATGCTCTCAAGCACGTGCGAGAACCGCATGGGCCGGCGCTGCGCGATCTCTTCTGGTGCAAGTATTGGTTTTGGGAACTGCGCGACGACTACGAGAGCCTGGGCACGCTCTATACCGCAGCGTGGCTCCACGAGAGTCGCCCCGGCCATCTGGCTTCGAATCTCGAGCGATACCACATGGCCGCGCAGAGGGAGATCGAACGGGCCGACGCGATCGATCGCGTGACGTACGAATCATACGTACGCCACAAGACGCTGCCGCCGTTCGCTAAAGTCATCCACCCATGAGCGCGCTCCTGGTTCTGCTGATTTTTCTCGCCTTCGCGTCGATGATGTACGCGCGCTGGATGCCGGCGATTCTGGCGCTGCCGCTGATGGCGGTCGCGATGGCGCTCGCGGCGGGCGTTCCGGCGGCGCATCTGCCCGGCATCGTCGTCGACGGCTCGGCATCGCTGGCCAAAGTCTACGTAGCGGTGATTTTCGGCGCGCTGCTCGGGCGTGTGACGATGGATACGGGGATCGCGCGGGCGTTGGTCAATGTGGCGGCCGAGTACGGCGGGGAACGGCCGTTCGTGCTGGCGATGGTACTCTGCGCGATCGTCGCGATCTTGTTTACGTCGCTTTCGGGCTTGGGCGCGGTCATCATGATCGGATCGATCGCGCTGCCGATCATGATGACCACCGGCGTCCCTCGTACGATCGCCGCGACGCTCTTCCTCATGGCCTTCGCGCTGGGATTCATCTTCAACATCGTCAACTGGCAATTCTACACGCAGTTTTTCGGCGTGAGCGAACAGACGATGGTTCGCTACGCCGTCCTGCTGGCGGCGATCGACGGCGTTGCGCTCGTGACGTACGCGATCGTGGCGTTTCGCCGCGAGCGCGATTACGCCGCCTGGGCGGTAGCGGCCGAGAAATCGGATCGTTCGGTTCCGCCGTGGGCGCTGGTCACACCGATCCTTCCGCTCGTGCTCTACTATACGTTGCACCTGGACGCGAGCGTCGCGTTCATCCTGGCGGCGATCTACGGCGTGCTCGTTACGCGCCCACGCCGCGCGGTGCCGACGCTGGTCGCGGCCGCGATCCGAGGCGTGGAAGACGTCGCTCCCGCGGTGCTCTTGTTCATCGGGATCGGGATGCTGTTGGTCGCGACCAAACAGCCGGAGTTCGCCAGCGCGTTGCAGCCTCTGGTTGCGGGCGGTTGGGAGCGCAACCCCATCGCATTCGTCGCCATCTTCGGCCTAGCGAGCCCGCTGGTGCTCTATCGCGGGCCGCTCAACCCGTTCGGCGTCGGCATCGCGGTCTTTACCGTTCTGCTGGCGTCGCACGCGCTGCCGCCTGCGGTGCTGGTCGCCGCCGTGATGGCCGTGGTGCAGGTACAGAACGTGTGCGATCCCACCAACACCGCGAACGTCTGGGTGGCGAATTTCACCGGGGTGCCGCTGGCGGAGATTACGAAGCGAACGCTGCCCTTCCAAGTCGGCGTTGCGACGGCGGCGGCGCTGCTCGTGGCCGTCGCCGCCACCGCGCTCTTCGGCACGCCTGCGTTCGCATCGGTCGCGGCGCCCGCTCGTGCCGCCGCGACCGGTTTTCTTGCGCCGCCTGTGGCCGCCGGCCACATCGCCGTCGACGACGACGGAACGCCGCTCGGCATCGCGGCCGCGAACGCGGTCGTCGATTCGCTCGCCGCGGCCGGGTTGACGCCGCTGCGCGAGCACGACCAACCCAATTCGACCGACTGCTCGAACAAAAACTATGCCGCCTACCTGCGCGCGGAGAGTTCGACTTTTCACCTCATCGAGGGCACGGATCTGGACATCGGCCTCGTGCTCGAGGATTGCGGCGGTTGGATCGTGGATGAATGGCACGAGCACGCGGTTTCGAAGGGGATTCCGAACGAACGCGACGCGGAACGGCTGGCCGTGCGCGACGTCCGCCGCGTCCGGGGTTGGATGCGGGCCAACCCCGTGCGAGCGCACAACCTCTTCCAGCGCGGGCTCGCGGTCACACCCCACGATCCGCCGACGTATTTCTACACGTTGTTCAAAACCGTCGACGGCTATATGCGCGTATATGTCCGCGCAGGCGGCCCCGCCTGGGATGTGGGCATGAGAACCGGAGATATCGTCGATCGTCTCGACGGCAAGTTCTGGTGGGAGTATGGGACCTATCAGACGCAATTACGAGCCTACGACGGCAAGCCGCACGCCTTCCAGATGGAGCGCGACGGCAAAACCTTTGATGTGCAACTCGGCGCGCCGTTCGAACCGGCGCAATTTGAAAAAGGCGTGTGACAACAATATTATGGATACGGCGATCGAGCGCTACGTAGATGAGCGGCGCGAGGAATACTTGGAAGAGCTGCGGTCCTGGATTGCGATTCCGTCGGTCTCGGCCGACCCCGCTCATGCCGCCGACGTGCGCCGATGCTGCGAGCGGCTCGTGCGACGCATGGAAGAGATCGGATTCAACGCGCGCGTGCTGCCAACCGACGGCAACCCGTTGGCTTACGGCGAGTGGCTCGGCGCACCGGGTAAACCCACGATCCTGATCTACGGGCACTACGACGTGCAGCCCGCCGATCCGATCGAACTGTGGGAGAGCCCGCCGTTCGAAGGGACCGTGCGCGACGGAAAAATCTACGGCCGCGGCAGCGTCGACGATAAGGGCCAGGTCTTGATGCATTTCGCGGCGTTGGAGGCGCATCTGCGCACGCGCGGCCGGTTGCCGGTCAACGTGCGCGTCATCGTCGAAGGCGAAGAAGAGATCGGCTCCCCGAATTTCGAGGCTGCGCTGGAGCGCTATCGCGATCTTTTCGCAGCCGACGTCGCGATCATCAGCGATACCGCGGTCTTCGCCGAGGACGTGCCGTCGCTCACCACCTCGGTGCGCGGCTTGGTGAACTGGGAGATCACGGTGCACGGGCCGGCCGCCGATACGCACTCGGGCTACTACGGCGGCATTCTGCGCAATCCGATCGAAGCGCTTGCACGCATCATCGCCTCGCTCAAAGATGCCGACGACCGGGTCGCCGTGCCCGGCTTCTACGACGGCGTTGCCGAACTCGACGCGGCGCAAGCCGCGGAACTGCGCGCGTTGCCGTTTGACGAAAGCACCGAGGCCGCGCAACTCGGCGTTCCGGCGCTCGCCGGCGAACGCGGCCGGCTCCCGCTCGAACGCATGTGGTTTCGTCCGACGCTGGAGTGCAACGGCATTTGGGGCGGGTATCAGGGCCCCGGCAGCAAGACCATCATCCCGAGTTGGGCCAAAGCCAAACTCTCGGCGCGTCTGGTCGGCACGCAGGATCCCGAACGCGTGCGAGCGCTCGTTACCGAGTACATCGAACGGATCGCTCCGGCCGGCGTGCGCGTCGAAGTCCAAGACGGCGGCCTGACGCGAGCGGTGGTGATGTCACGCGATCATGCCGCGGTTGGAGCGGCATCGCGCGCCATGCAGGCGGGCTTTGGCAAAGCGCCCGTCTACATCGGCACGGGCGGATCGATCGGCCCGGTTGCGAGCTTCGATCGGATACTGGGGCTGCCGCAGGTGATGATCGGCGTGGGCCTGCCCGACGACCAAATTCACGCACCGAACGAAAAATTCAATCTCGCGCAGCTCTTCGGAGGCATCGCGACGATGTGCGTGCTCTACGACGAACTCGCGGCGATCGGCTAAACACGTGTTGCCGATCGTGGTCGCGCCGATCGTCGCGCAGGTGTCGCAGGCGCCCGTTTCGGAGCGAGCGATGCTGGGCGAACGCATCGACGGCATCGTGCGCAGCGCGCACGTCGCGACCGGCGGCGACCTCGGTATCGTCATTTGGGATATGGAAACCGACGTTCTCTTCGAACGGAATTCGGATGAGGCGTTTCCGCTTGCGGGCCTCATGCGGCTGGCGGTGGCGCTTACGGCGTACCGCGCGGTCGACGCGGGCACGCTTGCCCTGGATGCCCCGATCACCCAAAGTTCCGGAAGCACCACCGTTCGAGATGCGCTCGCGCGCTCGCTCTCGCTCGACGATCGGTCCGCAACCGACGTGCTCTATCATGCGGTGGGAGGCACCGACGCGATCGATACCGCGCTGCGCACGGCCGGCTTCGACGGTATGCTGATTCGCACCGATGAAGCGGGCTTGGGCCTCGACGAAAGTGCAAAACGAACGTTTGCCCGAGGCGGTGATAACGCGGGCTCGCCGGCCGCGGTGGCGCTGCTCCTGGCCGAGCTCGCGCGCGGGGAGATCTTGAGCGACGCATCCCGGCGCGCGTTTATCGGCGCGCTGCTGCACGCATCCGGAGGAGGCGCGAATGGCTTGGCCGCCGGGCTTCCCGCCGGGACGCGTCTCGCGCACATCTCCGGCACCTCGCCGCGGTTCGACAACGTGCGTGACGCCTGCAACGACGCCGGCATCGCGCAGATCAACGGACGCAACGTAGTGATCGTCGCAATGCTCGCTAACGCGCGCGTAACGCGCAAACAATGCGATGCGATTCTCGCACAGGTCGCGCGAACGGCGTGGGCGGCGAGTGCCGACGTGATCCCGTAAGTGGCGCGCAGGCTGCGCCTGGGCATCGATGTCGGCGGCACCTTCACCGACGTTGTTGCCATCGACGCGTCGACGCGCGCTCTGATCGCTCGCGTCAAGATCCCCACCACGCACCACGCGCCCGAGGGCGTGGCCGCCGGCATCGTAGCCGGCATCGCCGCGCTGCTGGAGGCTGCCGCCGTCGATCCCTCCGACGTGGCGTTCATAGCGCATTCGACGACGCAGGCGACCAACGCGCTCCTGGAAGGCGACGTCGCGCGCGTCGGCGTTCTCGGCTTGCTCGGCCGCGGCGGCTGGCTGGCGCGCTCCCAAATGCGCTTCGCACCCGTGGCCCTCGCGCCCGGCATCGAGATGACGCCCGCATTTGCATTCGCACCCGCGCGCGACCCGGCCGCAATTGCGGCGGGCGTCGATGCGCTGATCGCCTCCGGCGCGCAAGCGATCGTTGCGACGCAAGCCTTCGGCGTCGATCGCCCGGAGATCGAGGCCTATGCGGCCGGCGCCGCGCGCGAACGCGGCGTCTTCGCTACCGCCGGCCACGATATTACCGCCATGTACGGCCTGCGCGCGCGTACGCGCACGGCCGCGCTCAATGCCGCGATTCTTCCGAAGATGGTCCACACCGCGCGGATGACGGCTCAAGCCGTGAAGGGTGCCGCGATCGACGCGCCGCTGATGATCATGCGCAGCGACGGCGGCGTGATGGATGTCGGCGAAATCGAGCGCCGTCCGATTCAGACGCTGCTCTCGGGCCCCGCAGCCGGTGTGGCCGGCGCCCTGTTGCACGAGAGCGTGAGCGACGGCATCTTCATCGAAGTCGGTGGAACCAGTTCCGACTGCACCGCGATTCGGGCCGGCCAGCCGCGCATGCGTCCGGCGCGCATCGGCGGCCATCGCACCATGCTCCGAACCGTCGACGTGCGCACGCTCGGCGTAGCCGGAGGCAGCATGCTGCGCGTCTCGGCAAGCGACATTATCGCCGCCGGCCCGCGCTCCGCGCACATCGCAGGATGCGCGTACGTCTGCTTCTTAGAACCGAACGCCTTGAACGGCGCGCGCATCGAAACGATCGCACCCAAACCGAGCGATCCCGCCGATTACGTCACGTTCCTGCTCGCGGATGGAACGCGCGCCGCGCTCACGCCCACCTGTGCAAGCAATCTTTTGGCCTACGTCCCCGAGGACGACTTCGCGCGCGGCAATCGCGAGTCGGCGCAGATCGGCTTCGCCTTGCTCGCGCAGCACCTGGGCGGTTCTCCCGAAGCGCTCGCGCGTCGCGTCCTCGAACACGCAGCGAAAATCGTGCGCGCCTGCATCGAGGAATTGATCGCCGATAATTCGCTGGACCGCCACGCCCTGGTGCTGATCGGCGGCGGCGGCGGAGCGGCCGCGATCGTGCCGTTCGTTGCCGAATCCCTGGGCCTCTCGCACCGCATCGCGCGCGATGCCGAGGTGATCTCGCCGATCGGCGTCGCGCTCGCGCTCGTGCGTGACGTGGTCGAACGAACCATCGCCGACCCCACCGCCGAAGATATCGCGCGCATCCGGCGTGAAGCCGGCGACCGCGCCATCGCCGCGGGAGCCGCTCCGGATCGCATCGAGGTGAGCGTCGAAATCGACGCGCAACGCAGCCGCGTCCGAGCAACCGCATCGGGAGCCACCGCGCTCGCGGAGTCCTCCTCGCATGGCGCTGCCGATGAGCAGCAGCGTCGCGAAATCGTCGCTCGTTCGATGCGTTGCGCGCCCGAATCTCTCGAACGCACCGATCTCACGCCGGTTCTCTGCGCTTATCGCTACGGAAGCGATCTACGCGTCGTCGACGAACGCGGCGTCATTCGCCTCGCGCTACGCGGTGCCGCGACCACGTGCTTTGCCATCGCGCAGCTCGACGAACGACTGGCGCAAACGATGGAGAATGCGACCTCGTTCGGCGACGTCGGCCGCGCCTTGCCGGAACTCTATCTGTTACACGGTGGCCGCATCGCGGATTTCTCCGGATTGGCCGGCGTCGATCAAGCGCTCGCGCTCGCCCGCGAAGAAGTCGCCGGACGCACGGCCGAGGAACGCATCGCTGCGATTACGGTTGCGCGCCCGGCATAGTTGAGAGCGGGAGCGCGTGCTGCGGTCAGCGGGGACGTGCGATTTTCGCGCAATCGCCAGGATGGCGACTTCCTTTGAAAGTTGCGCGAAAACGTACGAGTAGGAAGCCCGCAGGATGCGGGCTGACGAACGGTCCCCGCTGACCGCAGTACGCACGCTCCCGCTCTCAACTAGGCCGAGGGTGGGAGAACCTTACGACCCGAGCGACGCTCCAGCCGCTGCTTCATCCACGCCCACCGTGCTATGCGAGCGGCTGTAGGCGAAGTAGATGACCAATCCGACAAGAAGCCAGATGATGAAGCCCAGCCACGGGAGCGGTATGCCGAAAAGTCTCGGGCTGCCAAACGCGAAGGAAACGATCAGGCCGAACGCCGTTACCGCCGAGAGAATCGGGATAAGATAGGGGCCGAACGGAACCGAGAAACCATCTGTTCCCGGATACCGCTTGCGCAAGATCGGCAGTGCGATCGAAACCAGAATGAATGCGGCAAGGGTGCCCATGCTGGTGAGCGATCCGACGACGTCGATCGGCGTGAATGCGGCGATCAACGCGATGAAGATGGTAAAGAGGATCGTCGAGACGCCCGGCGTGCGGAACTTGGGGTGGATCTTTGAGAAAATTGGCGGGAGCAACCCATCGCGCGACATCGCGAAGAAGACGCGCGTCTGTCCAAACATCATGACCAGAAGCACAGTCGTTAGTCCCGCTAGCGCTCCTAGTGAAATGATGGCGCTAGCCCATCCTAGTCCAACATGATCCATCGCGAAGGCGACAGGCTGGGGAACGTTGAGTTGCGTGTACGGCACCATGCCGGTAAGAATCGCGACGACGATGATGTAGAGGACGGTGCAGACGGCAAGGCTCCCCAGAATGCCGATCGGGAGATCGCGCTTGGGATTTTTTGTTTCTTCAGCCGCAGTCGAGACCGCGTCGAAGCCGATGTAGGCGAAGAAGATGAATGCCGCGCCGCCGAGCATGCCGGTGATGCCGAACGGGAAGTACGGGACCCAGTTGCCGGTGTTGACGTGCCCGTAACCGAGCACGATGAAGAAGAGGACGACGGAGACTTTCAGGATGACGATGACGTTGTTCACTACCGCCGATTCGCGCGTTCCGCGATAGAGCAGGGCACCGATCAATAAGATGATGCAGAAAGCCGGGAGATTCATGATGCCGTGAATCGGCTGCCCGCTAGGGCCTAAATCCCAATAGTTATGCTGTAACGCTTGCGGGATATGCCAGTGGAAAACATTCTTGATAAACGTCGTGAAGTAGCCGGACCACCCGATGCTGACCGTGGCGGCCCCAAGCGCGTATTCTAGGACGAGGTCCCAGCCGATGATCCAAGCGACGAATTCACCGAGCGAGGCATACGCGAAGGTGTAGGCGCTGCCGGCGATGGGGATACGGCTGGCCACCTCCGAGTAACAGAGGGCGGCGAACGCGCTCACGATGCCGGCGACGATGAACGAGATCGTCAGCGACGGGCCGGAGCGGGTCGCGGCGGCGACGCCCGTGAGGACGAAGATGCCGGTGCCGATGATCGCGCCGATGCCCATGGCCATCAGCGAGCCCGCGCCCAGCGTCTTCTTGAGCTTGTGCGATTGGGAGTCGTCGGTGCCCTCGGCCAATATACGCTCGAGCGGCTTTACACGTTGTAGCAGCATTACGGCTCCTCAATATGCGTTTAACGGCCCACTCCCTGTTACCGCCGAGACAAAGGTCGCGTTAGCCGCCCGGCAGTGTGCCGATATAGAGGCCGCGTCCGCTCCCGAGGCCCCGCTCGTCGTACTCGAGCGCGAAGCCCGCTCGTGCGAATGCCCGTTCGTATTCCTGCGGGGTGAAGAGCGTCACGCGATGCATCTCGGTAAACGTGCGCACGCCGTCGCTCTGCGCGATCATGTAATGGAAGTTGAGGATCGAGACGTTGCCGTCGCGGCGGCTTACCGACATGCGGGCGACCTTGAGCGCGGGCTCGTCGGCAAAGAGCGCGTCGAGGTGCCCGTCGATCCATCGGTCGGGGGTCACCCACGGCTCGACGATCGCGACGCCGCCCGGGCGCAGATGCCGTGCAAACGTCGCCAGGGTCTGGTCGAGGCGCGCCGCGTTGGGGACGTAGCCGATCGCGCTGAACAAACACACGACGGCATCGAAGCGCCGCTCGAGATTGAAGCTGATCATGTCGCCGAGATGCAGCAGCACGTCGGGGCAGCGCCGGCGCGCGATGTCGAGCATCGAGTGATCGGCATCCAGACCCTGGCAGGCATACCACGCCCGCAGATGTTCGAGATGGCCGCCCGTGCCACAGCCAACGTCGAGCAACTCGCTGCCGCGAGCGCGGTGGCGGGCGGCGAGGATGTCGTCGATGCGAGCGGCTTCGGCGGCATAATCTTTTCCCTGTGCCCGGTAGAGCGCATCGTAGAAGGGGGCCGAGCGCGCGTAAAACGACATCGTCGTGCTCCTCTACCGCGGTGCGGTGACGAACGGGATGGCGACAAAATAGCGGGCGGGGCGCACATCGCTCGCGGCGATGGCGCCGATGATCGAAAGAACGACGTTGGCGAGTGTGAGGATCGCGTAGAGCGCGAGCCCACGTAGAAGCCAGGCTCGATCGAGTGCGGAAGCTTCGAACGTATCGCGGTGCCCTAAAAACAGCCCGAGCATCGCGATCGAGCCGGCCGTGACGACGAGTGAGTACGTCGCTTGGAAATTGAAAGCCGCGGCGGCATGCGTGCGAGCGAAAGGCATCCCGTCCGAGCGTTTTACGCGCAGCCAGATCAACAGCGTCGCAATGAGGTTCGCATACGGAACGTTCGTAAAAACGAGGAGTCCTGCGGCATTGGCGTAGATCGCCCAGGAACGGTCGTCATCGGAGATTGTCGCCATGAGAAACGCTGATTGCGCGATCTGCGGAAATGGCCTTCCGAGCAAGCCGACGAAGTGCGCGCAACATGCACGAGTACGATGTGCTCGTCGTCGGCGGCGGTAACGCCGGCTGTGCGGCAGCGATCTCGGCCGCGCGCCATGGGGCGCGCACGATGCTCGTCGAGCGTTACGGGTTTCTTGGTGGTACCGCGACCGCGGCGATGGTGGGCCCGTGGATGACGTTCCATTCGGGCACCGAGCGCATCGTTGGCGGGATCGCGCAAGAGATCGTCGAGCGGCTCATCCGAAAGGGCGGCTCACCCGGGCACCTGCACGATTCGTCGGACTACGTGCCGACGATCACGCCGTTCGATCCCGAGATACACAAGGCGCTCCTCTTTGAAATGATGCAGGAGGCCGGCGTCGATCTGCTGCTGCACGCCTGGTTCTTGGCGGCGATCGTTGACGACGATCGCGTGGTTGGGGCCAGTTTTGCGACCGTCGGCGGCGGGCGTACCTATCGCGCGCGGACGATCGTCGACGCGACGGCGGATGCCTACGTTGCCGCGAGCGCCGGGGTCCCGACGCAGCAAGGCGACGAACGCGGCCGCGTCCAGCCCGCCAGCCTGATGCTGCGCTTGAGTCACGTCGATCTCACCAAGACCGCTACCTACGTTCGCATGCATCCGGATCAAATGCGTACCACGCTCAAAGCCCACGAACGCACGGCGCCGGCGCTGACGGCCGTGGCGGGGCTCTACGCTCTATGGCAACAGGCGGTCGACGACGGCATGGTCGATATTCCGCGCGAACTCGTCTCGTTTTTCATTTCTCCGTATCCCGACGAAGTGACCGTCAATATGACGCGCGTGACCGATATCGACCCGCTCGATCCCGACGATCTCACGCGGGCGGAGGTGGCGGCGCGATTGCAGGTGATGCAGTTGCTGCGCTTCTTTAAAGAACGCGTGCCCGGCTTCGAACAGGCTCGCATCGCGGGGACCGGCACGCAGGTTGGAATTCGCGAGTCGCGCAGAATCGTCGGACGATACACGCTTACGGCGCAAGACGTCCTTCAAGGGCGGCATTTCGAAGACGCGGTGGCGCGCAGCGCCTACCCGATCGACATCCACAACCCCACCGGCAGCGGCACCAGCACGCAGCGGCTCGAGCCCGGCGCGGCATATGAAATTCCATACCGCTGTTTGCTTCCGATCAATCGCGAGCAGTTGGTGGTTGCCGGGCGTTGCATCTCGACGACGCACGAGGCGTTGGCTTCGACGCGGCTGACGCCGACCGTCATGACGCTCGGGCAGGCGGCCGGAACCGCGGCGGCGCTCGCGAATGAACGCGGCATTCGCGTCGGGGACGTCGCGCCTGAAAGCTTGCGCGAACGGCTCGTCGCGGACGGTGTCGACTTACGGAGAACAACGCAACCTTGAATACGGCTCTACGGCTCGCTCGCGAATACGGCGTCGAGATACAATTCGCGGACCTCGGCGACTGGGGCGTCGATGAGTTGCGCTCGGAGTACGATCCGCAGCGGTCGGTTATTCGCATCAACATTCGGGTTGCGGAGCAACTCGGCATACCGGAGCTCGGCGAGTTTCTCGCGTTCTCGGTTGGACACGAACTCTATCACCATCGCGAACACATCGGCGAAGTGGAGCGTCTACCCGAACGCAAGCTGCGCGAGATCGCGGCCAACGACTTCGCACGGACGCTCCTCCAGCGGCCGTGAGCGACCTTTTCGCGGGGATCGACGGCGGCCAAAGCTCGACGGTTGCAGCCATCGGCGACCGGAACGGCCGCGTGCTGGGGCGCGGGGTGGCCGGGCCGGCCGACGAGGTCGGGCAGGCGGCGGATTCGCCGCGGCTGCGCGACGCGCTCGCAGCGGCCCTCGCAGCCGCGCTGGAGTCGGCCGGCTTGCCCCGGGATGCGGATTTTGCCGAAATCGTCGCGGGGATCAGCGGCTACGAAGGCCGTGTTGTCGGTTTGGCTCCCGATCTTCCGTCGCGGTCGCTGCACTTGATGCACGACGCCCCGATCGCGCACGCGGGCGCTTTCTGCGGCGCAGGAGGCGCGGTCGTGATCGCCGGCACCGGGTCGGTCGTGTACCTCGGCGACGGCGCAGCGCCGGGCGCGACGTACGGCGGGTGGGGCTACCTCTTCGGCGATGAGGGCAGCGCTTTTTGGTTGGCGCGCGAGGCGGTCGCGGAGAGCATGCGCGGGGTAGACGGGACGTCCGCCCAAGATGACGCCCGCACGCAAGCGCTCCTGGACACCTTCGGTTGTGATTCGTTGCGGGAACTGGCACGAGGCTTTTACGGCGGGGCGATTTCGCGCAGCGCGCTCGCCCGATACGCCCAGCGCACGATCGACGACCCCCGATGGGCCCCGCTCGCGGCGCGCGGCGCGCGCGCGCTGGCGGATTTGGTGCGCGCGGCTTTGGATGCCCATCCCTCCGTGCCCCGGCGCGTGGCGTTCGCCGGCGGCCTCTTCACAAGCCGAGCTTATCGGGAAGCGGTGGCGCAGGAGCTCGGCGGGGTGAGACCCTCTATCGACATCGCGCCGGCTCGCTACGAACCCGCAATCGGAGCGCTGCTTCTGGCATATGCGCGCGGCGGGCTCGGCGTTCGCGAGGTGAGGCTCGCATGAGCGTGCTCGAACGGATCCGAGGCGGGTTGATCGTTTCGGTGCAAGCGTGGCCGGGATCGGCGATCGACGAGCCGGCGGTCATCGCCGCGATGGCGGCGGCGGCCGTTGCGAACGGTGCGGTCGGGGTGCGCGTTCAGGGCGTACGGAACGTGAGCGCGGTGCGGGAGCGCGTCGATGCGCCGATTATCGGGCTGATCAAGCGCGCATACGACGGGTTCGAGCCCTACATTACGCCGACCGAACGAGAAGTTCGCAGCTTGCTCGCTTGCGGCGCCGACGTCGTGGCCTTCGATGCAACTGCTCGAACGCGGCCCGAACAAGCGACGATGGAGGGCATCGTCGCAACGATTCTCGACGCCGAAAAACTTGCGATGGCCGACTGCGCAACCGCCGCGGATGCGCTCTGCGCCCAGGCTGCGGGCGCGCAGATCGTCGCCTCGACCCTATGCGGATACACCCGGGAGACGGAAGGGCGCCGGTTGCCCGCTCTCGATCTCGTCGCGGAGATGCGCGAACTTGAGTCTTTCGTGATATGCGAGGGAGGCGTCCACACACCGGAACAGGCCGTCGCCGCACTCGAAGCGGGTGCAGACGCGGTCGTGGTCGGAACCGCTATCACGAATATCGATTGGCTCGTCCGGGAGTTTTCCGGCCCGATGGATAAATGGAGAACCCGCTAAAGTCGATGCGAGCGCGGGCCGTATCTACCTATAGTACAGAGAGCTCGGGGTTTAGGAGAGAGAGTTTTCCTTGGTTGAGAAGAGAGAGCCGGTTGTCCGTTTAGAGCGGGGCTTCTGGATTATTACGGCGGTATTCGCGGTACTGTCGATCGCTGCGGTCGCCTATTGGTACTATGCGCCGGTGTCAAGCTGGCTGCCTGAAGCTGCCAGGCCGGCCGAGGAGATCGACGAGCTCTTCAAATTTATGGCAGCGGTCGCATCGGTGCTCTTTATCGCCGTCTTCGGCTACCTGCTCTACTTTTCGTTTGCTTTCCGGGCAAAAAAGAGCGATGCGGCGGGCGCGATCGGCGTGCAGATTCACGATCATCACGGCCTGGAGCTGTGGTGGACGATTATCCCGGCGATCCTCGTCATCGTGCTCTCGGCGCTGAGCGTTAAAATTTGGTACCAGATTCAGGTTCAGCCGAACAACGGTCTGGTCGTGGAATCGATCGGCCACCAGTGGTATTACACGTTCCGCTACCCGCAGGTGCACGGCG
>Ga0307373_10004134_pt1 | contig 24644 bp, 21 predicted proteins | sample OX2MG_FD_202534 | JGI IMG/M metagenome (GOLD analysis project Ga0307373, IMG submission 202534) | Soil microbial communities from Risofladan, Vaasa, Finland - OX-2 | ecosystem: Environmental > Terrestrial > Soil > Coastal area > Acid sulfate soil | place: Finland: Risofladan, Vaasa | collected...
ACGGGGAGATTTTCTACTCGTTGAGGGAGGCGCAAGTCGTGATCGAAAAATGGAGGGTCATCTACAATACGGTGCGTCCGCACTCGGCGCTAGGCTATAGGCCGCCTGCACCGGCGGCACACCCTCCGCTTTCGACGCCCAACTCGATTTCGCAGCCGAGCGCTGTGATGTAAACTCTCTCACTCGAACTGGTACAAAAACTCGGTCTGGTCAAGACGCGAAAGGATAACATTGCCTATCATGCTACAGCAGCCAGCAAAACCGCTACGATCATTCGTACGATGGTCAATGCGTGCAATCCATAGATTGCATTTGTGTTGATTGATAGCAATATATAACTTGCAGTCAATTAAATTAGGTGCAACGTATATATTGCATTATAGAAAGCCAAATGGTAACACTCTGAGTGTCTGCGGGAGGCGCTAGACTTGGATAAGTCCAGCGCTAGCCGCCCTGTGTGCGTGCAGGCCCCGGGCCTCCGACGTAGTGTGGCGCGGGGCAGAGAACTCTCACAAACCTCTCACAAAAAATCCCAACATCGGCAACACAAAACCTGCTCGCCGATGTTAATTATCAACGGATTTTCAGTAACTTGCCCGACGTCAACGCGGCCGTCAAAATCCGTCTTAAGGTGAGCTGATGCGGACAGGCCATCAGCCAACTACAGCAGGCTAATGTAAAGCCCCCAATTGATAATTCAGTGCGGAGATTTGAGTTTCGTAGTCGTACTTGGCGCTGGCTTGTTCGATTTGAGCCTGCGTCTGGTTCAGTTGCGCCTGACTCAGCTCGATGATGGAGCTGAGCCCCAGTTTATAGCGCGATTGCGCGAGGTCAAGAGACTGATTGGCCTGGTTCAAGAATTGGTCCGTTACGGAAAGTCGCTGAAAAGCTGAATTCGCGTTGAGCCAAGCCGTGCGCACATCTCGGACGATGCGGTCCTGCAAATCCCGAAGGTACTGGTTTTGCGCCTGCGCCTGTTGCGTAGCTTCGGTGCGGAGTGCTCCAAACAAGTGGCCGTTGAAAATAGGAATATTGACGTTGAACCCCGCGGCTGCGTAGCGCGGAGCCAAAGTGCTTTGCGTAGATGGACTAAGTCCCCCCTCTCCCACCACCGGGGTAAGCCCCGCCGCGCCCACGGCCGAAATCGTTGGAAACCAGAGATCCCGCTCGGCAGTGGCATAATTTTGAGCCGACCGCACATCGAAACGTTGACCGATTAATTCCGGCCGGTCCCGCAAGGCTTGCTGGATAAGAACCGTGACGTCCGCGGGCGGAGTGGGCGGCAGAGGTTCCTCGGCCAGATGGAAAGTTCGCTCGTCAGCATAACCGAGGGCCGCGGAGAGTTGTGCAAACGACGCTTGCAGATCGTTCTGCGCCTGAATCAGCAGCAATTGTCCTTGGGCCAAATCAACATTCGCAAAGCTGACGTCCAGGCCCGATCTGATTTTGTTTTTTTCCAGTTCCGTGACTTGGTCGGAGACGAGTTGGCGGGCCTTAACGGTTTGCTCGGCCACTGTGAGTACGGCCTGTGCCCTCAAAACAGCGAAGTAACCTCGATCTACCTGCAGCAATACGTCTTCTCGGGTGGTTACGATATTTTCCTGCTGGGCCTTCGCGTGCTGGTTCGAACTCTTGACCAGTTCGTGTGTGCGGCCAAAGTCCGTAACGAGCTGTTCCACGGTCAATCCGTTGGAGTATTTGTCGAAGACACGCGGGGAATTCAAGTTTCCCGCGGCGAGGCGGGAGTTGTTCTCCGCGTCCGCTCCGGTCAGACTGCCGTAGGCGACTGGATAGTAGGCGGAACGGGCTTGCGTCACCTGTGCCTGTGCCGCAGCCGCCAAGTTCACGGCTGCTTGAATTCGGGGATGATTTTGAATCGCGATTTGCTCCGCATCGTGGAGATTCAGAGTCTGAGAGGTTTGAGCCGACGCAGGTCCCGAGAGAAATGCGCCAACGGCAAGCAGTGCAAATAGGGCAGACTGTGTTTTCACTGTGCTTCCTCCGCAACGGCAGTTCTTCCAGCTTCGGAGCGGCGCTGATACGCCAAAAGGTATGCGGCCGGAACCACGAAAATGGTCAGTATCACGGAAGCGATCAGGCCTCCAATGATCACGCGCGCCAGGGGTGCATAAGCCTCGCTGCCCTCTTCGAGTTTTAGTGCCATGGGAACTAGCCCGACGATGGTCGCCAGCGAAGTCATCAGAATCGGCCGTAAGCGAATTCGGCAAGAATGGGTGACTGCATCCCTTACGCTTCGTCCCTCGTCCCGAAGCCGGTTCGCAAAATCGACGATCAGGATGCTGTTGGAGACCACCATTCCCGTCAGCATCACGATCCCCATCAGCGATTGAATGTTCAGGGTCGTGTCCGTAAAGGCCAAAGTTAGCATCACGCCCACCAGCCCCGTAGGCACAGCGAGCACGATCAGGAAGGGATCGATGAAAGAGGAAAATTGCGCTACGAGCACGAGGTAAACCAAAAGGACCGACATCAAAAGGCCAAAGCCAAAGCTCCGGAAGGAAGCCTGCATGGTCGTCACCAAGCCTCGAATATTGATGCGAATGTTAGGCGGAAGCTGAGTCGCAGCGACGATTTTGGAAATGGCTTTCGTCGGCTTCCCGAGATCTTCCCCGGAGGGAGCCACATAGACGTCAATCGTTCTTTGCAACTGGTAGTGATCCACTTCCGTTGGAGTAAGGATGGGAGTCACATCGGCTACTTGGTTGAGGTACGTCGGAAGCTTCAAATCCGGAGCGTGCAACGGCATCGCCTTCAAATCTTCGATGGACTTCACCTGGTTTTCTGGATACTGCACTGTAACAAAATAATTGTTACCGCTCTTGGGATCGACCCAGTAACTGGGAGCGATCATGGCGTCGGATGTCAACGCAGTAATTACGTTGTCAACGACCTCTTTGGGACTCAGACCGAGTTCGCTGGCGCGCGCCCGATTTACGTTCAATTCCAGCGAGGGGTAATCCATATCTTGCGGAATGTAGACGTCCGACACACCAGGGACAGCTTTGAATTGGCGCGCCAGGTCCAAAGCGATTCTGTCGGCCGCGTTCAAGTCCATGCCGCTTACTTGAACATCAATAGGCGCTGGCATCCCTTGGTTCAACACGGAATCAACCAGGCCGCCGGATTGGAAATACGTGCGCAACTCGGGGATTTTAGCCGCAATCTGACTTCGAACTCGGTCCATATAAGTGAAGCTGCTGATCTTGTGGCCTTCGTTCAAACCTACCTGGACGAAGGCCGTGTGCATGCCCGAGTTCGGCGTGGTCAACGCCGAAAGGTCCGGAGTCAGTCCGATATTGGAGACGACCGAATTCAAATCCGACGGTCGAACAACTTGGCGAATGATCGCCTCAACCTGCTTGATATAGTCCTCGGTTACTTCAATCCGCGTGCCGGTGGGGGCTTTGACATTAATCACGAATTGCCCGGCGTCGGTGCGGGGAAAAAACGAAAGGCCTACCAGCGGATAGACGGCGAAGCTCAATATAAAAACTCCCATAAACCCTAGGACGACTTCCTTGGGATGATCGAGAGCCTTTTGCACCCATCGGTCATAGAAGCCGAGCATGCGCTCGAATTGTTCGTTGAATCGAGCATGGAACTTGGCTCCCCACGAACCGCTCGATCCATTTGCCGCCTCGCCGTGATGGACGATTCCGCGCAAGGCATATGCGCAATAGAGAGGCACCACTGAAACCGCGACGAAGTAAGAAGCGAATAATGAGAAGACGACGGCGAGAGCAAGAGCCGTAAAGAGGTACTTGCTTACACCAAAAAGGAGGGTCACAGGGAAAAACACGACCACCGTGACCAAGGTGATTGCGAGCACGGCTAGGGACACCTCATTGGCGCCCTGTTCGGAGGCGATGGCGGGGGCCTCGCCCAGTTCGATATGACGGAAAATATTTTCCAGCACGATCACGGAATTGTCGATCAGCCGCGAGAAGACCAGAGCCAAGCCGCTAAGCACCATGCTATTGATCGTTTCATTTGCCGAATGGAGCAAGAAAAAAGCTGCCATAACGGATATAGGGATTGAAAGAAACACGGCTGCTGTAGCCCGAGGGCTCCCGAGAAAAATCAAAATCATCAGGCCCGTAAGAAGCAGCCCTATTCCTCCTTCGCGCAGGACCGTTGAGATCGCTTGTTTGACGAACAACGACTGGTCGAAGACGACATGCGTTTTCAGTTGAGAAGGGATATCGCGCAAATTCTTGATCGCACTTTCGATTCCGTTGACTACCGCGATCGTGTTCGTATCGCCGCCTTGTTTCAGGATGGGATCGTAAACGGATCGCTGACCGTTTACGCGCACGATGTTGTATTGCAGGGCGGCGCCATCCACGGCTTTGCCAACGTCGGAAATAAAGACCGATTTATCTCCCTCCGTCTTCAGGGGAATGCTATTGAGCGCCTTCGCGTCAGGCACTTGTGCATTCGTATATAGATTGTAGTCGATGGGGCCGATACGCACGTCTCCGGCCGGCAGGATCAGATTGGACTCATCGGCAGCACGGACCACGTCCATGGGACTGAGTTGATGGGCCTGGAGCTTGAGTGGATCGACGTACACCATGATTTGACGATATTTCCCGCCGTAGGGCGGAGGTACGGTGGCGCCGGGCACCCCGGCAATCTGGTTCCGGATCGCGAATTGAAGATAATCGTGCAACTGTGTTTCATTCAAACCCTGGCCTTCCACGGTGAGCAAGCAGACGGGCAGATTCGAAGCGTCCATGCTCATTACAACGGGAGGAAGGGTGCCCTGTGGTAATCGCCTCAGGTCCGCCATCGCCAAGTTGGAAATCTGCGTGACGTCCGCATTCGCCGATGTCCCCGGCTGAAAGAAAATCTTGATAAGGCTTACGCCAGCCATCGAGCGCGATTCCATGTGATCGATGCCGCTGCCCAGCGTGAAAAATCGCTCAAACGTATCCGTAATGTCCGCTTCGATTTGTTGCGGCGGCATGCCGCTATAAAACGTGGCGACCATCACTACGGGGATGTTGATCGGCGGGAACATGTCCACCGGCATTTGCACCAGGCTGGTTAGGCCCAGCACGCAAACGAAAAGACAGATGACCACGATAAAGTAAGGATGTTTCAGAGAGAAAGACGGCATGAAGACTCCTATTCCATTCCTGCCGGGGTCACGATTTGAGGCGTAATCAATTCCCCGGGTCTGTACTGAGATTGCTCCCCGAATAAGACCATCTCGTTTTCCTTCAGTCCGGATACGATCTCGGCGTACGTTGCCGATTGAAGACCCAGATTTACATCGCGCCTCTCGATCTTGTTGTCGCCGTTCACGACGAGAACGATGCCCTGGTCTTCGCCCGAAGCCTCCACTGCCTGAATCGGAACTGTGAGAACGTTTTGAGCCGTTTGCAGTGGGATTTCAACGGTTGTATACATTCCCGGCACTAACTTGTACTTTGGATTTGGAACATCAATTTCCGTGTACATCGTGCGGGTTTGGGGATCGATATTGTCGGAGACGCGGACAATCTTGCCGGTGAAGCTCTCATTCGTGGTCGAGACGCGTATTCGGACGGACTGGCCCAGATGGATGTCGGCAACCGCCCGTTCCGGTACCGGGATCACCAGTCGCAAGGGGTCGAGTTGCGATAGGTGACACAGCGCCTGGTCGCCCTTATTGGAAGACGTTCCCGCCGGAAGTAATGCGCCAGTGTATGCGTCGATTTCGGTTACAACTCCTTCGAACGGAGCCGTGATGCGCGAATACGCGTACATGACCGTGTCCTTTTCGAGTTGAGCCTTGGACCCGGCAAGCCCCTGCTCGGATGCTGCGAGCGCGTCCTTGGCGCTGGAAACGCCCGCGCTCGCTTCCATATCCTTCCCTTTTGAAACGTCAATCTCTTCCTGAGCCACCAGTTCGGGGCGCGTCTTTTGCACTTGTGCGAGTCGCGTATAGGTCAAGTGTGTAACCGTGTAGGCGGACTGTGCCCGGCTCATCTCCTCTTGTGCGCGCGAGACGTCCTGCTCGCTGCGCCTTACGTTGGCTTCGTCCAGTTGAAGTTGCTGCTGAAGCTCGGGGATTTCAAGCACCGCCAGTATCTGCCCTTGTTTCACATGGGTGCCCCAATCCACATCGAGCTTCTGGATGTAGCCCGATACCTTTGCAAACACCTTGACTTCCTGGTACGGCTGGAACTCCGACGCGATTTCCAGGGTGTTGGAAAGGTCTCTGCGTGTCACTTTGACTACTGGCACGCGCGGCGCGTCTGCCTGGACGTTCGTTTTCGTGGAGGGGCCGCAGCCAGGGAGAAGAGCCGCGAGGAACAAGGCGGCGCACAATGCACGATGATGCATCGCATTGTTTACGGATTGCGTCATAGTCATAGTTTTACTCGACCTGAATTGGATATGTCGTCTTGCATCGTCATGGATGATTTTCATGATTTCGCGTCCGCTTCTTTCACTGCCTTGCGAATCTCTTCGATGGAGCGCTCCGCGGAGCAGCACGCGCCGATCACGCTCTGCCGCTTTCGTATGATTTCGTGCGCCACGGCGGGAACCTTAGTGGCAATGCCCAGAGGAACGGTTTGAACTCCATGGCGGTCACCGTGTATCAGATCACCGGGATAGATTTGCAGACCACCGACTTTGACCGGACCGCCGAAGTCGAGGATATGGGCATAAGCATGAGAGACCGCGACATTGCCAGCGAACATCTGGAATCCCCTGGATTCCACATCCCCGAGATCGCGAACGGCGCCGTTGGTTACCAATCCAACGCCCCCCAGGGCGAGAAGGATGTTTGCGTTCACTTCGCCGATGAAGGCGCCCACACCAGAAGGCTCGTCGAGGTCTTCGATCACGACAACGCGGGGTGATGGAATGGCGAGAATATGGTCCCACCAATCCGTGCGATCGTACGAGTATCCGCGATTCTCCATGGGCGGGTTGGCGGTGCGAATGCGCGCTGTCGCAGCGTAGCCCGCCACTGGCGGAAAGTCTTGAAAAATACAACGAATGCTGGAATCCACGAACCCCGTATTTGGCAAGCGCACGCGAAAAGTCTCAATTGCGCTGGCTACCACGCACGTGCTGAGCCGCCGAAACTGCTCCAGAGAAGCGGGCGCCAGTCGATCCTGTCTCATATATGCTCCGGTTCTTCGTTTTTTGATCTCGGATAGCCCAGTCCGCATGAACACAGGCTGAAGGAAACTATCCCACCAGATTGTTTGTCAGTGAATACAGTGGTGCTAGGCGAGGAATAGCGGTGGAGAGCGGTGCTGCATGGCGACCCGGACGCCAATCCGTTCGATCGGCGGGGCCTGGGGGATCTCCACGCGGTTGACTCGCATCGCCGGCTGCGGTGGAAAACTCGCGACGACCGGTTGCAACGGTTCGCCGGCAGACAGCACCGGAGAAAGAGCGACATTCATTTTCGTCGATATCGAGACGTACCGGGCGGGATTGGTCTTGGGGAAATACTGACCATCCTTTGCGAGCGTGGCGAGTCCTGCGACGGAAAAGAGCAGGATCAGGATCGTCGCTCGCGCGAGAAGGCCCACCCGGAGCCTCTTTTCGGCCCGCTGATCCGTCTCTGAGTCTTCCATTTTCATGCGCACACGTCTTGCATTGAAGGCCAGTTGTTTCCCCAAACCTAATCGCAGAAAATCGGCAATGTATGCTGGTACAAAACGAACAGCGATATCATACGGAATCTAGGATTCAAATAGCAAGGAGAGGGATGCCCATCGGGCAATATCTGTCCGATGATTTCGTCCTTTGCGGCGTGATTGCCGAAGAGTAGCGGCGTCTCAGATTCAGGGTGCGGTGACGCCAAGGGCCTGAAGGTAGAAGCGATTCACGTATTCTTTTACCATGCGCCGGGTGCTGAATTGCGGCGCCACGCTTTCAATCGCCGCCTTCATCACTTGAACATAGCCATGGGGTATTTCATCGTCGCCTCGCCGGTAGTAAAGCGGGACGATTTTCTCCTCGAGCAGCCGATAAATGGATTCGGCATCCAATGCGAATCGGTCTCCTTGAACTGGATCGCCTCCGAAAGCCCAACCGTTCCGACCATTGTAGCCTTCCATCCACCAGCCATCGAGGATCGACAGGTTGGGAACTCCGTTCATGCTGGCCTTCATGCCGCTGGTTCCGCTCGCCTCCAGAGGCTGCACGGGATTGTTGAGCCACAGATCGACGCCTCGGACCATCCGCTGGGCCAGATGTTGATCGTAGTCTTCCACAAATGCGATGCGAGCGCCGAACTCGGGATCCTGGGCCAGATGAAAAATCCTTTGGATGATTCGCGCTCCTTCGACATCCGAAGGATGAGCCTTTCCCGCAAAAATGATTTGAACCGGCTCCAGAGGATTCGTCAGGAGTTTTTTGAGCCGCTCAAGATCGCGGAGGATGAGGTCAGGCCGCTTGTAGGCGGTAAATCGGCGGGCAAAACCGATCGTGAAAACCTCGGGTTCAAGGAGCGCCCCAAAAGCAATCACACTCTCCGCGCGCACGCGCTTGCTCTGCCATCGCTGGCGAACTCGCTCGTTGATCTCATCGATCAACAGCGCCTTTAAACGTCGGCGAAGGCGCCACAAATCCGCATCCGGAATTCTGTGGACCATTTCCCAGATGCCAGGTTGATCCTGGTCGCGAACCCAATCGGGACCGATGTATTTGTCCAGCAACGGCTGCAGCCAGATGGGGTCCATCCAGGTCAAGAGGTGGACGCCGTTAGTGATCGCTGTGATCGGAACCTCTTCCCCGTTCTTGTCTGGCCAGATGCTCGACCACATCTGCCTGGCCACTTCGCCATGCTTCTTGCTTACGGCATTACAAAACTTGGTCATGCGAAGAGCGAATGCCGTCATATTAAAGCCCGCATTTGGATCGGGGGGATAGACACCCAGTTGCAGCAAAGCATCGCGATCGGTGCCGAATTCGCCATAGGCATGGCCGAAATATTTCTCAAATATGGGGAGCGGAAAAATATCGGTTCCGGCTGTGAGAGGAGTATGCGTTGTGAAAATAGAACTCTCCCGAACTTCCGCAACAGCGTCCTGGAATTTCTTTCCACTTTCAACCAGCATGCGCACCCGTTGCAAGAGCGACAAAGCCGGATGTCCCTCATTGATATGAACCGCCCCGGGCTGGATACCCAGCACTTCGAGAACGCGCATTCCCCCGATGCCTAAAACGATCTCTTGCCGGAGCCGTTGTTCGGAATCGTTGGTATATAAACGATGACCGATCGCGCGGTCAGCGGCTTGGTTGGATTCATGGTCCGTATCCAGCAGAAAGACCGGAATACGGCCGATATCCGCTCGCCATACAAGGACGTGAATCGGCGGGTTAAACAACGGCACCTGTACGGTCAAGGGATTATTGTTGCGGTCCAAAACCGGTCTGATGGGGTCGTACGTCCAATCCAGTGGGATTTCCTGGTCTTCTTGCCATCCATCGTCGCGGAGTTTCTGGGAAACATATCCACGGGAATAGATCAGTCCCACCGCCACTACGGGAACCGCAAGGTCACTGCACTCTTTAATGTAGTCTCCCGCCAGCACTCCCAAGCCGCCGGCATATAAGGGCAGGGAATTGTGGAAAGCATACTCGGCGGAAAAATAGGCAATCGGAGCCTGCAGCTTGCCGTATTCGGAGCTAAACCAACCCGTTTGAGAATTCACATCGGCGTCAAAGTGAGCGATCGCCGCGTCGTAGCGGTCCAGGAATTCCGGATTTCGCGCCGCCTTCTCGATCGTCTCCTGTGAGACGATTGAAAGCATGCGCAAAGGGTTGTGCGAGCTATTCAGCCACTCTTGCAGGTCGAGAGAACGAAAGAGTTCTCTTGCAGATCGATTCCAGCTCCACCACAGGTTGTAACTCAGTCGCTCTAGCCCGACGATTCGTGCCGGCAGATTGGGAAATCGCGAACGAAGGCTCTCTCTATGGTCCATACGACTCTCTTTTGTATTGTGGTACGGCGCATGATTGTTTCAAGAATATGATTGTTTCAAGAACTACCGGATCGCGTCGAGTCCTTTTTACGCGTAAGGTGACAAATTCAAACGGGGTTGAGCCCACGCATACATGGGAACCCGGCCGGCCGGGCAGTTTTAGTCTGCCGTGCTCCGCGCGAATTGGTGGTAAAAAGAGAGGGTGCTCCTGCGCGGCTGCTTCCGGATCCTCTTTCTGTACGATGTAGCCGAAGCGTTTAGCATGGATAAGTTGCGCGAACTCCTCGGTTCGCGCGGCGGAGCGGTTCCGCGTGTTTTTCCCCGCCGCACGCCCGAGTACGTCAGCTTCGAGCAAGCCCCCATCGTCGAGCCGGTCCAGCCACTGACCTTGAGCACGGGAGAGTGCGTGCTTTGCTCGATCAAATACCATGCATTTGCGGTTGTAGTCGTTGAGCTGGAAGTTTCATTCGAATGCGATTGGAATTCGGTTTTGTCCCAGGCATCGCGTTGGACGGACGCCGTCGACGTTGAACCCTACGCGCGCGAAGTTCTCAACCAGCATTTGGAACAGGTGGCACCGGCGGTGATCCGGCCGGTGAAGAACTGGCTTCAGGAAAATTATCTGATTATCAACGTAGAGGAGATTCGCCATCCCGATGGCGCTCGTCCCTCCGCGGCGGACCTGCTGTCGACGCATGTGAGGGACATTGCGCAGCTCCTTCGCGGCGAAACGGCTCCCTTGGCGCCCAGTTTCTCGGAGGAAGTGCTGGCAGCCAGCCTTTCGTACTACGCGTCGGATCTTGTGGTCATCGGATCCTCCGTCGCGCTGGTTTACGATCGCGGAGAGGATGCGCGTGCAACCGGCCAGGTGCTGGAATACGCAAAGATGCAGCTTCTGGAATTTCGTTATTACGATGGCTTGATGACGCAGTTGCTCTCCGACGTGTACACCGTCCTGGAGCGAAAAAGGAATGTGGTGCTCGCGCGCTGGAGCGTACCGCGCGATGCACAACGCTTCAACACGATTCGCCTCGATGTGATGGATTTAACCGAGCGAATCGATAATGCCATCAAATTTGTGAGCGATGTTTACTATGCGCGTCTTTACCGGCTGGCCGCCACTCGCATGGGTGTGCCCGATTATCGCGGTCTAGTGGACGAGAAACTTCGAGCGGTCGGCGAGTTGTACGACGTCATGGTCGACCGATTCAACGAAGCCCGCTCTTTTGTGCTGGAGTTCGCTATCACCATCCTGGCATTACTCGATGTGATTTTATTATTGAGAGGGAAGTAGCGATTGTCCGGGACTGAGCTCTAAAGGTTGTTCAGCCGTTGTGCTGCTTCCTTCAGTGGCTGCCTGCTCCGGGAATACGCCTTCTATGGGGCGGAGCGCTTAGGATTGGGACGTGCTCGAAGATGTGGCGCGCGCGCGAGAGTGGCGGAATGCTTACTTTGAAATGTCCCTGGCGACGGTGCCGATGGGAATCTTCTTGTCCTGTTCGGATTGGCGCACCAGATGGGCGACGGTGTGGAATGCGTCGCTATCCTTCTTCAAGCTGTCGTAGTCGTCTGGAAATAGGTCGTTCTCAATTTGGCCATTAGATTGGAGCGTAGCGCGGCGAATTGTTTATTCTTGTCTGCCTGGTAGGAATCGTATGTGGGGGAGTACTCGGGTTGGTCCGGATTCTTGAGCACATATGCTTTATACGCACGGGGGGCTTCCCGCAAGTCGTAGCCAGCCGCCAGCATCCATTCCAATCCGACCCGATTCGCTTGATCTGCCAGTGAATCTACATACCTATTAAACATCTCGCCGGTTGCTATTGAGGCGATGGCAAAGGGAGCATCTAGAGCGCCTATTCCGGGCACCCAGCCAATGGTGGCACCGGCGGAGGTCAGAATCCTGGCGTCCTTCTGATACTGAGAAATACGCCAAATATCCCTCTCCACCACCTGAGCGATTGCGTTTGATTGAAAGAAGGCAAGCTGAGCCTCATTTTCCAACGTGTCGAATAACTCTGACTTCACTATGATTATGCCGTTCGGATAGGCGAGGACTTCCAGGGACTTATCTTCGACCAGATAGAACCGGAAAGAAATCTTCAGCGGATCCTTCGGCTGCCGGTCTCTCTCATGAGCCGGAACCAAGCTTTCCCCAAGCTTTTGAATATAGTCTTGTGCCTCCTTGATGGGCACGATCTTGTATCGGCTCCGGAGGATATGAAGTTCAGCCGGCTTTGAACTTAGAGTATCCGCATCCTTGAATTTGGGTATAAGGCGCTCCCAGAGTTTGGCCTCTCCGGGTTCCATCTCCGCATGTTCAAACTCGACTTTCGAAGCCAGGATGGAGCCATCTTCCTGGCGAACGCATTCATAATGCGCCATTGTGTCCAGATTTATTTTATTGAGTGATGTGAGTGGCGTGCTTTCCGGGCCGACCTACCCTTATTTTGCGCCTTGAACTTTTCGAGTTCGTTTCTATTCGCGCGTAATGTGACGCCAGTGGAATTCGTGACCTGCACTCGCTCTCCGTCCGTGAAGATATAGCCGCTCCATCCCGAGGCGGTCTTTTGCAGCTTCGGCGGTTTTTCCAACAAGGCCGTGCTATTGAACTGATGCGGACTAGTGGGAAATACGTGAACGGATTTGACAGTTAGTTGGTGGGTAGAGCGGTTGACGTCGCCCTTGATTTCGATCTCCGTGCCGACTCGAATGTTCTCGCGCTTAAGAACATTCAATATGTTTGGAGGTGCGATTTCATTGAAATCCAGCGAGAACTGTTCGTCGCAACTCATGTCGTAATCGTCGATCTTAAATTTGGTTGGCGAGATCACCTCGATCACAAATCCATGGATTGTTCTTTTCTCGGCGCGGCAGGCAGATGACCCACACAATAAAAGCAGCAGAATCGCGACCAGGCGGTGCATAGCAACCTCGCGATTGTAATTATTCTGAAGCTGCGAGATGATGTGATGAGGTCAAAACGGAAATCGCATCTATCGGCCATTGCCTCTATAACCACTCAGTAATAATTATTGCGGAACAATATACAATGCAACTGTTCTCGAACCAAGAAGTTCGTCCAGTAGACACCCAGTCGAAAAATAACTTGTCGCGCGCTTCTTGCCTGCGACGAATTTTAATCTACGGTAATTAGAGGTGTGGGCTTGCTATGCCTTGAGACTGTTTTATCCGATTGCTGCGAGGACAGCAGAAGCCTGTCGCGGCATCGGCTTCTTTGCTCGATTGCCGAAGCTCCCGGCAGTTCAGCGGTTCCGCCGGAGTCTCGCCGCAGCCGGTTTGGCGGTTCGCGAGCCCCCGCCTTCGCGGGCCGGATCGCCAGTCGCGGCTTTCTCCGCATCGCCTCCGGCATCACGCGCGATATCGGCGAGCAGGCGGCGGCTGACAGCCGAATGAGGTTCTTTCTCGGTTACGTCCTGCGTTGACGTATATTGATCGCGGTGTTTGATCAATAGCCACGAGGATCGGCCATCGCTTTTTCCATAGCCTCGCGTCCGGACCAGTACCCAGGAGCCTTTCAGTTTCTGGCCGTGTAGCGTGAACTTCAGATCTCCTTTTTGCAGTGCCGAATTAACGTCGGCCTGTTCCGGTTCCCAAGTCCCTTGATCCCACACCATCACGGTTCCACCGCCATACTCGCCTTCTGGAATAACGCCCTCAAAGCTCGCGTACTCAATGGGGTGGTCCTCGACCTGCATTGCAAGCCGTTTCACGGCGGGGTCCAAGGAAGGGCCCTTCGGGATGGCCCAGGAAAGCAGCACTCCTCGCCATTCGAGTCGGAAATCGTAGTGCAGGTGTGAGGCTCGGTGCTTCTGAACCACATAAATCAGAGATGCGGCCTTCTTTTCGGCTCGCTGGTCACTGCCCGCGGGTTCGGGCGTTACGCCGAAGCGCCGTTTCTTTTTGTATTTTGCGAGGGGCACGGAGTAGTCCGGATGTTATTTGGACGTTGAGGACAAGAGTTCCTGCACCGCCAGAATTTCATTTTCGCTTTCGTACGGACGGCGTGGCCAGAAAAATCCTCGCAGACCGTCGCCGTGCCGGCGCGGCACAATGTGAATGTGAAAATGAGGCACGCTTTGGCTCACCGTGTTGTTGATGGCCACGAAGGTCCCGTCCGCCTTCATGGTCCGCTCAACCGTAATAGCCAGGTTCCGGGCATTCAAAAAAATCGGGCCAATGATTTCCTCCGGGAGATCGGCAAGCGTCTGATAATGCCGCTTCGGAATCAACAGGCAGTGCCCCGGAAACAAAGGTCGATTATCAAGCAAGGCGATCGAAATCGTGTCCTCGAAAACCACCCTGGCTTCCGCATCGCCCGACACAATTTGGCAGAACGCACAGGTACGCTGCGATGTGCCGGATTTGCCAGTTGCGCGCGTGCTCATGGCAACAGCTTACTTCGTCTGGTGGAGAAATCCCAGGTTTTCATGCGATCTTTGCAGTGCTTGGTGGCGAGCAACGTGGCTGCCACGAGTGTGCGGTCTCAAGGAACGTCTGGAGGCAACGGCTGCTTTGGATTTATGCTCCTTCGCTTTCCCGTAGCCTTCAATTCGTGCGCACCCGCCCGTGGTATTAAGAAGGTGTTAAGAGAATTTTGCTCGGATTTTACGCCTGACCTTTGCTGGGGTACATCATTATTAGAGATGAGAGAGTAGGCGCTAAGATCGGACGGCCCGGGACACAGATTTAAATCGAGCTGCAACCGATCAGCCGTGTGATCCGTCCAGTAGAATGGGCATTCACGGCCAGAATAGCCAATTTTGTGCGAGGCACTTGCAATCCAAATATAAGCATGATCCGGGAGGTGCTCTTTGAAAACCACTAGAATGGTATTAGCGGCATTGGTGGTTGGAGTTCTAACGATGGCGGGAGCGGCATTCGCTCATCACGGAACGGCCAACTACGATACAGATCGGTCGGTTACCGTGACCGGAACCATTACAGAATTCGACTTTGTCAATCCTCACGTGCTTGTATATATGAACGTGAATCAGAACGGAAAAGTAACGAGATGGCAGGGCGAACTCACCAGTCCGAATCATCTAGCCAGGGCTGGTTGGCACAAAGATACGCTTAAGGTCGGGGACACCATCACCATGAGCGGTTTCCCGGCTAAGAGCGGCAACCCGGAGATTTGGATTCAGAAAATAGTCCAAGCCGACGGGAATGTGCTCGACACAAGGGGCGGCAATTAGAATCCGCACCTCCCCTGATTGCAGTATGGGCGCTGAGGGATCCGTCTCTCGGCGCCTGTAGTTTATGGGCGGTCGAAGTTCCGTCCATTTTTCCTGAATAGTGATTAGGTGTCGCTCCCGTTTACCTCACCGATTTTTCCGCCGCTTGTTTCCAGAATGGAGTCGAGCCGGTTGGCATACCAGCTTTTTTGTAGAAGCTACTTGATTGTCGTCTTGTGTTCGGATGGGAAGAACGCTTCAAGCGTTTCTGGGGTTAGATTTTCCAGATCAATGACGATTCGATCTTTTTCTGCACCGCTCACAGCAGTTTGCTCTGGCTGGGGATCCTGAACCGTTACTGCGGCTTGCAGAGCGGGCGTCGAGCGAGGTTTTCGACCGTCGTCCTGCCCATGGAAACGAAAAATCGAAAGATAGGATGCGTGGTTCATCTTTAATTTCTCTCTTTCATATGGCTGTGTAACCGATCATACGGAATACTCGCAATACAACGCGAAAAAGGCGAGGAATGCCACGAACGCGGTGAGAATCTAGCGCGGTCCGTGCAGCCCGGGGGGGCTGTTTGACAAGCCCTCGATCCCCATTTCAGTTGGTCTCGCAATCGGCACACCACACACACTACAGCGCCATACCCGTCGTTGCGGATAGTACGGCCTTCCTATTCCTCTGGAACTGGTGCTAGAACAGATTGTGGCCCAGACGGGAGAGTGTGGAAGGCTGGGAGACTACGTCCCTAAGATAGGAGCCTCCGAGATCCGCGGTACGGCTTGAATGTAGGAAGGCTCCATGCTTACCCGGTGAGGCCGGATCGACGATCACAGGATGGTTCGGATTTTCAGCTCAGCTCGATGCTCTCGCGCGAGACTTTCCTCTGTGTTCGAAGGTGGCTGCGTCAATGGACAATAAGCCTGCTCCCACCGTGGCCAGCGCAAAGCAAGCCACGCACAGCATCAAGGGAAGCCCGTACCCATCGACGTTGTAAATTCCCGCGCGGGGAAGGCTTACCTTGGCGACCGCGATGGCCATCTGCACGGTCAGCAGCAAGCCCACGGCACGCGTGAGGAATCCGAAGATCAGCAGGATCGCGCCGAAGAATTCGAGTCCACCGGCAATGTATGAAAAATAAGCAGGGAAGCCGTGCTGTGGAAACCATGCGTGCCACTTGGCCGGCGAGCCAAAAAGCTTGTCGTACCCTGTGGCTAGAAAAATGGCCCCAATTCCGAGTCGCAGCACCAGAAGGCCTAAGGGTTTGAGCTTTTCGAGAATTCTCATTGTCCCTCCCACTTTCTAGCGACGCATTGTACCAGAAGCTATACTAAACTAGGGTTATCGTCGGCACGAGGCAAAACAGGCTCTACTCTCTCTCCGTGCCGGGGTTGGTTAGATGCCGTCAAGTCTGCTTGGTGCCTCTGAGCCTTCGAAACATTTCAGACTCTCCCCATCTTCGTAACCTGCTGAGGGTGTCCGGCTGACAGTTGAAGGTTGAAGCGGCGGTTCGGGCGCGATTCATTAGAATCGCGCCTGAGAATCCTGATGAAAGGAGAACCGCCGTGAAGAGAAAGTACCACGTCATCGAGGGTAGGGGGAAGAGCGCCCAGCGAGCCTTGGCCGCTTTCTGCAGGGCCAACGGGCAAATGCTGCTGCCGTTGGTGGAGTTGATCGAGCAGGCGCGTCTGACGGGGCGTACTGTGGCGATCTGTTCCCGATTGTTCCCAATTCTGGGAACGGGAACATCAAAGCGGTGGTTCAATAAAAGGCAAGTGTTGTGGACTGAAGGAGCTGTTGGGGTGAGCGATGGGATTTGAACCCACGACCCTCGGTTCCACAGACCGATGCTCTACCAACTGAGCTACGCTCACCACCGAGGTGAAATCGAGCACTGGATATGTTTAACGGACGCTACGGTTGCGCACGAGCGTACGAACTGCGCGCTAGCTCGTCCATAACCATACTCTAGCACGGCGACACACATCCGTCACTACGCACTGCTGTGAAGGCGCGAGATTAGTTCGGCAGCCGAAAGGGAATCGGAGGAGTTTTCTTTCGCTTGGAGGAAAACTGCTTCAAGCGCGCCCTGGCCTGCTCGGCCCACGGACCATTCGGCGCATGGCGAAGGTACAGAGTCCAATGTTGCCGGGCGAGCTGGCGCTCTTTTGTCTTTTCATAGGCGAGCGCCAAATTGAAATGGACATCGGCGTGTGCCGGCATTGCACGAGCAGCACGTTGCAGGTGTCGAATCGCTTCTTCGAGTTCTCCTTGTTCTTCGAGAACGCACCCGAGGTTGTATCTCAAGATTCCGTTCAACGGTTCGAGTTGGACCGCGGCATAAAACGCATCTCGCGCTTCGTCGATCTGTCCCATCTGATACAGGGCCACGCCCCGATTGATGTGCGCTTCGATCCAATGGGGGGCGATATCGAGCACTCGCTCATAGTTCTCGACGGCTTGTGGCAAGAGCTCCGGCTTCATTTCGCACTTCAAGGCGGCATCAAATAGCGCTTCGGGGGTAGGCCCGGACATGGAACGAAGCTTTGGCGTCTCCGGGCACTGGCCAAAACGAAAAGCCCACTGGCGCTTGACGGGATTAAACGGCCGGGTATCGCCCGGCGGGATCACCAAAATGTTGCGGCCTTGTTCGAGAAAACGAAGCTCCTGCAGCGGAAGAGGCGAGGGGCCAAACTCCTGTTCCATCAATGTGACTGCGCGGCGCAATCGCCGAGCCGGAATTCGATTTTGCGTGAGGCGCTGGATGCTTCGCAGCGCAACCAGATCGCCAAAACTATAGAACCGTTCACCCCAGCGCGCCCGAGGCCGCACCAGCCTTAGTCTCTCCCAGTAGCGGAGACGTCTCGCGTCCAGCCCAAGGATGCGCCCAACCTCTCGCCGAGTATACCGGTACGTCAAGCTGCTTCAACCCCTCTGATAGCGCCCCGTTCTGCAGACGATTATGTACCCGATGTCAACTTTTCGAGTGCAGCTGTTTCGCGTAAAGATTGCCGCCGGGTCTCGCGCGACGTTCGATTACCAAAAGAAGACAGGCAGCAGACACTAGCGATTGCAGCTCGCGGGAGCTTGGTAGACTTTAGAAGGCAGCACCCTCCGCAATGTCTCTCGACGGCACGCAGCATTCATACCTCGAACACCAGGTCACACTGGGACGCGTGGTACTCGTGTCTCTATCTCTGGTCGACTTGCTGGAGACTTCCGGAGAGCCCGTGCGGCACGCCTCCGTCGCATTCCTTTCCGTGTATGTGTTTATAGCTTTAGCTGCCGCTCTGGAGGAACACTTCTTCAGCGAGCCTCGCTTCCGCATACCCTTGCTGGCCGATTTCTTGGCGCTGGCGGCGTTCTTATATCTCACGCCGTCTGTGTCGGCATTTTGGTTTCTTTTCCTGTTCGCAGTGTTTGCGCTGGCGAATCGAGGCAGCACACGAGCCATGCTCGCGCTCGTCTTCGCAGCCACGGCCGGAACCATCCTCCGTGTGGCTTTGGGGAATCCATTCCGCTGGCAGAGCGTCTGGCACTGGTTCGCCATCGGATTGGGCACGCTTGCCTCAGGCCTGGGGATGGGATTCCTCGGCGCTCGCGAGAGGGAACACCTCTCACGTCAGCAGTTACTGGAGAAAATCACGGGCCATCTCCGGTTCGACCGGGGATTAACCGAGTCCATTCGTCAGGCTCTCGGCGAATTATTGCTGGCCTTCGATTGCGAGCAGTCCTGTCTGGCGGTCCGCGACGAGGAACTCGAGCGGTTGTTCGTCTGGAAGGTTACCCACGGCGCTCGAGAGCCCGGCGGTCCTGAAGTATTGCCTCTCGCCCGCTGTGAAACATTTCTGCTGGATTCCGTGGAGATTGCCCTGTGCTGGGATTTCAAGGGCGCCGGTGGCGATGGATTCGGGTGGGATCGCAGCACTGGAAAGCGTGTCCGGACTGTGCCAATACCTCCGGAGTCCACGCGCAAGGAATTTGGAGCGCGATCGCTGCTTGCGGTCACGATGGAGGCCGGCGGACAACCTGCGGGAAGGATCTTGTTGGTGAATCCAGATGGTTCAAATGCATCGCGTCGACGCTTCAAAGCCAGGGATCTTCGCTGGCTCGATCAGATCGTTCGGCACCTGGGCCCCCCCCTTGAAAACGTTTTCCTAATGCGCAATCTAAGGGCCCGCGCTATCGAATCGGAGCGGAGCCGAATCTCCCGGGATCTCCACGATGGGATCCTGCAAACCTTGCTCAGCCTGATTATCCAGCTTGGTGTCCTGCGCCAGACGTTGCCCCAGGCGCCGGAGAAAGCTGGCGGGGAACTGGCAAGCCTACAAAAGATCGTTCAGCAGGAGAGCGAAGAGTTGCGGCGCATGGTGACGGACCTGCGTCCGGTGCGCGTCGAAAGCGCGGACATGCGGGAACTGATGCTGGGCTTCGCGGAGCGTTTTCGCGGCGAGTATGGCTTAGCAGTCGATCTGTTCATCGACGACCGCAATTTGCGGCTGCCGGACCGCATCTGCCGCGAATTATTCCAGATATATCGTGAGTCACTGCACAACATAAAAAAACATGCGAATGCCAGCCACGTCGTGGTAAAACTAACACAAGACGAGTCTAGGGTCTTTCTCGTCGTGGATGACAACGGTCACGGATTCAGTTTCTCTGGACGCTATACGAGCGAGGATTTGGACCGACTGCGTCTGGGGCCCATTTCGATCAAGGAACGAACAAGAGGCGTGGGTGGAACGCTTACGGTAGAGTCGAATCCTGGGCATGGGGCTCGTCTAATAATCGATATTCCATTGAATTGAAATGACGAAAGCGAAACAGGTAGTGCGCATCCTGGTCGCGGACGACCACGCTATCTTCCGCGATGGTCTTCGCAAGCTCCTTGAAGGAGCCGACGACGTCCAGATTGTCGGTGAAGCTTCGAATGGCGTTGAGTGCACGAAATTGCTCGCCAAGCTGAAGCCCGATATCCTGCTGCTCGATCTGCGCATGCCCGAAAAAGATGGCCTGGGCGTTCTGGAGGAGGTGAATTTCGATTCGCTTCCGACGCGAGTGATCGTACTGACAGCGGCGGAAGACGATCGAGACGTGGTGCGCGCGATGCGGCTGGGCGCCCGCGGGGTGGTGCTGAAGCAGTCGGCGAGCGATTTGCTCCTGAAAAGCATTCGCAAGGTTTCCGACGGAGAAATTTGGCTCGACAATCGCATGACCGCGGAAGTCATCGACGCCTTCAAGAAATCGGCGGAAGCGGGCCAGCGCCGCGAGAAGCCGCTGCTGAGCGATCGTGAGAAAGAAATTGTCCAGCTTGTGGCTCAGGGTTTTCGGAACAGGGAAATTGGCGAGAAGCTCTTTATCAGTGAACAGACGGTGAAAAACCACCTGCATAACATCTTTGATAAACTGGGCGTTTCTGACCGCCTCGAACTTGCATTGTACGCGATTCATCACCGCCTGATCGATCAAGCCTGATTTCTGGCATTTTCCAAGTACAGGAAGGCGGAGCCTGTCCCGGATGGGGTATTCTGCTGTCTGAATTCGGAAGGAAGCGGGAATTGGACATAGAGACTGCCAGCGGGCAACGCGGTCGAGCGGCCCTGGGTGAAATGCGTGCTGGGCGCGCGACGCGCATTTCCCGCGAAGGGGTTCTAATCGTTTGCTTGGTTTTGCTGATCGTAATGTTTGCCATCACGGCCGCCGTCTCGCGTTTGTACCATAGGAAGATTCATCAACTCGGAGACCAATGGTTTGCAAGGGGCGAAGCGAGTTTTCGCTCGCGCAATATTCCAGCAGCCCTCATTGATTACCGAAATGCCCTTGTCTATTCCCCGAATAATCCGGTATTTCAATTGCATCTCGCGCAAGCCCTCGCCGGTGCGGGGAGGGAGGAAGAGGCGCGTTCGTATCTGATCAATTTGCTCGCGGAATCCCCTGGGGCTGGAGAGATCAACCTGGAGCTGGCAAGGATTGCCGCGCAGGAAGGCTCGTCGTTCGAGGCGATTCGTTACTATCACAGCGCCATCTACGGCGTCTGGGAGAACGATCCTCTTCCAAGGCGCTTGCAAGTGAGGCGGGAGCTTTGCCAATACCTCCTTGATCGCGAGGATTTAAACGATGCACAGCCGGAAATCATCGCCCTGGCGCAAGAAGTTCCCGCCGGAGATATTCAACGGGAAAAAGAAGCGGGCCAGTTTCTCCTTCGTGCGAGATTGTGGGCGCGCGCGTTGGTTGAATTCCAACTCATTTTAAAATCGAATCGTCACGATGCGGACGCACTCGAGGGAGCGGGTACCGCTGCTTTTCGCCAGGGCCAGTACACTCAAGCTCTCATGTATTTCGAAAGCCTCTCCCGTGAAAAAGCATCCGCGCAGGACATTGCGGAGATGTTCCAGACAGCGCGGCAAATCAAGTCCATTGACCCGTTCTTGCCTGAACTATCGAATGATGAGAAGGCGAAGCGAACGGCGAATGCACTCGATCAAGCGGCATCGCTCGCCACAAACTGTGCCCAAAGGCGCGGCGACTCGGTCTCCGGAACACCACCGGCAGACGACCTTCAGAGGTTACTCGCGGCTAATCGCGATATGTCGAAGGATTGGAGCGAGGCAAATCTAAGGCGCCATCCCGACCAAGTGAATGCTGCTATGTTGCAAGTCTTTGAAATGGAGAACATCGCATCCCAGGAATGCGGAGAGCCAACAAGCGGCCCCGACAAGGCTCTATGGCTCTTAGGCCACAGCCGTGGAGTTCCCGGTCGATGAGCCAAGTCGCGTCGCCTACGCCGCATGCGCCAGATTCGAGTGGGGCTACCGCAGTGGCGGGTGTTACTCCGGGGCGGATTCAATCCCTATGGCAGTACTGGACTCTACAGATATTCTCCGGCAGCGAAGACCGCCTGTTCCTGTTTCTCGCGATCCTCATCGGAATTTTCTCGGGTCTCGCCGCAGTCTGCTTCCGGGTTGCAATTGAATGGACCCAATTCGCGCTGTTGGGGTCAAATCTGTCGCCGACAATTCCCCGGGTTTTCCTGGCTCCTGCGATTGCCGGAATAGGCATCGCTCTGCTGGTCATTCTCGCATTTCCTCGTGCACGAGGCAGCGGAGTCAATCAAACCAAAGCGGCTGTGTACGTTCTGAACGGCTACATTCCTTTCAGCACAGTCATCGGCAAATTCATTGTCTGCGCCCTGGCGATTGGTAGCGGGCAATCGCTTGGCCCGGAAGATCCATCGTTGCAAATGGGTGCTGGGATCGCTTCGGCGATTGGCCGTGCGCTGCGCCTTTCACAAAAGAAGATCCGCTTGATCGCACCCGTAGGCGCCGCGGCCGGGCTTGCGGCAGCGTTTAATGCGCCGATTTCCGCGGTGGTTTTTGTAATCGAGGAGGTAATCGGCACCTGGAGCGCTGGAGTGCTGGGAGCGATCGTCCTTGCGGCTGTTTCAAGCGTCGTGACCATGCGTTGGTTCCTCGGTCCTGAACCGCTGTTCCGCGTTCCGCCGATTCGGGTTGCGTCTCCCTCTGAGTTTCTTGCGTATGCGGTTCTGGGCGTCGCCGGTGGCGTTGCCTCACTCCTGTTCTTAAAATGGATCGCGCATGTCCGGCCTCGTATCCAGACACTCCCCGCGTGGACGAGGTTCTTTCAGCCTGCCGCGGCGGGGCTCATCATCGGCTTGATTGGCATCAAGCTGCCCCAGGTGATGGGCGCCGGCTATCCAATTATTGACCAGGCGCTCCATGCGCAATTCGCGTGGAAACTGCTTCTTCTTTTAGCGGGCATGAAGATGCTGGCAACGGGAATTTCATTTCTCAGCGGTACGCCAGGAGGCATGTTTGCTCCGACGCTGTTCATTGGAGCCATGCTCGGCGGTGCAGTCGGCGCCATTGAGCATCATTTCTTTCCCGCCTTAACGGCGACGGTCGGCACGTTCGCTCTCGTCGGGATGGGAACATTCTTCGCCGGGTTTCTGCGGGCTCCCATTACGTCGATCTTTATGGTGATCGAAGTTTCGGGAAACTATTCCGCTGCGTTGCCCGTAATGGTTTCCAGTCTGATTGCCTATTTCATCTCGCGCCGGTTTCAAGACGTGCCTCTGTTTGACATGCTGTCCCGCCAGGAAGGCCTGGTTCTTCCATCAATTGAAGAGCGACGCGAACAAGTATCGCTGGTTGTGGAGGACGCGATGCAGACCGACAGCGCTATCGTGGCGGACCCAGCCGAGCAGATTTCCGCTCTGGTTGGTCGCTCCGAAGCACGTCCTCAAAGTCCCATTCTCGTGAGGGTTCGTATGGGCGAGTGGCGTCTTCTCAAGCGCGAAGAGATACAGCTCCTTACGGCAGATCCTTTGAATACCCACACGGTGGGCGATGTGGCCGCCAAAGGCCCTCTTCCCATGATTTTCCCAGATGAATCGCTGGAAGAGGTTCTGCGCTGGGCCGGAGATTGGCCGGTCCTTCCTGTCGTGAACCGTGCCGACCTTGGAAAACTTGAAGGGATACTGTCTCTCTCGGATATTCTTCACGCCTTTCGTCAGGCCGCCGAATAAATCACAGCTCGTATACCTGCAACCGATTAATATAATTCAACTTATTTACGAATCGCCTGCGGGATAAAGGTTGGTTGCACGGTGCAGCGCCAGGATTTAGGCACGCAGACTATGGCTAATCACTGCTCCTTCAGATGGCATTTTGCACTCTAGTACTTACGTGCCCAATTAGTCCTATTGAATTGGCCCTTCCGCTCTATTGGTTTATATCGAGCCTGTCCCTTAATCTAGATAGGAATTTCAGAGGCAGGTGCCCCGTGGCATTGAAAGAGAGACGTGCATCTCGGCGGTTTCTGATGCGATTACCGCTGACGGTGCGCTGGACGGATGAAAGCATGGTCGGTGAAGCCGCAACGGAGTCGCGCGAAGTCAGTTCTCGTGGGCTCTATTTCCATTTGCCGAAAGGATTGAAGAGTGGCTCGCCGGTCGAAATTGTCATGACCCTTCCTCACGAGCTTACCCAAGCGGGGCCGGTCCACGTCCGCTGTCTGGGACGAGTGCTGCGCAGCAGTCCCGAGCATTCCGGCGAAGTGGGAGTAGCGGCAGCTATCGAGCGATATGAATTCATGCGGAATAGTGAAAGCGCTGCATAAAAAGTTCTTACCCACACTCTGCGGAAGCGGGTGAGAAAAAGCCGGGCGATTCGGGTTCCTCAGCCGGTATCGCCCGGCTATTTTATGTATCGTTGCCGCAGTGTTTCCTAAAGCTCCTTCCTCATTGATCTGCACGTTTGCCAGCCTGCGAATACGTTTCATACCGATTGTGGCATCCACGCGAGGATGCTTGTTTGGCTGGCCTTACTAGTTCGGCGAATTTCTATAGATGATCGTGTTCCTTACCATCGGGCGTTAGGATCTTTGTCAGGCGCAAGGTCGTTGATCCGTTCTTGGCGCGATAACCGCTCGCCGTGATCACGTCGCCCTGCTTCATCGTATT
>Ga0307373_10004135_pt1 | contig 24637 bp, 31 predicted proteins | sample OX2MG_FD_202534 | JGI IMG/M metagenome (GOLD analysis project Ga0307373, IMG submission 202534) | Soil microbial communities from Risofladan, Vaasa, Finland - OX-2 | ecosystem: Environmental > Terrestrial > Soil > Coastal area > Acid sulfate soil | place: Finland: Risofladan, Vaasa | collected...
AAAGACCCGCGTCAAAACTCCGATGGAGATGTGATCGGAGAGGCGCTGATCCGACTCTGGCTTCACCCATCCGGCGCGTGGCACATCACCAGAATACCAGTCAGATCCTTAAGTAAACGGTATTGGGGCTAGACACGTCGTGGCCGGGTTCACTAACGATTCGAGATTGATCGTGCGGTCTTTGATGCTCGAACGGCCTTAGTCTCTCGATACGCACGCCCGCATGCCTTGGCGAAGGTCATCCCCATCTTGGGAAGACTGCGCAAAAAGGAAGTGCCGGAAACTCCGTCGGCTTTGTCGTCGAAACTGCCGTGAGCGCCGTGGTCCGTCTTCGCGTCTACTGGTTGGCGCAAATTCGACGGCCGATTTTTGGCGACGAGTTGATCGGTCAACTGGCTATCCCACGCCCCGAGCGCCGCGTACTGATTGCCGATGGTCGGGAAAAGGCTATCCACGAGCACGAGCATCTTGTTCCACGATCCGACAATCTGCGATCGCTGACCGTCCAGCGCCGCATCCAAGATGAAACGAGCCGGAAATTCGGGCTGATAAATCGGCGGTACGGGCTGAGGATGGCGATCCATAGTCGTCTCGCACCAGTCGAACTGAGGTGTGTTGACCGCGGGAAGGTGCACCATACACATTCGAACGCTGCTCCCTTCATGAAGTAGTTCCGCCCGGGCCGCTTCGAAGAATCCACGACAGGCGAACTTCGACGCGCAGTACGCGGACTGCAGAGGAATCCCGACGAACGAGAGCGCGGATCCGATGTTGACGACCGTTCCACAATCGCGAGGGCGCATGCGCGCGAGAGCTGACTTCGTTCCCCACACTTGTCCGAGGAATGTCACCTGCACCGCACGCTCAAAATCAGTTGGCAAGACGTCCTGCAACGGGGCAAACACGGTGGTCATCGCGTTGTTGACCCAGACATCGATCGGGCCCAACTCATCCTCTACCCGCGTCGCGGCGCGATCTACTTCGTCAAAGTTCGCGACGTCCGTGGGGACCTTGAGACATCGGGCGCCCGCCGCCTCGACCTCCTTCGCCGTCGCTTCCAAACCAACACGACCACGCGCGAGCAGTGCCACGTCGAATCCGTGTTCGGCGAACAATCGGGCCGTCGCTCGTCCGACGCCGGCTGAGGCGCCTGTGATTACCGCAACTTTCCGTTCTTCTGACATGAGCACTCCTCTAGAAGTCACTCCGATCGCGAAGATCACAACGCAATGTTCGTGGGAGCGTAGGCGTCGCTCGTAGCGTAACTGTCGGTCATAAAAGCGATTCGGCAATCGACGTGATCGAGTCCACTTTCCTCTGACCAGCCCGTTACATTTCCGTATCTCGATATGAACAGGGCGGAGGAATCGATGGAAACGTCGGTCCGCCCCACGATGGGCGATAGACCTTGCCTGGCGGTGACGTAACTAAAGTGCCCGTGCGGCCGCGGCGTCGCCGAATCACCGGAACACGCTCCGAACTTTCTGAGGCCGGCGGCCCACCCATCCCCAAACATGAAGCACTTGACGATCTTCTTGGAGCCACGAAAAACTCCATCTCGCTAAGGTACACAACGAGCCCAGAACATTATCGCGGCCGGAATTTGTTGGGAGAGCCAACAGAGTTGAGAGATGCGACGGGGAGGAATTCTCAGTTCATATTGCGATTCACGCCTCCAACGCCCGCGTCTCAACACCGACGCTGCTCTTTTTTGGCAAAGGAGATTCCCCGGCGCTTGAGTCTTGTGCGCTCGAAGTATCCGACCAACCTTCGACGTTGAAAGGAAAACGCGTGGCCGCGAATCCGAGAATTGACGACTTCGCTGAACTCGCCGACTTCGCGGTGCTCTCGGACGGACGAACATCGGCCCTGCGCGCGCTCGATGGACAAGTCGACTGGTGGGCGATGCCAGTGTTGGATGACCTTCCGCCATTCGGTGCCCTCCTCGACCCCGCTCATGGAGGGCACGTTTTCCTTCGGCCCCAGAACGCCTTCGACTGGCGCGGTGCAATATCGATTCGACGAACGTGCTCGAGACGACGTTCACAACCGAAAGTGGCACGGTCGTCGTGACCACCGCACTAAACACGGGCGGGTCAGGTCACCTCCCGTGGACTGAACTGGTGTTCAGCGCCGTGGCTCTGGGCGGCTCCGTTCGAATGACCTGGGAGTTTCGTCCGGGTAATCACTTTGGGCGTACCACGCCGCGCGTGTTTAACATCGGCGAGATTCCGGTCGTCGCCGTGAGAGATCAGACCATCGCTGTCGTGATTGACGCCGCCGGGCCGGTGGATATTTTCGCCGACCGGGTCCGAGGTCAGTTCGTCGCGGACGAGAGTCAGCGCTCGCTCGCTGCCCTGATCGGCACGAAGGACGTGCCATCGCACAACCGTCGCCGCGCGGCTCAAAAAGGCTGGAATCGCGATGCGTGGCCAATCTCCAACGTCTGAAGATCTGACTTGAAGGTGAATCTCTACGCATCTGGTCTTGCTCCCTTTGAGGTCGGCAAGCAACTTGGATTCTGCGCGAATACAGTGCGGAATTGCCTGCGGGGACGTCGAATCGGGGCTCGCGATGCGCATGGGCGAGGTCGTGAAGCGCTCGCGGCATCAAAGATTGCCAACACTGTGGTGTCGGAAACGTGAGATCAAAAAAAATGAGACCCATACCGAGTGTGGACCCGTAGTCCGCCGTCAGTCTTATGGCAAGTGGCCGATAACGGCGTCGAAGACATCGACTCCTAAGGGTCGCGACGTCGCCTCGCGAGAATCTCAAAGTTATCGATCGCTGCTCGACGAAATACATCGAAGAAAAATAAACGAAGTGGTTCCCAACCACAAGATCGCATGTGTTAAGGCATGTGGCGCCGGGGAGGGAGCGACGCCGAAAGGATTGTACTGGAACGACCTCATTGTCAATCGTCAAAACTACCGCACCCAAGAAATTTTAGAAGTGAGCGGTTGCCTCAAACGTTCGCAAAAGCTCCAGTGAAATATCTCCGCTTTTAAAGTACCCTTCACCTAAGTTTCTTACGGGGAGATAAAAGGGGAGATCATGACGAACATTACGGATGACGCCATTGCACAACTGCGGTCCGCCATGAGTGGCGGAGTCTCGCGACTCGGCGACGCTGGCTATGACGAGGCGGTCAGAATTTGGAACGGTGCAATTACTCGACGCCCGGCCGTCGTCGCGAGCTGCGCGGACAGCGCCGACGTTGTCGCGGCACTTGCGTTCGCGTTGCGCGAGCGACTAGAGGTCTCGATTCGCGGTGGTGGTCACAACTACGCGGGGTTCGCGCTTTGCGATGACGGTCTGATGATCGACCTCACGCCAATGAAGACGGTGAGCGTGGACGCCGACGCGCGCAGAGCGAAGTGTGGAGGTGGTACGACCTGGGGTGAGTTCGATGCTGCCACTCAGGTCCATGGTTTGGCCGTAACGGGTGGCTTCATTAGTCACACTGGCGTGGCTGGCCTAACGCTCGGTGGCGGCGTCGGATGGTTATCACGATTGGCCGGACTGTCGTCGGACAACCTCATTGGCGCCCAAGTGGTCACCGCTGACGGGAGAGTACTTCACGCGTCAGAGACCGAAAACGCGGAACTGCTCTGGGCCCTTCGCGGTGGCGGCGGAAATTTCGGGGTGGTGACCGAATTCGAGTTCGCCCTTTACCCGGTGGGACCGATGGTGCACTTAGGTATGTTCTTATTCAGCCCCGGCCAAGGGGGCGAGTTGTTGCGCTTCGCTCGTAGTTTCGTGAAGGACCTGCCCGACGAGTGCGGCGTTTTCCTCGCTGGATTGAGTGCCCCGCCAGAGCCATTCGTGCCGGAGGAACTTCACTTCACTCCGATGTTCGCCTTAGTCGTCGTCGGGTTCGGCGACGCCGACGCCCACGCACGACTGATCGCCCCCATTGAACAGGCGCTCGCCCCTGTGGTTCAAATGGTCACGCCCGTTCCCTACGTCGGCTTACAGCAGATGTTCGACGCCAGCGCTCCGTGGGGTCTACATTCCTACGAGAAGGCGCTCTACCTCGCTGATCTCACTGATGGCGCTATCGACACCGTCCTCGAATACCAGGCGAAGAAGATGTCGCCGCTGTCCTTTGTGCCGATATTTGTACTGGGCGGCGCGTATCGCAGATTCGACGACCAAAGAACGGCGTTTGGTGGTAGGCGTGATGTTGGCTACCTGTTCAATATCTCCGCGACGACGCCTGATCCGGAAGCGTTCGATGCCGAGCGCGCGTGGGTGCGCACGTATTGGTCAGCGCTGGTGGAACACGCCGTGGGCGTTGGCAGTTACGTGAATTTTATGACCGACTACGAGGAGGAGCGTGTCCGCAACTCCTACGGTCCCAAGTACGAACGTCTCCAAAACATCAAAAAGACCTACGACCCGGACAACGTTTTTCATTTGAACGTCAACATTCCGCCAAGCTCCTGATACCACTAATCAAGAACGTCGGTGACCCCGGTACTTGATCTTGCAGGGTCCTAACGGCGCTTGCGTGTTTTGAAATTTCGCTCACCGCACTCAGTTTCAAAGTCGGGACTCTCATCGGTCAGATTCACAAGTAGCATTGGCGCCGTGCCGACCTATCTCGACCGCCACGACGCCCAGGGAGCGTCAGCTGAGGACGTCGCAGAAGCACACAATCGCGACATTTCAATTCAGGACAAGTACGGAGTGCATTACACCACTTACTGGTTCGATCCAGACCAAGGGACGGTCTTCTGCCTGGCGGAGGGACCCAGTAAGCAGGCCATTGAGAACGTACACCAAGAGGCGCACGGAATGACGGCCAGCGTCATAATGGAGTTGGACAACAAGATTTCTCTGAACACGATGCTGGGGTCTTCTCCAGCTCATCCAGTTGGTACTCCGTATGTCGCGCCCGCGCTGCGGGCAATCGTGTTCACGGATATTTGCGGATCAGTCGCCCAAACCCAGGATCATGGTGATGAAGGCCATATGGAACTGCTCAACGAGCACAACCAGATAGTCCGCGGAGAGCTTACGGCGCACGGAGGCCGCGAAGTGAAGCACACGGGCGACGGCATCATGGCCGCGTTCACGTCCGTGTCGCCGTCAGTCGCGTTCGCGATAGCAGTGCAGCGACGTCTCGCTGCGCGGAACGAGAATTCGTCCACACCCTTGGAGGTAAGCATCGGCATCAGCGCGGGCGAACCAATCACTGATGATCACGAGGACCTTTTCGGAGCGGCGGTGCAACTCGCGGCCCGGCTTTGCGGAGCCGCTCAGGCCGGCGACATCGTCGCGTCGGTGGCGGTCCGGGAACTCTGCATGGGCAAACCATACAAGTTCGTAGATCGAGGTTCCCTCGATCTCAAAGGACTCCCTCAGCCCACACAGTCCTACACCGTGTCGTGGCGCGAATAGATTTCCTAGCGCCGTCACGACCGGACTTAAATTACAGGCACACCAGTCCCGTGAGTTAGGCCAGGGCTATCTCTATCTCTCCGCCGTAGAGGCGATGAGGTTGCTTCCGTGATTGATCGGAAGTGGAGTAACTGAGAATGGCCACCCACCTGCCAACTTGGATCTAGCTCGGCGCCATCCACAGGCTCATCCATGTGCGAAGTTCACTTTGGGCAGGAATTTGTCCAGCCAGGTGGGCAGCCACCATGCGGCACGACCCGTCAGGCGCAAGAGCACCGGAACGAGCACTAGTCGCACCAGGAACGCATCGAGGAAGACTGCGACACCAAGAATGATCCCCATCTCCTTCGGAGGAAGCGGACCCGAGAGTGCAAAGGTGAAGAACACGGCAATCATCACTGCTGCCGCCGAGAGGATGACGCGGCCAGAATGAGCAATCCCGTTGACCATGGCGTCCTTCGGGTCGCCACTGAGTTGGTAGTGCTCCTTCGCACTCGAGAGCAGAAAGACTGTGTAGTCCATGGAGATGGCGAAGATCATGGCAAAGAAGAACACCGGACCCCACGCGTCGAGGAATCCCTGAGGCACGAAGCCCAGCAGGTTGTGACCATCACCGTTTTGGAAGACGAGGCGGGCTACGCCAAACGCACCTCCGGTCGCCAGCAAACTAGTGAGGACGCCAATTGCGGCGATGAGCAGGGCCCGGAGCGCAATGACGAGCAGCAGAAAGCCGAGCAACAACACGAGACCAATCACGACGGGGGTCTTGGACGACAGCGCCGCCTGGAGGTCGTAGTTCTCCGTCGGCGCACCGCCCACGAGGCTTCCCTTGGGCAGCTCAGTACGCAGACGTTGTATGGTCGCGCCCAGCACCGGACTCGATGGGTCAACGTTGGGGATGGCCCCCATCATCGCGAGATTCGAACCATTCTTCGAGTACTGAACCGGCGTGACACCAGCGAGTCCCTTGTCGTGGCTCAAGACACCCTGTGCGGAGCTCACTTCGCTCGCCGGCACAATCACCTGAATCTGGCCGGGCGCACCGATACCGAAGGCCTTCTGCACCTCCGCGTAGCCAATTCGTGACGACGCCGATGGTGGAACGACCTTGATCGACGGCATCGCCGTCTTGAGCCCCAGGACCGGGATGGCCAGCGCAACCAGGGCGATCAACGCGGCCGCGCCGAAGATCAGTGGACGACGCCACAAGAGCTCACCCCACGTGGCGAATCGCTTCGAACGGTGCTCACCGACGTGCACCCACGGCAGGGCCAATGAGTCGACTCGGTCGCCCAGGTGACCTAGCACTGCGGGAAGCAAAGTGAGCGACGCCGCCAGCACGAATGCCACCGCCAGCATGATGCCGCCCGCCATTGATCGGAACGCGGGCGAGGGTACCACCATCACACTGGAGAGTGAGATGAGTACGGTGACGCCCGAGAAGAGCACTGCCTTGCCGGCGGAGTCCATGGTCTCGGCGACCGAATGTCTAACGTCGCGGTGTCGTCCGAAGTGCGCGCCGCGGAAGCGCACGACGATGAAGAGCGCGTAGTCGATTCCCAAGGCCAAGGCGAACATCAAGGCGAAGTTCATGGCCCAAATCGAGATGGGCGTGACCTTCGTCAAGAGATCCAACATGCCGGCCGCGCTCAACAGGCCGGCCATGGTGAGCAGCAGGGGTAGGCCCGCCGCGACCAGCGAACCGAAGGCGAGCACCAGGATGGCCAGCGTCACCGGCCAGGAGAACAACTCGGACCTCATCATGGCCGTGCGGTTCGCGGTGTTGAAGTCCGACCAGAGTACCGACGCGCCGGTCGCCGTCACCGTGATTCCATTGGAGCCGAGTGCCGCCAGGGGACCCTTCAGCGCGTCAGCAGCGCGAACCATCGTGTTGGGGTCAGCCGCCGCGCCGCCGAGCACGATTGCCGTCTTGTCGTTGGCACTGATCGAAATTCCGGGCACCGGCGACACGACTTCACTGATGTCGGGGTTCGCCTTCAGCATTTTCTCCACCGAGAGAATGGTGGCGACTGCGCGTGGGCTCGAGAGCGGGGAAGTCGAGTTGATGACCACTTCAATTGCGGAACTGGCCTGACCACCGAAGTCCTTCTGGGCCAGTGTCCGCACCGCCACCGACTGAGAACCGTCCGCCTGCCAACCCGCTCCGCTCAACGCCTTTTCCACGTTGGGGGCGAAGATACCCAGCACGACGACGACGAGCAGCCAGGTGAGAAAGACGTGGCGCTTGTGCATTGCCGACCAGGCACCCAGCCGACCGAGCAGTCCCGGCGTGGGTTCGGGGTTGTCGATCAAGTGATTGTTGGACACTGTTCTGGGAGATCTGGATGTAGACATCCGAGAAGTCTATATACCCCACGGGGTATACAAATCCAATGGATTCACATCGCACCCTGACTGCCACACCCGACACCGCATCGTGCGTGGGCACGACGGCCGGGAAGAAGCAGCGGATTCTCTTTCTGCTCGCCGGCACGTTCGCGGTGACTGATACAGCACTCGCCGCAATCGTGAACCTCTGGTTCGCTCTCGACCCCGCTGCGGTCGGCGCGAACCAGTTACTCACGTCGGCGGTCGGCCGGTGTCCCATGTCGAAGCTGCTCGACCGGATACTCCCCGCGCCGACGTTCTGAGCGCCCGCGATTCGTGCCAACGTGGGTCCGACGTGCAGCCACCAAGTACCGGCTTGATCGAACTGATACCGTACGAGACATGCACCTCAAAACGAGAGGCCCGGAATGCACGCCTATCGTTGATCGGCGTGTGGCGCACACGGACAAGACGCGCCTGCCGCTAGCTCTGAGCGAAGCCTCCGGATGTCACTTCAAGGCGTGGCGCTTCGAGCAATCTACGAGGCACTCCGGATGACGGAATCGCCGTCAGCCATGTGGGAGCAGCGATTCGCTGGAGAGACCTACTTGTATGGCACCGAACCGAACGAGTTTCTGCGGACTAGTCTGCCGACGCTTCCCAAGGGCGCGGCGATGTGCCTGGCCGAAGGCGAGGGTCGTAATGCCGTGTTCCTCGCTGAGTCCGGCTACCAGGTTTCAAGTGTCGACCTGACCCAGGCGGGGGTCGACAAGACGAACCGGCTCGCCGAGGAGCGGGGCGTGAAGGTCAACGCCGTTGTCGGCGACCTCGCTGACGTGGATCTCGGGCACGAGCGATGGAACCTGGTCGTCTCGATCTTCGCGCACGTGCCCCCAGACGTACGACGTTTACTCCACCGTCGAGTGGTGGATTCGCTGAAGCCGGGAGGCGCCCTGCTCCTCGAGGCCTACACCCCAGACCAAGTGGGACGCGGGACCGGTGGTCCTCCAATAGTGGAATTAACCATGACGCTCGACAGCCTCCGAGAGGAGTTGTCCCCGTTGTACTTCGCACACGCCGAGGAACTTGATCGCGACGTGCTCGAAGGGACCGGTCACACCGGACACGGTGCCGTCGTCCAGGTGATCGCGCGCAAGCCTACGTAGACGGGTTCGCTCGGCCCGAAGCATGGGTCTTGCTCAGACTGAAATCCGAATGGTCCCGTTCGACCAGCCTGGCCGGACCGTCATGCCATCTCGATTGCGGCGATCACCGCGATGAGTTGTCGAGCGGCCTCGTCAGCAAGGTCGGTCAACTCCACGCCGGGCATGAGTTCGCGCGGGTCGGCGATCGCCACATGGGTGCCGTTCGCCACCGTCTCGAGCACCACGTTGCACGGCAACAAGAGACTCACGGTGGGATCGATCGTCAGGGCGCGATTGGCAAAGTCAGGGTTGCACGCACCCAGGATCTTGAGTGGACTTCGATCAATCCCAATCTTTTCCTTCAGTATGGCAGCAACGTCCATCTCGGTCAGGACCCCGAACCCCTGATCCCTAAGTGCCGAACGAACGATTAGTTCAGCATCGGCCAACGTTGCAGCGATCGTAGTTTGAATAGCCTTCATGTTTGCCTCCTCACGTCAATTTCATGAACACGTGCTGGACCTGATCGATCGCGTAGCCGTCGGCGGTCTTGTGGGTGTTCCACGCAATAGGTCAACCCCGAGGCAACCAACTTGAACCCGGCCTTCTCCAACGCTTTCGTCGCGGCACTGAACTGCGTCACGATATCCCGACACTCGGCCAGCATCTACTCGCCTCCGCATTACCTGGCCCTCGACGCGGCGCAAACGCCTTCGTCGATCTTCCACAACATGATCAGGTAAAGGCATCGCTCACCTCCATATGCTCAATACCGTACAAGGCATGAGAAAGCCGGGGTAACCCGAGTACCAATTCTTACCCGATGTCGACGAATCCGCCCACGACAAGGCCGCCGATTGATCTGAATCCGAATTCCTAACCTCACTGCATTCCGGGTTTGAAAGAGCAACAGAAAGTACACGAACTGACCAAGGGGCTCGCCCAGGAGACGAGGGAACACCGCGCCAAAGCTCCCATCCAGAAACCTTCCATAAGAGCCATCTAATCCCTTAAACTCAGGGCGGCTTCACGTGCGCGGTGGCCGGTTAAAAGGTGAGGTGGGCGTGTCACCAATAGAGGCCGTAGGGACGACCTACGACGTGGTCGTGGTAGGCGGCGGTATCGCAGGCGCGGCCTTGAGCGCACAGCTGGCCGCCGGCGGACAAGGGGTGCTGATCCTGGAGGCTCAGGAGACCTACCGGGACAAGATCCGGGGCGAAACCATTCAGCCCTGGGGCGTGCGGGAGTTGGTCGCGTTAGGTCTGGAAGAGACCCTGTTGGGCGCCGGGGGCGAGTACACCGATGCCCTGATCCCATACGACGAGAACAACAAACCAGCCGAGGCGGAGGCTCGGGCCCTGCCGTACTCGAGGATGGCGCCCGATGTGAAGGGAACTCTCAACGTCGGTCATCCTGAGGCCTGTGAGGCACTGACCGCCCACGCCGCCAGGGCCGGAGCCCATGTGCGGCGCGGCGTCACCAACGTCAAGATTCAGGCCGGACCTCATCCTTCGGTGATCTGGGCCGATGCGAGCGGTAGCCACGAGGTCTTCTGTCGGATGGTGGTGGGGGCCGACGGTCGCACGTCTGGGGTGCGTCGGCAACTCGGTATGGAGCTGAAAGAACGCCCAGCTATCACCTTCGGAGCCGGTCTGTTGGTGAAGGGAGATACCGGCTTTCGGGGCCGTAACGCCTTCGGCACCGAAGCAGACGAACTCTTCCTCGCTTTCCCCCGAGCCGGCGGTTACACCCGGCTCTACCTACTGGTGGACATCGCGCGCCAGCGCGAGTTCACCGGTCGGGGCCGGCTGGAAACCTTCCTATCGCACTTTGCCAATCGGAGCTTTCCAGCTTCGACGGCTCTGGCCGCGGCCGAGGTGGCCGGCCCCTGCGGCGGCTCGCCCATGACAGACTCGTGGACCACCACCTCTCCGGTGGTCGAAGGCGCCGTGCTCATCGGAGATGCCGCCGGATGGAACGACCCCATTATTGGCCAAGGTCTTTCCATCGCCCTGCGCGACGCGCGCAGCGTGGCCGAGGTCCTGCTTCACTCCGAGGACTGGTCCCCCGGCGCCTTCAGCGTCTATGTGGAGGAGCGGACGGAGCGGATGCGCCGGCTGGCCGTCAGCGCCCGAATCCATACCGCCATGCGCTGCCACTTCGATCACGAGTGGAAGCAGCGCCGCCAGCGTTGGGCTGAGGCCATACTCACCGATCCCGTGGTCATGGCCCAAGCTGCCTGTTGTCTGGCCGGCCCGGAAGTCTTCGGGGCGGAGGCCTTCAGCGACAGGGCCGTGGACGCCACTCTGGCCATGTAGCCGAGCCCACGTTCGGTCAACTGGGGAGGATCTGATATGACTAGCCCCAATACCGTTTAAAAAGCTCTCCTGCCGGGCGAAACTGCGCTTGTCGAAGGTGCAGTATGTCCGCGATTCCGGCTTCGTAACCCCCTAAAGGACGCACAACCAAACCGCTTCGCTGATGGTTCTGACATTCCTTGAATACGTAAAGAAAGTTCTCACACGTTAGGCCCTACCCGTTCGGAGAGTTACTCACCGGGCGACTTTGTCGCCCGGTGAGTTCATTTCTTCTGAAACAGTTAAGTCAACGATGCGGTTCGCGCACCGCCCCGGTCGGTGGGCGCTGAGGTGGCCCTATCCACTGCTGACTCAAACAAATGGTTACTTCTTAGAGAAGGCCATCTGGAGAGGCAAACCCCGAAAGTTATCACCTCCACTGATTATCAACTACTTGGCTCAATCCGTCAACGACAGAGGCGGCTCACTGAGGCTCAGGTGGCCGAAATGGCAGCAAAATACAAGACGGGAGCCACGGTCTACGAGTTAGCTGATGAATTTGGCTGTCATCGCGCAACCGTTGCCGAACGGCTCAAGAAGGCAGGAGTTGTACTGAGAGGCCAGCCTCCAACGTCCGAAGACATTGATTCAATGGTAAATTTGATCGCGTCCGGACTTTCACCCCAAGCCGTGGGCAAGCAACTTGGGTTCTGTGCAAACACAGTTCGGAATTGTCTGCGTGAACGAAGATCTATGCTCGCGTCGGCACAACCTGTCTCGACGAGACCTAGAGCTGCGAAGGCAATGGAGGGGTCGACCAACGACCGGAGGTCTTCGTATTAACGAGTGATGACCAATCCTCGGTGCTGCGCGAACGGCCTGCTAGTTGTCCTTGGGTTCATCTGCCGATGGCAAGGTCGAGGACGGTATTGACCGCAGTTTCGAACGGGCGGGTGCTCCGTTGCACCTGGGCGAGCAGAAGTCCTCCCTGGAGCGTGGCGAGGAGAGTAATGGCGAGGTCATTCGGGTCGATGTCGGACGGAAGTTTCCCGTCGGCATGAAGTGATCTGAGTGCGCCGCCGATGACGGCTGCCCACTGATCGAAACCTGCCGCGATGAGCGCCCGGGCCTCGGGGTCACTCTCGGCGAGTTGACCACCCAGCGAGCCAAGTGGGCAGCCCCCAATTGCTTTGGTGTGCTTCGCCGCTGTGATCACCATGTTCCGCCAAGCTTCGACTCCGTTAGCGCTTCTGAGCACGAGCCCCTGGTGATGGACGATGGTTTCGGCTTGGTAGTCGATGACTGCCTGCACGAGTTCGTTCTTGTCAGGGAAGTAGTGGTACATCTGAGAGCCGCTGACTCCTGCCGCCAACTTGACATCGTCCAAAGTGGTCGCCGCCACTCCGCGCTTATGGATCAGGGCAGCCGCCGCCTCGACTATTCGTGCTCGGGTGCGAGCTCCTTTAGGGGTGAGCTTCGGTCTGTCGTTCGTTTCATTATCCATGAATGAATTTTACATGATTTTGAGTTTGACAACCCAATATCAAATTGATAAAGTGAGTTACACAACCCATTTTAAATCACAGTCACAACTAACAATTAACTACGAAGGAGTATCAACATGAGTGCATACGTAATTGTCGAATTCACAGTCAAGGATCCAGAAATTTACCGTGAGAAATACGCCCCCATTGCTGGCCAGACAGCCAAGGAGCATGGAGGTGAGGTAATCGCCGCCGGTAACTGGGATGTCCTGCATGGCGATGGTTCGCTCACTTCAGGAGCACTCGTGCGGTTTACCGACCGCGAGACGGCCCTCGGGCGGTACAACTCGCCGCAATATCAGCAGCTGATCGGGGCCAGAGGTGTCGCGATGGATGCCCGGTTCAGGTTGCTCGACGGCCTCCCTACACCCACAGAAAATAAGAAGGAATCCGAATGAATGCACTCCCAGGAAAGACGGTACTGATTACGGGCGCCAACGTCGGGATCGGCAAGGAGGTGGCCCGGCAACTTGCATTACGTCCTGAGATTGCGCGAATCTACCTTGCGTGCCGGAACCAAGATCGAGCGACAACGGCAAAGGCCGATCTCGAAGCCGTGACTGGCCGACACATCTTTGACATCATTCTTATAGACGTCGCCGATCTTGGTTCGGTCCGCGCTGGCCTAGCGGCCATCGACGGATCCATCGACGCGCTGGTCATGAACGCCGGTGTAATCGGCAACGAGACCTTGATGGAATTGACCGCTGATGGAGTCACCAAACTGTTCGCAACGAACGTTCTCGGTCACGCTGTTCTCCTCGAAGGGCTCCTGACCCAGAACCGACTTAGCGAGGTAGCGGTGTTCGCCGCAAGTGAAGCAGCCAGGGGAATTCCGAAGTTGGGGTTCAAACGGCCAACCTTCGTTTCAACCTCTACCGATGAACTCACTACCGTCATCGACGGCAGCTACTTCGCTGACAGAAAATATGATCAGAACCTCGCCTTCGGTCAGGTCAAGTACATCGGGGCCTTATGGATGGCCCACCTTGCGCGCCAATACCCCGACCTCCGCTTCATCACCGTGAGCCCCGGCAACACCACGGGCACCCAAGCCGCCGCTGGCGCCGCGCCACTGCTACGCTTCGCGGCCAAACACATCATGCCCCACCTCGGTATTTCCCACGAACTTGAAGTGGGCTCGAAGCGACTTGTCGACGGTGTCACCGACCCGAAGCTTTCGAGTGGCGTGTTTTACGCCAGCGCGGCCGGCAAGTTGAAGGGACCCATGGTCGACCAAACAGACATCTTCCTCGACTTGGCCAACACATCCTTTCAGGACCACGCCAACGAGACCATCCACCGCTTCATCAACTAATGGCGCTTGCGCAATGACGCCAGGTGTTGTCAAAGAAAGTAATTGTTCGAGTAGGGATGTAAGGGAGAACCTTCGGGGACGGCTCGCAAGCCGCCCAGCGTTGGGACCGTAGCTAGAGGTCCATCCGCGGCATCCAGACTTAGTGCGGGATAGTCAAGCCGGGTACGGCCGACGGGGCGGCCAAGAACAGAACGCCCAGCGCTAACAAGACGATAGCTATCCCGTAGGTGGCAGTTTTCCTCCATGGGATCAACTTTTCGATTGCGATCACGCCGGCAACAACCGCCATCCACAAGACGCTCATCACGCCGAGAGCGAACAGCGACGCCATCAGGGCCCAGCAGCAGCCGACACACCAGGCGCCGTTCTTTGCGCCCATGCGCACTGCGCCCAACCACCCGTCGCGCCAGGACCCGAGGAGCATTCCGAGCGAACTGCGACACTTACCGAGGCACACGTCCTTCACCGGTGACATCTGGTAGCCGGCAGCCACAAGCAAGGTGATACCGGCCAGCACCCGACCGGCATGGTCCCACTCCAGTCCGCCGCCGGCCACGGCGGACGCGGCCGCCCCGATAGCGATGGCAGCCAAGCCGGCCGCCCCCCAGGTAACGAGATAGCCGCCAATGAACATCAACGGAAGCACCACCGAACGGCTCCGGGTCATTCGGGAGTAGAGCGCAACCGTTGGGGTAACCGACGGCAGCATCATGGCGGCCATCATCACCACCCATACACCGAGGAACCAGCCGATGCCGCCCACGGCGCTCCAGGGACCATTATTCATGCCTCGCATCTGGCTCGCCGTCCACCACCAGCCCACCCCGGCAAGCGCGAAGAGTAGGACCACGAGCCCAAGCCGGGCCCTCATTGCGACGATCGTCGCACTCGCACGGGACTGGACGGTTGACGCCTGCCCAGCGGTCACATCGGTCAAGCGGCCCAGGAGAACTCTGCGGTAGAAAGACCCGTCTTGCCCTCGTAGGAGATCCCGAAGGCGCTGATCTTAGACCGCTTAGCCTCGGCCATCGTCAGGTTCGAACCCACCGGATGGAACATCCCGGAGAATCGGACAGGCTCGCCGGTCTCGACCCCGAATGGCACGATGTCCTCAATCTCGAAGTCGATCTGGTCGCCAACCTTGACGCGATGGCCCAGACCGTCGTCGGCGACCTCGATCTCCGCGCGCTCGGCACCAAGCATCTCACCTACCAAGGGGGCCAAGGCCGCCATCGGACCGCCGAGCTGACCACTGAACACCTGTACGAGCTTCTCGAACTGCTCATCGCTGGCCCCGTTGTCGATGAAGACGCCCAACCGCCAGTTGCCCTCAGTCATTACCTTCGGGGTGTCGGCGATCATGACGACCCTGCGACCGGCGATGGGAACGCCCTCAATGTGACCTTCCTTGATGTTGAACGCTAGGCAGACTCGGCAGAAGTCGTACGTGGCGCCGTGGTCAAACGAGAGGTTGCACGGGCACATCAGCTCGCAAGAGCATGTCTCTACGTAACTACCCTTCAGATTCCATGACATCGGGCCCCCCATTCATGGTTCGTACTGCAGTTATGACTATCACTTCTAACAGACGACGTCAACAGGCTCGACCGCCAATTGCGACATTTCCCAACGTGCTCGGGGAGGGTGATGTTCAAGACGCACTGACGCCCGACGTCCCCCGAGAGACGCATAGCCGAGTCCTCGGCGATCAAACACCCAATATGGACCACCGGGAGTGGCACAGTTACACCACTTGTGCGCGGTGCGCCGAAGGCAATTCCGAAGACGTTCACGTGCGAGCGAATCGCCGGAACGACTGTGAAGGCCGAATTTGCCCGATGAGACACGTTTTCGAGTGATACGTAATCGCATTCGATGCGCTTCACGTTCGCGACCTCGACGTCGGCGATCTCGCCGAAGCGCGCGGGCCACGCCGTCTGCGTCCTCGTAGACCATGGGGACACGCTCGACACCATGTATCTCGCAGATAGTTTCCGCAAGGCCGGCGATCAGATGCCAGAGAATGGCGCTGACCGGGCGCATCGGTGTGAATTCGACAACGAGCGGACCTTGGGTCACACAATAAGAACCGGACCCTCACGATGATTCAATCGGCAGGTACATTGGCCAGGATTCAGGATAAGCCACGACGCTCAGGGACCTAGCTCGAACCGGCAATGTTTTGGGATTGAGTTCAGGTGAACAGGGTCATCGTCAAAGCGCCACGACGCTGCTATCCTTACTAATACGACTAAGTAAGGAGTCCGACATGGACGTAGCAGCGAGAGTGACGTCGAAAGGCCAAGTGACAGTTCCCAAGGCCGTTCGTGAAGCGTTGGGCGTGAGCGATGGAGATGCCATCATCTTTCGAATTGAGGGCAACCGCGCGGTTGTTGCCCGCACACCCGATTTTCTTGAACTCGCGGGCAAACTTCGGATTCCGGCCTCCAAGAGGAACGCCGCCTGGGACCACGTGATCAAGAGCGCTCGCGCGAGTAGGGCTGCCAAGAATTCGTGAGTGCCTTTGTCGACACGAACGTCCTTGTGCGGCATCTGGTCGGTAATCCCCCAAAGATGGCGGCTCGGGCGACAGCCTATCTTCAGAGAGAGTCAGAACTTCTGGTGGCGGATCTCATTGTCGCCGAGACGATCTACGTTCTTGAATCCTTCTACGAGGTTGCGCGACCAGAGATTAGCGAGGCGATGCGGGCGCTGATCGTGATGGAATCGGTAAGCGTCGTTGACGCGCCTCTCCTGCTTCGCGCCGTGGAGATCTACGAATACGACCGTCTTGACTTTGCGGAGGCGTACCTCATCGCGTCTGCCGAATCGACGGGCGTCATGCAGGTTGCATCATTCGACCGCTCAATTGACCGCGTCAAAAGCATCACACGCGTCGAGCCATAAGCGGTTAGAGCCCATCTCTCTGAGAGTGGGCGCTGAGTGGTGGTAATGCCTCTACGAACTAACAAGGGTTCGAAGGCCGAAGACGCACCAAACGACCAGCTCATCCACATCGGGCGTCTACCGCGCACGCTGCCGAACTGCCGTGACGAAGTAATCGCTGCGTTCGAGGAACTGATCGAGCGCCACGGCGACCGGCCCTTTACCGTTCGTGAGATCTACGAACAGATGCGTGAGCGAGGGACTTCATACGCGGAGCTGACAGCCTACACAGCGATGAAGCGGATGAAGCAACCGGACCCACGGAGACCAGACGTGTTACTGAAACGCGCTGGCAAGAGCGGCTCCCGGCTCGTGCGCGTCGTCGCTGTCTGAAACGTCGAGGTTGGTTCATTGTCTGTCGAGCACTTCACCGAGCCAGCGAACAGACTCACGCGCCGCTGCCGCTGCCTCGTCTTCGCTTTCATACTCACGTCCTGAAAAGTAGGCAACCGGAGTCCACGCACCCATATCCTCCGGGTCCCGTCGGAATTCCTCGAATCCAAAGCTTCCGTCGGGCCTGACGAAGATATCCACGCACCGATCGACGCTTGGCGTCGAAGGACTCGCAAGAACCTTCCAGGATTTGTCGATTCGTGAAGACATCAGATTCAGGCTGTGGGTCCATAGACGCGGACGAGGCCCTCGTCTTGCCACGTCGCGTTGAAGCGCTCCCACATCAGGCCGTTCACGTCGTGCTCGCTCGTCATCTCGATCGCGTCGTCATCTTCGAAGCCGAGGTGGCGGAGGCGCTCCGCGCCCTCGGTATCCGCGTTGACCGAGAGATTCACCTCCGGGGTGCGCCACAGCGCGTACTTGCCGGCGACGACGGCGACCGGCGGGCTTCCGAGACGAGCCGAGTAGTCGGCGATCGTCGCCTCGAGGTCGGCGACGGCAAGGGCTACGTGAATCCGGCGCATCATCCACGCCTCGGTTGGATCGCGCTTCTGGTGATTGTCGTTCGTGTCGTCATGCGTCCATGATGCGCCAAACATCTGCCATTTGCAAATTAATGCTCCGAATAGATGATATAGGCTGAGCAAATGGCTCGACCGGAGTGGCTTCGTACCTTCCTCGCCATCTACCGCGCCGGCTCGGTAACCGAAGCGGCCCGGCTACGTGGACTCTCGCAACCCGCGACCTCTCAGCAGCTCGCCGGACTCGAGCGCGCGATTGGCACGGCGCTCTTCGTGCGAACTCCATCTGGCGTCGTTGCGACCGAGCGCGGGCGTGAGCTCTACGGGGAAGTCGCTGCCTCTCTCGACCAGCTCGAGACGGTGCTGGCGGGTCTGGACATCGGCCGCGTCGCGACGCAATCGCCGGCGCTTCGGATCGGCTGCTCAGCGGAGTACTTCTCGACCGAGGTGGTCGGACGGATCGCGACGAGCGGCCTCCGAGTCGTAGCGCGATTCGCGGACGACGGCGCGCTGCTCAGCGACCTCGAACGCGGCGAACTCGACGTGGCGATCACAAGCACGACGCCGTCGCGCCGCGCGTTCGGCTTGGCACCAATCGGCGAGAAGCGATTCCTTCTCGTTGGCGCACCTGATCGCACACCACAGGCTGCAATGTCCTCCACCAAAGCGCTCGGCGACTGGCTCGTCGACATACCGTGGGCGGCCTACAGCCTCGAGTTCCCGATCACGCGACGGTTCTGGCAGACCCAGCTAGGTCGACCGTTTGGCGCCGACCTCCGAGTCGTCGCACCAGATCTGCGCGCGGTCCTCAGCGCGGTCGAGCGCGGCATCGGCGTCAGCATCCTCCCGTCATTCATTTGCGCTGACGCGCTCGCCTCGCGTCGCGTCGTCGAGATCTACCCGGTATCGGCGCTGATCCCGCCCGAGCCATGGTTCTGCTGCTTTCGCCAAGGTGAAGACGACCGTCCTTCGATCGCGCAGCTACTCGCAATGTTCGGGTAACGCGGATACGGCGCTGGAACACGACCACATTGCACGCGGAGCTTGCCCACATCATCAAGGAGGGCACCCCGGACGTGAACAACTGGCTCGTCGAAGAGTTCGTCGATCACGTCGGCGTCACGTCGACGTCACGTCGGAGCGATGTTCCCTACTTCAACCTCGTGCTCGTCGTTGCTCGGCGGCACGGCGAGACTTCTCGCGAAAGCGCCCCTTGGAGTGCACCGACGTGTGGCTCCTTCGGCATCACCGGTGACCGCTGGTGATTCGCCAGGCACCCGGTAATATGCCCGCCGCGATGGTGACCTTGAATACGTAAAGAAAGTTCTCACACGGGTATCCCCACTAACGATTATCGGGGCGGATGCGACCGAGGAGGCCAAGGGCCTCGAGAGGGCGCACCCTCTCGATCACGCGCGATGATCCCTTCGCCGAAGAGACTCCCATCTCCCAAGGTCACATGACCTTCGCACGAAATCGGCGAGACAATTCTCGTTGGAAAGTTGTCAAATGAGCGCCGGACTACTCCTCGGAAGAGGTCAATCCATCAAGTTTGACTTACCTGTCGTTGTGCTGACCCCGGAAACTGCCTGGACCCTGAGGGACTTGATACGAGCCGGTAATCCTCTCATCGTGAGCTGATCCTGATCGCAGGGTCGGTGGCATGGAGGGAATTTTCTCGACCTTTCGCGCCCCTCACCCTCCGGCGAGCCAGTTTGCGAAGGCTTCGAACGAATACGGACGACCCAGGAAGTCTTCTATCAGTTCATTCGCATCCTTCGCCCCGCCCGGAGCGAGCACAAGGTCACGGTAGCGGTGTGCGACTGTCTCGTCGAAAAGATCATCGTGATCGAAGGCCGTAAAGAGGTCCTTCGCGATAACGAGGCTCCACAGGTAGGTGTAGTACGCCGAGGAGTATTCGGTGAGGTGACCGAATGAGCACTGCAGGTGGGAGTCGGGCAGTTGCTTAAGTACGTCATACTTCGTTCTCAGATCGTTGATGTAGGCGGTGCGATCCGCGGGACGATCCTTATGGAGATAGAAAGAGACGGCCGAATAGTACAGTTGGCGAGCCGTCCACAGACTCCGACCAAAGGCGTCAGCGCGCCGCATCCGTTCCACCAGTTCGGTGGGGATTGGCGCGCCGAACTCGTCACTCGCAAAGGTCTGGAGCACGCGGGCGTCCCATGCCCATTCCTCGAGCATCTGGCTCGGCGCCTCGACGAAGTCCCATTCGGTCTCGATGCCACTCAGCGCAATCCAATTGCTGCGCGATGCGAGCAGGGCGTGCACGAGGTGCCCAAACTCGTGAAACAGCGTTTCGACCTCGCTGTGTTCGAGCATTCCGCGATTCAAATTGCACACCAGCGCGCCTTCGAAGAGTTGCGTTCCGGCGATACCGGAACGCAGATGGAACATCGCGGCGTGCTTGAACTTTCCCTCACGTGGGTGTAGGTCAAGATGAATTCGCCCCAACGTCTCCTCACCAAGGAGCACGTCGTAGACGAGTACTTCCTCATGCCAAGAAGGATCGTCGGACTGAACGAAGGTAAACCCAAAGAGTCGCGAGGTGACCGTTAACAGTCCCCCGCGCACTTTTTCAAAGTCGAAGTAACGACGAGACTCCTGGCTGTCGACGGCGAATCGTTCACGTCGCACGAGTTCGTTAGCAAAGGCGACTGACGAGGAATCCACCTCGGTGATCGCCGGGTCCTGGGCTTGCAGCGCAGCGAGCAGAAGGGCGTACTCAGACTCTGCCACGGAGTGCGTCGGGGCCAGCAACTCCTCGAGGAAGGATTCGATGCCGGTCGCACTGCCCACCATTTTTCGCTGCGCGTCGTAGTCGGCCCAACTCTCGAAACCGACGATCGAAGCCTGCTCGGCGCGCAGCGAAAGGATCTCGGCGAGAACGGCGTCGTTGACGGGCCACGCCCGATTCTCGTTTTCCAGAGCAAGATCCCTGCGAGCCTCCGTGCTCGTCGAGAAGGCAGAGAACGGTACCAAATCCGTGTAATCCGTGGTGATAGTCGCGCTGCCCTCACCGTCGAGCGGGTGAACGGCGACGAAGTCGGACGGTAGGCCGTCAAGTTGTTCGAGGGTCACTCGAATGCTGCGTACATCGTCGCGGACGTGGCGAGCGAAATCCTGTTCGAGCTCGGTCAATCGCTTCGCTATCGTGGCGAAGCGCTCGCGCTGCGCCGCTGGCAAGCCAACGCCCGCGAGGCGAAAGTCGCGCATCGTGCGCTCGAACACGCGCAGCGCGTGCGGGTCGGCATCCAGTTCACCGGTATCAAGTGCAGCGAAGAGCTCGAAGAGCTCGGCGTCTTGACTGCGTGACGTCGAAAGTTCCGTCGCCTCACGGCCGCGCTCTTCGAGGAGTTCGCGAACGCCAAGATCTGGGTGCACCTCCGCGATCAGAGAGGTGGGCGCCGCAGCGTTGGCTAGGGCGACGCCCGCAGCGTTAAAGATTGCGAGCACTTGGCGGGCGTTACGCGGTGTTCTATCCTTGAGGTCGGCAATTAGACGTCGATACTCGGCGAAATTCGAACTCGTATACTGGTCCGCCCACTCGAGCCAACCGTCAACAGGCAGTGGAACCGGTCCAAGGGTCACGGGCTCACATTAGACGCGCTCACAACGCGCTTGTCGATCCTGAAGAATTCTCGGCAGCTAGGACCAGCGGCACACAATTGTCACCCACTTCGAGGCAATTGCGAATCTGCCCGTGATCCTGAATCATCGAAGTCAAGTGGGAACAGTGATACTCCTCGTTGGTCCGAAGGCAGTGGGGAAAACCTGGGTTGCCGAAACGCTCAGTTCGGTGCTCGGCATCGCCTACGTTGACGCGGATGTTCTTATCCTCGACCTGCTGAGCACGGGTCAAGAGCCCGACACTGACGTCGGATGGCTCATGTCAGTCGAGCGAGCGGTCTGTGACGTCCTAACTACTTCAGGCTCAGTCTCAGTCGAGGCGACCGGGGCGTGGGACAGCGATTACCAACTCGCCCACGACCTTGAGGCGCTTGGTCACCGAGTCATACGTATTTGGCTGAAGGCTCCTGAGGAAACGACCATTGCCCGACTAATCGCACGACCTCCAAAGAAGGTGCCTGTCAGCGAGGCGCTCGATCGATCGATCTTCGCGAGGTGCACCTCACGGGCCGCGCGTGAACAGTGGCATCTCGAGGTCGATCACTCTGGAGAAAAGGACGCTGAGCTCATCGCCGACCTCGTGCGAGCGATCATGTGACCATCGATGTCTGAAAGTTTGCACATCGGTCACTCTGGTCGCCAACTCTCAATCGCTCCACCGCTCCAACCGCCAGTCGGATTGTGGAAGTCGGCCCGAGTTATCTGTATCCTCCAGGCTTAGCTCCAGCGCACTGATCCGGATGGTTCGAAAACGCCAAGCGGGGAACCTGCCGAAGTCGTACGATGACAGCCGGTAACTAATGCAACGAGGAGGCGGTACATGGCAGGGTTTATTCAGTTCGTCGAGTTCGAGGCGACCGACATTGATGCGCTTGCGGCGGAACTGAAGCGATTTCAAGTCGAACATCCAGGAGTATTGACGGCTTCGGCTTCAACGATCACGGAAGACCGCGATCGCCCCGGAACATACATATCGATAGTTGAGTTCCCTTCCTATGAAAAAGCAATGGAGCAACAGAGCAATCCCGCGACCTCGAAATTCTCAGCGAACTTGGCCAAAATAATGAGCGGGCCACCTCGTTTCCGCAACCTCGACGTGCGTTCGGTCCTCACCAACCCCTAGCCACGGCGACTCACGGAAACGCCACTAAGTGTCCGTTGCGAACCAGCGATCAATTACAAAGTTTTCAGAGCCCTTTCCTTGAACTAATTCTCCAGTCGGATTGTGGACGTCAGCCCCCGGATGAACACCGCAATGGTGCCAACTCAGAGTGGCGAAATAAGGTCAAACGTCCCTTTAATTCCAACCACCCCCGACATACGGTCAGGCTGTCGGGAAGACATCCCGACGGTATTGACGTTTCTCGCACGCCTAATTGATAGCCCTAGCGACGTGCGACGAGCGAGTGGTGAAACCGGAGTTCTCAATAAGAGGACGGTTCATGGTTTCACCTTCACAATACACATTGAGCCGCCGCGATGAATATGATTTCTCGCGGCGGCTCATTTCGTCGGGCGTTCGATTAACGAGTCGGAGATTTTGTGGCGCGGCCCTCAGACACCAGTCACGGCGTAATTGCGTCAAGCCGCCAATGCGGGGGTGCAGAACCGTCGCGTCGGGCCACCGATACTTGTTAGAAGACGTTTGTATCGAACCGTGAGTTCGAAGATGCCGGGAATCCGATGTCTGTTAGTGGGAGTCCTCGCGCATGTGCGAGACCGATCAATCCCGGCTGCGCTGGAGCCAGGTCGGGCCTGACGCGTCTGGCTTTGACTGCGCGACCCGGAATGGTTAGTTCCTTTCACGGGAATTGGTGACGGTCCTCCCGGTCGTCAGAACGTCCTCCAGATCAAGTTCGATCTCATCGCCGTGCACTGCGTTGCTGGCCGCGTCGGTGACCTCGAACTCGGTCATCGGCGTCACGCCACCACTGTCTGCTACCTCGTCTCCTTGAGGGTCCTCATCAACGTCGATCTCCTTCGTCGCGATCGTTAAGTCGAATCCCGTTGACAGGTCTTCAGCGTCAATTGATCCCTGGACGAATCCGTCCGCTTCGACCCCGTTCGGCACCACTGCATCGAAAGACGTATCGTCCTCCTCGTCGTTGGAGATCTGTACGAAGATCTCATCTTCACGTTGCAGATCTCGTTGGTCCTTGTTCACAATTCGTCCGGTTCTGCTCTCCATAGTTCCATAGACTGAAGAATCCTCACGTTGTCAATAGCGCGAGACCCAATCGTCATTTAGTTGCCGCCGCGAGTGATCACGGTTGCGTCCACTCCTGGGAAGTACAGATCTTGGAGGTCACTGCCATCCCAGCGAACGACATAAGGCGGCTGCCCTTGTTCATGGCGAACCTCGAGAATGGTGCACTGACGATCAGGCTGGCCGGTCCGATGTCCTCGGACCAAGATTCGATCCCCCACCTTTGCAAACATGCCTTCTCCTATCTGTCACGTCGTTACCAATGGTCTATCTCGCCGCCGCCGCCGGAAGTAGGGACGGAAGTCCCGGTTTGGAAAGAATTGACGCTCATGCGCAGAGACTCGAAATGTTCTGCCGCCGAACAGTTCCAATCACCATGTGCCAAGACGCGGGCCTGTCCTAGCGGTTATCTCCAACTTTCAATCCGCCACTCAGAGAATGTTGACGTCGGCCCCCGGATGAACACCGCAATGGTGCCAACTCCGAGTGGCGAAATAAGGTCAAACGTCCCTTTAATTCCAACCACCCCCGACGGTCAGGTTGTCGGGAAGACATCCCGACGGCTTGCCATAGATCTCAAATTCGTGCAGGTGATAGTCATCCCAATCGAGGGCCCCTTGGATCACGGGGTGCAGCCTCGCCAGCGTCAAAGAACCCGGCACCAGCCAGATATCTGGCTCGATGTCGCGCAGACGAATCCGGAGTTGGAACACACTGCGTGAATTAAATCGTGGCTCGCGAATCACCCACTCAGATTAGAAGTTGACGCTCAGTCGACGGTGGGGCCAATTGTGATGCGCACGGTGGGGCCAAATTAACTTGACATTCCCACGCGGACGTATCGCTACGGCAACGTCCAAGCGACTTTCAGAATGGATCGGT
>Ga0307373_10004138_pt1 | contig 24632 bp, 19 predicted proteins | sample OX2MG_FD_202534 | JGI IMG/M metagenome (GOLD analysis project Ga0307373, IMG submission 202534) | Soil microbial communities from Risofladan, Vaasa, Finland - OX-2 | ecosystem: Environmental > Terrestrial > Soil > Coastal area > Acid sulfate soil | place: Finland: Risofladan, Vaasa | collected...
TAAGGATAATATCACCTATGAAAACCCTATTAAACTTCTGGACCCCGCCAGTCTGATCAAGGCACAAACCAGGCCTAAATCCAGTGACATTAATCTCTATGAGAATATCTTCAATCCATCCCGCTCTGGTAACCAATAAAAACTAAAAATAAATATTATGGAAAGCACTCACAACATCAAAAAGCAATGTCAGATGTTGAGACTACATGCCCTTGCCGGGCAGGCCGAACAACTGGCTGACCAGGCTGCTGCAAAGGGTATCAGCTATCTGGAATTTACCGGGATGCTCCTTCATACTGAGATCAGTTATCGACGACAAAGAGACCTGGAAAAAAGACAGAAAGCGGCCAAGCTTCCATTGTCTCATCAACTGGAGTATTATGATTGTGCCGTCCAAAACAGCCTGCCTAAAGCAAGGATAGAGCAATTAAAGGAACTTACATGGCTTGATCAGCATTTTAATATCATCCTGATGGGACCCAGTGGAACAGGTAAGACATTCCTGGCTGCTGGATTATGCCACCATGGAGTTAAAAACGGTTATAGGGCCTATTTTAGGACCATGGATCAACTTATGGTTGTATTGAAGACAAAGGACCTCTCCCGTATTGCGATGGCTGATTACAGGCGTCTGATGAAAGCTCAGATGATAGCCATTGACGACATAATGATGCTTTCTGCCACCCGGCCGGAAGCCAATGCCTTTTTTCATTTTATCAATGCTTTACATGAAACTACTTCATTTATCATCACTACCAATAAATCTCCTAAGCAATGGGTGGAAACTATCGGAGATGAAGTGATCACAACAGCTCTTTTAGATCGACTTTTGTACCGGTGTGAAATTGTAAATCTTAGCGGAGAAAGCTATAGAATGAAGAACAGAAAATCGATTTTTTGATAATATAACCTAATCAACTATTTTTGACTTAGATCATGCATACCTATTTGCCGAAATCACTACATTGCTAGTTGCCGATAACAACTTAATATCGAAGAGGAAGATTTAAGCAAATTTTAGGTCAATAGACCTAATACATTGTAGGGAACAATCTAAAATTAATTTTTAATATCTTGAATAATTCAATATGAGAAAAAGCATATTATTTCATAAGATTCCCTCTTCTTTAAAAGTTTTACGATTTTAATATATCTTCCAAACATAATTTATATTGCAGAATATTCCTATGTATGACCGCACTATCTTTCGATTTTTTTTTAATTCATTATAACTCACTATTTAACTATTAACATGGAGGAGATCAAAAATTTGATCAGTAGGGAATTAAAAGAATTTGAAATCAAATTTTCTGAAGCGGTAAAAAGTAACGTGTCATTACTTGACCGGATAATGCATTATATCGTTAAGCGGAAAGGAAAGCAGATGAGGCCAATGTTTGTTTTTTTATCTGCTAAAATGTTTGGAACAGTCAATGAAACAAGCTACAGAGCAGCAGCTTTAGTAGAACTATTACATACTGCTACACTTGTTCATGATGACGTAGTTGATGATTCATTAGAACGTAGAGGCTTTTTTTCAATAAATGCACTTTGGAAAAATAAAATAGCAGTATTAGTGGGAGATTATTTACTTTCAAAAGGATTACTTCTTTCTTTAAATAATGGTGATTTTGAAATACTGAAATTACTTTCAACTGCAGTAAAGGAAATGAGTGAAGGAGAATTGCTTCAAATAGAAAAAACAAGAAAATTAGATATAGAGGAAAACATTTACTTCGAAATAATTAGACGAAAAACAGCTTCTTTATTAGCGGCTGCTTGCGCAGCCGGTGCGTATTCAACGTGTAAAAATAATAATATCGCGGAAAAAATGCGATTGTTTGGTGAAAATGTTGGGATTGCATTTCAGATAAAAGATGATCTTTTTGATTATGGCAATACTAAAATTGGAAAACCCACTGGAATTGATATCAAGGAAAAAAAAATGACTCTCCCATTGATATTTACACTTAATAATTCTGATAATAGAACTAAAAATAAAATCATTTATATAATTAAAAACGAAAATCATAACAAAAATAAAATCAAAGAAGTAATAGAATTTGTAAGAAATTCAGGGGGAATTGATTATGCCCAAACAAAAATGCATTACTATCAACTGGCTGCCTTTGATATTCTTAAGTCATTTCCTGAAAGTGAAATCCGGAACGGATTGGAATCGCTTGTTAATTATACTACTGACCGAATTTATTAATGGAAAAAGATGAAAAATCTAAATGCCCGATTGAAAAAAACTTATCCGTTATTTATTAAAACAGAAAATACAAAACTGTTTAATTGGCAATAAGGTTAATAATTATAATTAAATAAATGATTTTTAAAATATCGTAAATAATGAAACCCTAACAATTATTAATAATTTAACTCATCTATTGAAACACCAACTGTAAAGCAACAACTTTTCCAAAGCCAACTCCTAAGTGACATTTCCTACATACATCAAGCTTTTGCATCTCACTTTAAAATGATAAAGAGCTATTGTAAAATATAAAACAAATTCGCAAATATAAAATTGCCTTCAAAAGGCGGTTGATTTTTATCTTGAAATTAACCACATTAACTTAAAATAAATGAAAATAAATTGAGGATTTTTTGCCATTCCCTTAAAATTCCCGTTTAGAATATTTCTACAAATTTCAACATTCTAAATAAATAATATTAGTGAAATGCTTTAAATAACTTAAATCTATAACATAAAATGCAACTCCCCATTGCACTTTGAATAAAACAGAAAGCATTTTGAAATTCAATTTCGACTTTGTATGTAAAAGTAAAAGAATTAGGTTCCAAAAAAAGAATATTTTTTTAGATAGAAAAACCAACAATTTCCTTTGTTGATGAATTTCCAAAATAACTTATATTCGCCAATCACTCCGAAAATTATATGGAAAATTTTGTTGTCTCTGCGAGAAAATACCGACCTCAAGATTTTGAAAGTGTTGTGGGTCAATCTCATATAACAACCACTTTAAAAAATGCCATTAAAAATAACCAACTGGCTCATGCCTTTTTATTTTGCGGACCGAGAGGAGTAGGTAAAACTACCTGCGCCAGAATTTTGGCAAAAACTATAAATTGTGAAAACATTAGTGCTTTTAGTGAAGCCTGTAATGTTTGTCAATCATGTAGATCTTTTAATGAAGGGACCTCTTTTAATATTCATGAACTTGATGGTGCTTCAAATAATACTGTTGAAGATATGCGCTCTTTGATTGATCAAGTGCGCTTTGTACCACAGGCCGGGAAATACAAAGTATATATCATTGATGAAGTCCACATGTTAAGTCAAAGTGCCTTTAATGCATTCTTAAAGACACTTGAAGAACCACCTCCATTTGCCATTTTTATTCTGGCCACCACAGAAAAGCATAAAATTATTCCCACAATCCTTAGTCGTTGCCAAATCTTTGACTTCAAACGTATAACAATACAAGATACAGTAAAACATCTTAGACAAATATGCACTAAGGAAGGCATAGAAGTAGAAACTGATGCACTTCATTTAATCTCCCAAAAAAGTGAAGGTTGCATGCGTGATTCACTTAGTATATTAGATAAAATCGTATCATTTACTAATGGTCATATTACTTATCAAAATACTCTGGAACATTTAAATATACTTGATTACGATTATTTTTTCAAGATTATGGAGGCCTTCCTACAACAGGATTCCGCTAAGGCCTTGTTGATATTTGATGAGATCCTTCATAAAGGCTTTGAAAGTGATAATTTTCTCGATGGATTTGGAGAATTCATTAGGAATCTACTGGTTTGTAAAGATGATCGCGTATTACATTTGATGGAAGTCACACCTAATCTTGAATTAAGATATAAAAAAATGGCTTCCCAGGCTAATACAGCATTTCTTATTGCATCATTAAATATTCTCAATGATACATCCATAAATTATAGATTAGCCAGAAATAAAAGATTACATATTGAAGTTGGAATAATCAAACTTTGCTATCTCCTTCAAGCAGTTCAACTTATTTCTGATGAACAAACTGGCGAAGTACATAAAAAAAAAGTAACTGATTCTCAAGTTGAATCGAAAAAATTACGCCAAGCAATTCCAAGGCTTCAGGTAAAAGAGACTTTTTCTCATTTAACAGAATTCCATCCCCTCACATCAAATTCAGCATCAAAAAGTCGTGAAGTTAAAATAACTGGAAATCCTGAATATGTATTAAGTGAATCTCCGATTATGGAAATAAATTTACCTAAAATAGATTCGAGCGAAAAGGAAAAAGTTAAATTAACTAGTCTTAAAAGCATGAAAAATCAATTGAATTTACCTATAACAAATAATGCTCACTCGAATATATTACCTTTAACCGATCAACTCGTAAATGAAAAATGGAGTGAATTCACGAATAGATTTCGAAAGGAAAATAAATCTACAGCTGCTAATTATTTTGAATCTGCCCAACTTAATATAAAACTCCCTAATGAAATTGAGATTATTAGTTACAATATTGTCCAACTAAGGTTTATTGAAACAGAAAAACTTATAATATCAGAATTTTTTAAAAAAGAATTTCAGACGCCTTCTATTTTAATTTCAATGAAAATTGAAGACCCGGGTACTTTTCAAATTGAAACTCCCCTTCCAATATCAGGGAAAGAACAACTTTTACGCATGATAGAAAAATATCCCAATGTAAAAGATCTTAAAGACAAGTTGAATCTTGAAATTGATTATTGAAACATCTCATTTGTTCTGCTATGCATATAAGTATTCAATTGTATTAGTTACTTTTGATCAAATTTGAATTAATATGGCCGAAGTTATTAGAATGCCTCTTTTAAGTGATACAATGAAAGAGGGTGTCATTTCGGAATGGCATAAAAAAGTCGGAGACAAAGTAAAGGCAGACGATACTTTGGCAGATGTGGAGACTGATAAAGCCACTATGGAGGTTATGGGTTATGTAGAAGGCACTCTACTCTATATTGGTATTGAAAAAGGTAAAGCTGCCAAAGTAAATGACATAATTGCAATTGTCGGAAAACCTGGGGAGGATTTTAAATCTCTTCTTAACGAAACTCCTGTAAATCCATCTTCTTCAGGTAATGTTATTAATCCTTTGGGGGAGGAGAAAGGTGAGAAACTAAATTCTGAAAAAGGATCAGAATTTTCATCCCCTAATCAAAGCAGTCAGGAAATACCAACTGAAAAAGAATCTAAATTAATTCTAGGAGCTAATCGAGTAAAATCATCTCCTCTTGCCAGAAAACTAGCTTCTGAAAAAGGTATCGATATAAATAAGGTAAAGGGGACTGGCGATGATGGGCGAATTATTAAAAAGGACATTAATAGTACTGAATATTCTTCTGACCCTGCTCCAAATGATTCAATAAATAAAGAAACATTATCCTTTACCCCATCATCTATTTCCAAAGAAGAATATTTGGACCGGGATTTATCTCAAATGCGTAAAACTATTGCCAGAAGACTGAGTGAAAGTAAATTCACTGCCCCACACTTTTACCTAAAATCCCAAATCAGGATGGATTTAGCAATTAATGCTAGGAAAGCATTAAATGAAGTTTCTCCTGTAAAAATATCATTTAATGATTTAATAATTAAAGCATCTGCATCAGCATTGCGTGTTCATCCTGAGGTAAATTCCAGTTGGATGGGGAATTTTATTCGAGAATATCAACATATTCATATTGGAACTGCAGTAGCAATGGAAGAAGGCTTGATAGTTCCTGTAATTCGTTTTGCCGACCAGAAAACCCTTTCACAGATTGCTTTTGAAACCAAACAATTGTATGAAAAAGTTCATTCAAAGAAAATCCAGCCTCAAGATTTTATAGGAAATACGTTTACTATATCAAATTTAGGTATGCTTGATATTGATGAATTTACTGCAATTATAAATCCACCAGATGCTTGCATTTTAGCAATTGGTAAAATTAAAGAAGTTCCGTTTGTAGATAATGGTCAGTTAAAAATTGCTAACGTTATGAATATAACTTTAAGTTGTGATCACCGTATTGTTGATGGTGCAATGGGTGCAAGATTTATTAAAACACTTAAGGGGTTTCTAGAAAATCCAGTAACAATGCTAATATAAAATTAATTCTATTAGATTATTTAAAAAAAAATAATAAGGAAATAGGAATAAAGACTTGAAAGAAACTGATAATTTCTAAACAATTATCAGGGTAAATATAATTTAGAACATTCAGATTAAAAAAGTGCAAAATTTGATATCGTGTAAATCCTCCAATCCAAGAATATTATATAACTTCTCCCTTTACTTCCTATTATTCATAAATTAAATTACCCTGACTAATTTTATACTTTTACGAATTGTACGTAAAATTATTTGTTTAGCAACCGTATTTTAAGAGAAGGAGAATTATTTGATCATTGGGATACATTTTAAATTAGAAAATTAGAAAATTATTATTGAATAAACCTTTTTATCAAAGTACATTCATTCTCATAAAATGCTACAAAAAAACACAATAAAACTTCTTAGACTTCCATTTTCATTCTTCCTTACCCCAGTATATTTCTTTTCATTAAGTCAAGTAAAAGATATTGTATTGTGGAAAGCAATTCTAGTTTTTATTATTCTCCATTTTATATTATACCCGGCCATTAACGGATATAACAGTTATATGGATAATGATTCAGGCAGTATTGGCTTATTGAAAAATCCTCCAAAACCAACAAGGGAATTGTACTTTCTATCAATATCTCTGGATTTTCTTACTTTATTACTTAGTTCCATCATTAATACTTTTTTCTTTTTTTGTATATTAGTTAATTTACTTGCATCAAAAGCATATAGTTTCAGGCGCATTCGTCTCAAAAAATATCCATTAATTGGATTTCTTACTGTGATTCTTTTTCAAGGAGGAGTTACTTTTTTAATGGTATATTCCGGTACAAATCTTCACCAAACATATAAATTTCCTTGGATGCCTGCTTTAATTAGTTGTTTCCTTATTGGTTGCTTTTATCCACTATCTCAGATTTACCAACATAAACAGGATTTGGACGATGGAGTAAACAGTTTAAGCTACAAACTTGGTTACAAAGGAACCTTCCTTTTTACAGCATTAATGTTCATAGCCGGAGATTTAATACTCGGTTATTATTTTAATAAAATAAATACTATCTATATTTTCATACTAATTGAATTTATGTTTATTCCAGTTATTTTTTATTTTATTTATTGGCTTATTGAAGTTATTAAAGATAAATCTAAAGCAGATTATAAACATACAATGCGAATGAATATTATAGCCGCAATATGCACTAATATAAGTTTCATCACAACATTAATTATAAACCATAAATGAGCAAAATCATCTCAATTGGAACTGCACTACCATCTTACAAGCATTCTCAGAATAAAATTTGTGAATTCATGATAGATGCTTATAGTGTACCTGAAATTGAAAAAAGAAAAATAAAATTCCTTTACGACCACAGTGGAATAGAATATAGATATTCTGTTATACCTGATTATTCAAAAGATAAAGGGGAAAGACTTTTTTATCCTATATCCCAAAATCTTGAACCATTTCCAACAATTGAAAAAAGAATGAATTGGTTCATGGTAAATGCTTGTCCATTATCTATTAAGGCAATTAAAAGATGTTTAAATGGTCATTTGAAAAAAAATGAAATTACTCATCTTATTACGGTAAGTTGTACAGGTCTTTCCGCCCCTGGATTAGAAATCAGTATTCATGAAGCATTAAAATTATCATCCGGAATATTTCGTACTTCCTTAAATTTTATGGGTTGCTTTGGCGCAATACACGCTCTGAAAATAGCAGATGCATTTTGTAAATCTGAAAAAAATGCAGTAGTTCTTATTGTTTGCACCGAACTTTGTACTCTTCATTTCCAGAAGGAATATACATCCGACAATGTAACATCTAGTCTATTATTTGGAGATGGTTCTGCTGCAGTTCTTGTTACAAATTCCAACTACCCTGCAGATGGTCTTCATTTAAGTAATTTTAAGTCTGAACTTTTAATTCAAGGTAAATCAGATATGGCCTGGCATGTTTCAAGCCTTGGATTCCGAATGACATTGAGCAGATACATACCACTCTTAATTGGTTCTGGAATTGAACCCATGTTGAAAACAACGTTAAATTCTTTAAAATTAAAAAAAAATAAAATATCACATTGGGCAATTCACCCAGGTGGTAAAAAAATCCTAGAAACAGTTAAGGACCAGTTAAATCTTACTGAGGTTAATTTAAAAACTTCATTTAATGTGTTGAAAAAACATGGAAATATGTCATCTCCGACAATACTTTTTATACTTTCTGATATGATGAAAGAGCTTAACTGGCGAGAAGGCAACCGAATATTTGCTGCAGCCTTTGGGCCTGGCTTAACCATGGAAAGTCTCATATTAACAAATAAACTAAAATGATATATGGCTTTGAATCCTATATATGATTGTGCAGTTGTAGGAGGTGGCATTGCAGGTCTTTGCCTTTCCATTCAACTTGCTCGAAAAGGATTCAAAGTTGTATTATTGGAAAAGGGTAAATATCCATTCCAGAAGGTTTGTGGGGAGTATATCAGTCTTGAATCGTTCCAGTTTCTCGAAAGCATCGGTTTTTCAGTTATTAATTCCGACTTGCCTATAATCAACCAACTATCCCTTTCAGATTATAAGGGAAAATCACTAAAGTTTCAATTACCCTTAGGTGGAATTGGTATCAGTAGGTTTAAGCTAGACCATGCATTATCGATACTTGCTAAGAAAGAAGGCGTAACCCTAATTGAAAATTGTAAAGTGACTGATATACAATTTGCAAATAATCAATTTTCAATATCAGAAGGAATCAATTTCTGGCTGGCAAAAGTTTGTTGCGGCGCATTTGGAAAAAGATCAAATTTAGATATTAAATGGAAAAGAATTCCAATTAAGAATTCAAATTATATAGGTGTTAAATATCATATTACAGGACTTTTTCCAAGGGATGAAATCGGCCTACATTTATTCCATCATGGTTATTGCGGAATTTCTCCCATTGAAGATAATACTTATTGCCTTTGTTATTTAACTACTGCAAACCAACTTTATGAAAACCATAATAATATTAAAAAAATGGAAGAAAATTTACTTTATTCTAATCCTCAGTTACATAGAATATTCATAAATGCCAAATTTAAGAGTGAGCGTCCAATAACAATTTCTTGGTTAAATTTCTCAAGTAAATCAAAAGTAGAAAATCATATTCTGATGATTGGAGATTCAGCAGGAATGATAAGTCCACTTTGTGGCAATGGAATAAGTATGGCTATGCATTCTAGTCTAATATCTTCAAAATTGATTTCTAATTTTTTATTTAATATAATTTCAAGAGAGGAAATGGAAATTCAGTATAAACTTTCGTGGTTAAAAATGTTTAATCAAAGGATTTATTCTGGGCGAATAATTCAATATCTTTTTCAAAATAAAAAAATCGCTTCCTTTTTAATTTCTTCGCTAAAACCATTTCCTGCATTAACTAAACAAATAATACTTTCCACCCATGGGAAATCATTTTGATTCAATAACTGAACATTGTAGATTTGCTTAATATGGATATATCACATTCATTTGAAAAAATTACCATGGTTTTCGGAGCATCCTCCAATCCATCTCGCTACAGTAATTTAGCAATCATAAGTCTACTTGAAAATAAACATAAAGTTATCGCAATTGGGAATAAAAAAGGGGTAATTAATCATGTCGAAATTAAACAGATTCCACCTACTAATGTTAAAGTGGACACAGTAAGTTTGTATCTTAATCGAATTAATCAGCAAATATATTATGCTTATATACTTAAACTGCATCCCAGAAGGATAATTTTTAATCCAGGTGCAGAAAATGAAGAATTTTTCAAACTTGCTGTTTCAAAAGGAATTTATGCTTTGAATGCATGCACTCTTGTTATGTTAGCGACTAATCAATACTAATATTCAATTTAGTAATTGTTTTTTTCAAAATCCCAAAAGCATAATCAAGAATGTCAATTTTATTAGTAAATTGCACTTTTAAATTCTTGATTTTATTATAATGAAGTGGAGAAAATTCAACGGTGAATCCATACATCTGCCAATTCGGGAAGAGGTGCGTCAGGCCATTATCCGTGAAACAGGAATAGGTTATCACCTGAAAGTTTGTATCGGAACTGATTCACAGGTAAAAGGAATTGAAACCGAATTTGCTACTGTAATTGTGTTCTTAAGAGAAGGACATGGAGGATTTATGTTTATTCATAATGAAAAAACAAGACAGGTTTTCTCCATTAAGGAACGTATGTTAGTAGAAGTTTCAAAAAGTATTGAAATAGCATATGAATTATGCGACCTATTTACGAAATTTGATGTTGACATGGAGGTGCATGCAGATATTAATACTAATCCGCACTTTAAGAGTAACGAAGCTTTAAGGGAGGCTATGGGATATATTCTAGGAATGGGATTTGCTTTTAAAGCAAAACCTGAAGCCTTTGCCAGTAGCAGTTGTGCAAATAAAATAGTTAATTAACATTTTCCCGTAATAAACTGATACGCTGTCAATCAGGCTATACAGGTTGTACAATTGATATTATCTTCCTTTCGCCAATCTGTTGTCTCCACATTGCATAATAAAGCCCCTTTTCTGCCAATAAGGTATAATGTGTGCCTGTTTCTATTATGCGACCCTTTTCCAATACATAAATCCGATCAGCATGCATAATTGTCGAAAGACGATGCGCTATCATAATAGTTATGTGACTTTTTGAAGCGGAAGTTTCCTCTATGGTCTGGGTTATCTCTTCTTCAGTGATCGAATCAAGTGCAGATGTAGCTTCATCAAACACTATTAACTTCGGATTCCTTAACAAAGCTCTTGCAATCGAAAGTCTTTGCTTTTCGCCCCCAGATATTTTTATTCCCCCTTCTCCAATAACTGTATCAAGCCCCTTACCAGCTCTGCTCAATAAATTTTGACATGCTGCTTTCTGTAAAGCATCCAAAATCATAACATCATTGGCACCTGGATTGACAAACAGCATGTTATCCCGTATACTACCTGAAAATAACTGGGTATCTTGAGTAACTAATCCAAATTGAAGTCTTAGTTCATCCATACTAATTCGAGTACTATCCAATCCATTATAAAGAATTTGTCCCTCTTTTGGCGAATATAAGCCAACTAGAAGTTTTACCAAGGTTGTCTTACCTGAACCAGATGGCCCCACAAATGCTATTGTTTCCCCACTTTTCACCTTAAAAGAAATATTATCCAACGCATTGGTAACCCCAGTTAGATGTTGAAATCCAACATTTTTAAATTCTAGCCATTCCATTGCATATAGTTTTATTGGATCCGAAGGGACAATATCTACAGGAGTATTCATTATTGAATTGAAATTATTTAATGAAGCTTCCGCTTCACGGTATGCCAAAATTATATTTCCTAATTCCTGCAACGGCGTAAATATGAAAAAAGAATATAATTGAAGCGTAATTAATTGACCAATAGTCACAATATTTCTAAAAATGAGGTATAAAATTATAAATAATATTCCCTGCCTTAATAAATTTACAAATGTACCCTGAACAAAACTAATGCTTCTGATACTTTTAACTTTTTTAAGTTCTAGTTGTAATATCATTAAAGTAGTAGTATTCAATCTTCGTACTTCCTGATTAGTTAAACCCAAGCTCTTCACTAATTCAATATTACGTAATGATTCAGTGGTAGCTCCGGCCAACATATTAGTTTCCTTTACTATTGTTTTTTGGATTTTCTTCACCTTTCGGCTTAATTTATTAGTTATAAATCCAAGTAGAAAAGTTCCACAAAAGTATACTGGTACAAGCCCCCAATATACCCGTAATGCATAAATCATTACAAATACAACGCCTATTATTGAAACAAAAAGGACATTTACAAATGAAGTAATAAATGCTACACAATCCGTTCTTACTTTTAATAAAACAGACAGAGTTTCTCCACTTCTTTGATCTTCAAATTGCATATAAGGCAGCAAAAGGGAATGTTTAAGCCCATCAGTATAAATTTGAGCACCGAATTTCTGAATAATTACATTAACGAAATAATCTTGAAAAGCCTTTGCAATTCTTGATACCATCGCAACTCCTATTGAAGCTCCTATCAAAATCAATATTCCTTTTACAAAAATAGATTCTATATAATTATGCGGTCTGCTCGCAAAACGATCAATAATACGACCAAAAATATAAGGATCAAGTAAAGAAAATATTTGATTAGTTGTGGCAAACAATAATGCCAGTATGATTAAAGGTTTATACCTTTTAAGATAATTGAGTAATACACGCATATAGAAATTAAATATTTAGTATAAATTCAAATAAAAGTTGAAATAAGCCTGAATATAAATTAAATAAGTATTAAAATTATAATCTTTTATAAATACTGTTGCTTTTTAATACCTATATAATTTATGTATTAGATATTTTCAGCAAAAAAAATCATAATTTACTATAAACTCAGTTTTTAATAAGTTAAAATAATAAGTGAATGGTTTAATATAAAAAATCCTTTTGCCATGAAAACATATGATGAAAAACATATTAAAAATGTGGTTTTATTAGGAGCAGCCAAAAGTGGTAAAACTACACTTTCGGAATCTATGCTTTTTGAAGCTGGTATAATCTCCAAAAGGGGGTCCGTTGAAGAAGTGAATACAATATCTGATTATCATAAAATTGAACACGAAAGAGGGAATTCAGTTTATGCAACATGCCTTCATACTGAATGGCGGGATTTTAAGATAAATATAATCGATACTCCTGGTCTAGATGATTTTATTGGCGAAGTAATTTCTTCAATTCGGGTTAGTGATACTGCAATAATGCTTTTGAGTGCTATTCATGGAGTTGAAGTTGGTACCGAACTAATTTGGGATTATATAGATAAATATAACAAACCAACAATATTGGTCATTAACCATCTGGATTCCGAAAATTCCAATTTTAATCAAACTCTTGAACAGGCTAGAATATTTTTTGGACCCTCCGTAATTTTAATGCAATATCCAATTAATCAAGGCCATGGATTTAATTCAATTATCGATGTCCTTAAAATGACAATGTATAAATATCCACCAGATGGAGGAAAACCTGAAAAGTTGCCAATACCCGAAGAAGAAAAGGAAAGATCTGTTCTTCTACACAATCAGTTGGTGGAAAAAGCAGCTGAAAATGATGATAAACTTATGGAACAATATTTTGAAAAAGGAAATCTTGATGAGGATGAATTACGTATGGGATTGAAAATTGGTATGATTAAGCACCAGGTCTTCCCTCTATTTTGCATCTCCGCAAAGTTAAATATGGGCAGTGGGCGATTGATGGGGTTTATTGATAATGTTGGGCCATCAAGCATAGAAATGTCTCCAGAATCAACTGAGATAGGTGACCAGGTTTACTGTGTGCCTGAAGGACCTGCATGTTTATTCATATTCAAAACTCTACTCGAACCTCATATTGGTAAATTATCGTTTTTCAAAGTTTTATCTGGTGAAATAAAACCCGGAATGGAGCTACAAAATAAAAAAGGAAACTATTCCGAAAGATTAAATCAGCTTTTTATAGCTGACGGCAAAAACCGAAATCCAGTAACCATTTTAAAAGCCGGAGATCTTGGTTGTACTTTGAAACTTAAAAATACCTTTACGAACGATACCTTAATGGAAAAATCTTATAATTCGGGAAATATTACTCCTACCCATTTTCCATTACCAAAAGTTAGAGTCGCAGTTGTGACAAAGAATAAAACTGATGATGAAAGATTGGGTGAAGTTCTTAGTGAAATACATATGGAAGATCCCACATTAATAATAGAATATAACCGTGAACTTAAACAAATCATTCTTCATGGCCAAGGGGATTTACATCTTTTAGTTACAAAATGGCGCTTAGAAAATATTTATGCTCTTCAAGTAGAATTTCAGCCTGTTAAAATTCCATATAGAGAAACAATTCAAATACCAGCAATTTCATCATATCGTCATAAAAAGCAATCCGGAGGAGCAGGTCAATTTGCTGAGGTCTTTTTGAAAATAGAACCATATTTTGAAGGGATGCCTCAGCTAAAAGAATTTCCTGTTAGGGATTCAGAAATTCACGAACTTTTATGGGGAGGAAAACTAATTTTTAATAACTGTATTGTAGGTGGAGCTATCGATAACCGTTTTCTTCCATCAATTCTAAAAGGAGTAATGGAAAAAATGAATGAAGGACCATTGACAGGATCATATGTAAGAGATATACGAGTAAGTATTTATGATGGTAAAATGCATCCTGTGGACAGTAATGACATTTCATTCAAAATAGCGGGAATGATGGCGTTCAGAGATGCTTTTAATTTAGCCTCCCCACTCCTTCTAGAGCCCATATATGAAATCCAAGCTTCGGCACCTGACAATATGATGGGTGATGTAATGAGTGAATTGCAAAGTCGAAGGAGTATAATCTCCGGGGTAGATAACTACAATGGTTTTCAAATAATAAAGGCCCGAACACCACAGGCTGAATTAGATAATTTATTTGCGGCCCTTCGAAATGTTACTCATGGTAAAGTCAAAATTAATTCTCAATTCGCAGAATACATTCCCGTACCCCGGGAATTACAAAAAAAACTTAGTGAAGAATATAAAAAAATTGAACAAAATTAAAAACTTGCTATGTTACTAATACCTACATAGGATAGGAGACATAATATAAAAATGTTGTACCTTGTGGTTGATGAAAAAAATGATCAGGTATAAATCATCCAGGATAGACGGACGGACTTTAAGTCACCCACAAAGTGAGTATATCCGTCAGCAGGCTGTTAAAATGGTAAGAGTGGATAACCAATCTCCGGAGGAAGTTATAAAGATATTCGGATTACATCGTTCCAGCATTTACAGGTGGCTTGATAAATATGATAATGGGGGAGCAAATTCATTACTGTCTACAAAGGCCAATGGACCAGCAGCCAAATTATCAGCCAAACAGAAGTATCAAATAGCACGGATATTATTAAAAAACCCTACTCAATTGCGATTTGAATATGCTCTATGGACCATTGAGATGATTGTGAAGTTGATAGAGCATAAATTCGGAGTAAGCTATAGTGGTATACATGTGGGGAGACTGTTGAATGAAATTGGATACAGTAAACAAAAACCATTACAACGGGCCTATGAGCAAGACCCTCAAAAAGTAAAAAGGTGGCTAAAAAAAGAGTACCCGGCTATTAAGAAGGAAGCTAAATACGAGAAGCGGAGTATTTATTTTGGAGATGAAGCCGGCTTTCACTCCACTGCTATTTACGGAGGAACCTGGGCTCCCAAAGGTCAGACACCTGTTATAGCTACCACAGGGCAACGTATTAAGATAAATTGCATTTCAGCTATCAATAATAAGGGATCTTTAAGATTCATGTTATACGAAAGGAATTTTAATAGTGGTCGGTTCATTGAATTCTTAAAAAGGTTGATGCACAAACAAACACGGCCCGTTACCTTAATTATTGACGGTCATAATACTCATAAGACTAAAACGGTAAAAGAATTTGTGGAGGATACCCAAGGGAAGCTAAAATTGTATTATCTACCACCTTACAGTCCAGAATTAAATCCGGATGAATTGGTATGGAATAATGCAAAACAAAAAGTGTCCAAACAAATTTACAAACCGTTCTTCAATAAAATATCATTCCAGCAAAAAGTAAAGAACACGATGATTGGAATTCAAAGAGACAAGGAATTGATAACTTCTTTTTATCATGAACCTAATGTCTCCTATGCCATGTAGGTATTAGTAATATTCATTTCATAGGGTTTTAAATCGTTAAATCTAACCAGCATTATCTCATATTTTATTTAGTAAGTCAATTATAGATTCATTTTCCAATATTGCATAACCCAGCCTATCTTTTGAAACACCATCTTTAAGGTTAAAATTGAACCTAAATTTCCCGTTTTCTAATATAGATTCAAAATATTTAAATATAATTCCTTGTTGCGTTTCCAAATCTTTAGCAATTTCATAGAGATGGGTGGACAATACAAAAATGCTTTCTCTAATTTTAGATAACCCTTTAATTACTGTCAATGAACAAATTAAAGCATCCTGGGCATTTGTTCCTGTAAAAAGTTCATCAATCAGTATAATCCAATTATTACCATTCTTAACTTTTAAGATAGTATTTTTTATACGCTTGACTTCATTATAAAAATAACTCTCACCTCGAATTATATTATCTTGTATACGGATATTACTCAATATACCGTCAAACAATGAGAGTTCCAAATTATCTGCAGGAACACCCATACCTAAATGTGCAAGAAAAACAGAAATACCAATTGCTTTAATGAATGTGCTTTTACCTGCCATATTTGCACCTGTTAAAAAAAGGAAATTTACATTATGGTCGAACTGTATTTCATTTCCTACTGGATTTTGGAGCAAAATATGAAACAATTTTTCAGCTTTAAAATAAGGTTTTGTTTTATTACAGAACACAGGGAAATGCAAATTATAATGCTTTACTGCAATTGCCATTGAGTGCCAGGCATCCAATTTATAAAATAAATCTATAAGATTGTTGACTTTGTCATTGAATTCTTTCCTGAAAAAATAATCAAACTGCAATATGGCTCTAGTAGATATTTCCTTATCAAAATCAAATTCAGATATTTCTTTGCATTTATCATTTATTAGAATTATTTTATAATTAGCATAAATTAATCTCAATAAGTCCGGCGCATCATCGTTATTAAATGATTCCAAAATTCCATTCATCCCTTTGAAAAAATCTGCTATATGATTTAAAGAAAATATAATAAATGCTAAATCTCCTGCTTGGACAGTTTTATATCTGATTAGATCAATTACATTAAATACTGAATTGGAAAATTTAGAAACCGGAACATGATTTCTTAAGTATTCCCCAATCATAATTATAGTTCCGTTGGTAATAAATGGATTCCATATAGTTTCCTTTTCTGATAGAAATTTAACAACATTTTGTACCTCGAGTATAGATTGTATGTTAGATAAAGGATGATGGAATATTTTTAATAGATTTTCTTTTCCGCCAGCCGTAATTGTAAAATCAAGGTGTTGGAATATTGAAAATTCAGTTTCCTTGTTAAAAATTGAAAGATCTCGATAAGTTACATTATCAATTTCCATTAGATACGCTATATAAATTGGATTACCGTGAGAACAATAATCTTGCCCCCTTTTTAGATTCATACCAATGGCCATTTCCATATACTAGGTGACCATTAATGAATGTATGCGTAATAACCGACGTAAAATAATGGTTTATAAATGGGCTCCAACCACATTTATAAAGAATTTCTTCCTTTTTAACTTGTTTCCCTTGGTCTAAATCAATTATTACACAATCTCCATAGTAACCTTCCCTGATAAATCCCCTTTCCCGAATTCTAAAACATTCTGCTGGCCCATGACACATCTTATTAACAATCATTTCTAATGAAATCAAACCATTTTTATAACATTCTAGCATCATTGGAAGAGCATATTGTACTAATGGTATCCCTGAAGGTGCATTTAGATAAGGAAGCTGTTTCTCATCCCATTTATGAGGAGCATGATCAGTTGCAATAACGTCTAATGAGCCATCATTTACACCTTTCCAAAGTGCAGTCTTGTTAAATGATTCTTTAATTGATGGATTACACTTTATTAAATTTCCATAAACTTTATAATCTTCTGATGTAAAATAGAGATGATGAACGCAAACTTCGGAAGTAATTCTCTTATCCTTTAAAGGCAAAATACTGGAAAATAATTTCAATTCCATCTCTGTTGAAATATGCAATATATGTAATCTTGCTCCATGCTTTTTAGCCAATTGAACCGCTGAAAACGAAGAATTATAACAAGCTTCTTCATTACGAATAATTGGATGATCAAAAATTGAAATTGAATGTTCCTTTCGATTTTTAACTCTTTTCAAATTTTCATTTATTAAGCATTCATCTTCACAATGTGTCGCAATTAAAAGCTCGCAATTCTTAAATATTTCTTCTATTGTGAGTAAATTATCAACAAGCATATTACCAGTTGATGATCCCATAAATATTTTGACTCCACATACAGAATTTATTTTTAAATTAGTTTTCAACACCTCTTGCAAATTATCATTTGATACTCCCATATAAAATGAATAATTTGCAAAGGAATTTTTAGAGGCAAGCAGATATTTATCTTCCAAAAGTCCTTGGGTTAAAGCAGGTGGCTGAGTATTGGGCATCTCCATGTATGAAGTTATACCACCAGCTACTGCAGCTTTTGATTCAGTATATATAGTACCCTTTTCGGAATACCCAGGTTCTCTAAAATGTACATGGTCATCAATAATTCCAGGAATAAGATACTTTCCGCTACCATCAATTTCACTCACAGCACCTTTAAATTCGCTAATAATTCCAATTTTTTCGATTCTTTCATTATCAAAAAGAATATCTGAATTGCGAATCTCCCCTTCATTTATTATTGAAATATTTTTAATTAGATATCTTTGCATGAGTTAAAAATAATATTTGCAATTAATTTCTCGAAGTAAAATAATCACATTTTTCCCAAAATAATGCTTTAAGGAATTATAAAATAATAACAAATGAAATTAGCCAAATTTTTTAACATGACTCCTATTCTTTTCATGTGGTTGTCTACTTTTGCGCAATCTACAGACATTCCATTGGGGTCCCAGGATTATTTAACACTGGATCGTATGGAAATTAAATCTGGTATTCTCCCTGAACAGTTTACAAGCACAATTAAACCAATTTCAAGAAAAGCAGCTGTTGAATATGCGGAACAAATGGATTCTTTGGGAAATATTCCTGATACTTCCAAAATTGATTCTGCAAAATCACATTTAATCCATTGGAGTAATGTGGATGAATATGACATTAAAAAAATAATTTCAAATAGTGGTGAATGGTCCAAAAATGAAATAGGATTTAGATTGAGTAAAAAACCTTTTTTGAAAAACTTATATAAAACTACTGCTAATATGTTCCTTATTAACCGTAAAGATTTTTTCCTTTCCGTAAACCCTGTACTCTTATTACAAGAAGGTAAAGAAAATGGGAATACTGAGAATCTTTTTATCAATACCCGAGGAGTCGAAATAAGAGGTTTGATATCAAATAAGGTGGGTTTTTATTCATTTTTATCGGATAATCAGGAAAGGGACCCTCTTTTTGTTCAGTCTATAATCAACAAATGGCAAGCAGTACCAGGGCAAGGATATTATAAACCTTATGGAGGTACGGGTGTTGACTATTTCAGTTCGAGCGGATATATTACATTCAATGCCGCTAAATATATTGACGTTCAATTTGGGTATGGTAAAAACTTTATTGGCGATGGATATAGAAGTCTTTTCTTAAGCGATTACTCTAATGATTATTTGTATCTAAAACTCAATACTCATATTTGGAAATTCAATTATGAAAATATATTCGGACAGGTAATTTCCCAGTTTCATATAGGTGGTTCTGATTTTCTCCGACCAGAAAAATATATTGCGATACACCAACTTAGCATAAATGCAACCAAATGGCTTGATTTAGGGATATTTGAAGCAATATCCTTTTCAAGACCCAATCATTTTGAATTTGGTTACTTAAACCCTATCATTTTCTATAAATCTGTAGAGGAAGCCCTTGGTAGTTCAGATAAAGCCCATATTGGATTTAATATAAAGGCTGATATTGCACATCATATACAGTTATATTCCCAGTTTCTCTTAGACGAATTCAAACTAAATGAGTTTTTCAGCAATTCAGGCTGGTGGGGTAATAAATGGGCACTTCAGCTAGGTGGAAAATATATTGATGCCTTTGGAATCAGTAATCTAGACTTGCAAGGGGAAATTAATATAATTCGCCCATATACATATGCACATTATGATACTGTCTCCAATTATACAAATTATAATCAACCGCTAGCTCATCCATTGGGAGCAAACTTTGTCGAATTCATTGGTATCGCAAGATTACAACCTATCAAAAGATTGTATTTTACAGGGAAACTGATCTATTATGATCAGGGTATGGATTCACTGGATGGAAATAGTAACTTCGGAGGAAATATCTTTATCAATTATCAAAATAATATTCCTAATTTATATGGAAATAAAATTGGCCAAGGGCTTCCAGCAAAAGTTTTGAATATATCTCTTGTCACTTCCTATGAAATTAAAGATAATTTCTTCATAGATTTGACTTTAATGAGCAGGCGAGAAGGAGGAATGTATTTTACAAATGTTAGCAAATTACAGACTAATTTTCTTTCAATCGGTATTCATTGGAATATTGCCAGAAGAGAGTATGATTATTAAAATAACAAGTTTATAAAATTATCCTTCCAGATGAATAGAAAAAATGAACATTCTTGAAGTCAATTTCTGCAATACATTCGAATATATATATCCATGGTTTCCTACAAGAAGATTGCCTAACCCGTTGCTAATTTTTAATTCTGGAGAGAATATGAAACTAGGAAAATAAAATTCAAATCCAATTCCTCCCTCATAGCCAAAATCTACCGAATGTATCCTGATCATATTACCGGTTCTTTTTTCCCTAGCATTGGAAGAAAGATCATAATCCATCTTTACTCCTCCAATAGCGTATACCCTGAAATTATTAATTCTATCAGATTTTAATTTAAGCTGAATGGGTAAACTTAAAATTACAGACTCAATATTCTGGTAAACCTGATAAGTAGAAGAGTCACCATTTACAACATATCTTAAATTTTTTTCAGCAAAAATTAGTGAAGGGTTAGTTCTTAAGTCAAAACGTTTGTTTAAACGCATTGTGCCCAGTAAACCAAGATCAAACCCGCTAGAATTTAAAGGTTCAGCCACTAAAACTGTGTCTTGTAAGAGAAAGTAATTGGACTGATCAAGATGAAAATGAGCTTGGTTATAGGCAAGTGTAATTCCAAAATAATACTTCTTCAAATCGTGATCAGACAAATTCCATTGTGCATTGCACAAAAAAGGGGTTATTAAAAAAATAAATAATAATCCTATTTTGAAGCGTAATATATTGAACATATACCGAATGTAAGGCTTTTATATAATGCTGAATGAAATCCGACATCATTAATTTTTCCTATCATATCTTCCCCTTCCGGAAATGTCTGGACCGAATGATAAAGATATTTGTATGCCTCCTTGTTACTTGTTATCAATTGTCCTATAAACGGAGTCACAAATTTGAAATAAAAGTTAAATAATTGCTTAATAGGGAGCTTTTTAGGATTTGAAAATTCAAGTATTATCACTTTACCATTCGGCCTTAGTACCCTAAACATTTCCTTAAGGCCGTTGCCAAGGTTTTGAAAATTCCTTATACCAAAAGCAACCATTATCGCATCAAACGAATTATTAGGAAAATTTATTGTCTCACAATCACAGATCTGCATGATTATATTTCTTTCAAAGCCATGCTTCTTTATTTTTTGCCGGGCTTGTTCAATCATGCTTTCTGAGATGTCAATTCCTACTATTCGTTCTGGATGTAAAGTTTCATAAGCAGCTATTGCAAGATCACCAGTGCCCGTCGCAACATCTAATATCACCATAGGCTTTGAATCTTGTAAATATTCTAAAGCTTTCCTCCGCCATTTACGGTCAATCCCAAAAGAAAGTAAATGATTCATGAAATCATATCTAGTTGCAATTTGATCGAACATTTTTATTACATGGTTTTTCTTGCTTAATTTTGAATTTCTATAAGGACCTATCATTACATTAGTTTTATATTGTCCCTACAAAACAGAATTAGAAAAATAGGGATTAAAAGCTAAGAAAGAGAAAAATGGTTATCAGTAAAGCACAATACATTATTAGCAATACAGATTGGAAAAAGTGTCCAAATCCTGAAATGCCAGAATATGCATTTATCGGTCGTTCAAATGTAGGCAAGTCATCATTAATAAATATGCTTTCAAATCATTCAAACTTAGCAAAAATAAGCAGCAATCCTGGAAAAACACGAACAATTAATCACTTTCTAATAAATGAAAACTGGTACCTCGTAGATTTACCAGGTTACGGCTTTGCAAGAGCTTCTCATAAAGAAAGAATGAAATGGGAAAAAATGATTCAAGATTATCTTTGCAACCGGCCAAATTTAATAAGTGTCTTTTTACTAATAGACAGTAGGTTAGTCCCCCAAAAAGTAGATCTTAATTTTATGATTCAACTTGGAGAATGGGAAATTCCATTTGTATTACTTTTTACTAAGGCAGACAAAATAAAAGCTCGGATAACACAAATTCATATTTCAAATTTTCTAAACCAATTAAAAAAAAACTGGGAAGAATTACCCGATTATTTTATAACATCTACAATTAGCAAAATTGGAAGAATAGCAGTACTTGATTATATTTCAAAATGCAATACTAAATTTACCGCACAATAGTATGGAAATAAACAAAATACTTATAACAATACCCGAATTTTACTTAAATCTCATTTCAACATAAAATAATAGTCAATTTTTGAAAATGAAATAGATATAAGTTGATGGAAATTTATAATTCAGCATTCTAAATTTATTGCATTTTAGCAAATACTCAATAAATAAAATAAATGCAAAAGTAATAATCTATGTATATTCATAAATATGCTTTTTTCAAATAAGCTATATCTTCATAAACGATTCTTCGTTTAATTTTTGAGAAAGGAGAAGAACTAACAAGCTGAAAACATTCAATTCGCTCTATTCGTATCTTAAAGCAACTATAGGGTCAAGTCTGGCTGCTTTCATAGCAGGGTATAAACCTGAAATAAGACCCACCCCTGTACAAGCTATAATGGCAATTGAAATCCATCCCCAGGGAACAACAAAAGAAGATTTAATTAATACTGACACAATATTTCCCAATAATACTCCTAAAAATATGCCAAACAACCCTCCAAGTATGCTTATAATTATTGACTCCATTAGAAATTGTTTTCTTATTGCCGATCTAGTAGCCCCCATAGCTTTACTTACCCCGATTTCCCGGGTGCGTTCTGCTACAGCAACCAACATCATGTTCATTAAACCGATAAGAGACCCTAACAAAGTTATTATTCCTATAGCCATTGCTGCATAATTAACTGAATTAAGACTTCCTGCAAGCATACTGGCAATACTATCGCTTTTGATAATCTGAAAATTATCTTTTTCCTCCAATTGCAATTTGCGAATAATCCTGAATGTACCAATAGCTTCGCTTATCGCTGGATTAAGCATTGTCATATCATTGGTTTCAACACCAATCTGATAGTTAGGTGAAGAACCCAGTTGAAACACTCTTCTTACGTTATTAAGTGTAGTAATAACTACGTTATCCGCGCTAAAAAGCCCTGTATTTCCTTTTGATGCTAAAACCCCAATAATTCGGTACCTCACTGAGCCTATAAGCATTTCATTATTAATTGCTTTGCTAGAATTTGGACCAAACAATTTTGTGGAGATATCATTTCCAATTAAAGCCACATCTCTCCCTGATTCCTTATCCAGTTGATTGAAATCCCGGCCAATACTAAGATCATATCCATTTATTTTCAAATAGTTTTCATCTGTCCCAATTACTCTAATGTTGGGATTAGTCTTTTTATTCTGGTGAGTAGCTGTAGCTGTCCCAGTTGCAGTTAAAGAAACACTTACAATTGCTGGAAATTTGAATTCATTCTGGAATTGAATGGCCTGCTCATAAGTAATTGGAAGAGTCTGATCTGAGGTTTTAACCTTTTTGTTCGCATTTTTCCTTTGTTCTTTAACATTTTGGTTATTATTTCCAATTCGAATAATCCAACCATTATTTTGGATTGTAAATCCATTAGCTCCCATACTAGCAAAACTATTGAAAATAGATGTCCGGATGCTAGCAATAGCAGTAAGTATGCCTACGAGTGCCATTATGCCAAAAGCAATAATCAAAATTGTAAGTCCAGAACGGAGTCTGTTGCTATTAACCGCCCTAAACGACAGAAATAAAGAATTGAACCAAAAAAGCATTAAAAGAATCTTATATCTAAAGGTACGCCAAATCAGTAAAATTCCACTCCAATATGTCTTTTTTAAATGTTTTCAGATATTTAATTTGATTAATTATTCTAATTTGATTCTCCAAACACTTGTTAAAATATAAATTAAACCTATTTTGATATCCCCTGATAAGAGTTAAATCACTTTCACTTTTTAAACATATTTTTGAACTTTGGTATTTATTTAATCTTTAAATAACACTATACAATGCAATCCAACAAAAAATTTAAGCTCGGCGGATTTAGTTCTATCAGTATTCACAGTGGAAAAGTACGAGATTATAATTCTGCCCATTTGACACCAATATATGCTTCTTCCACTTTTGTTTTTGAATCCGCTGAAAATGGAATGGCGCGTTTCAGCGGAAAAGAAGATGGGTATGTATATTCCCGATGGGGAAATCCTACTTTTACTGTTGCAGAACAAAAAATTGCTGAACTAGAGGCTTATAATCTAAATGATCAAAATGGCAACCCCTTAAAGTTAAAAGCTATTCTACATTCTTC
>Ga0307373_10004139_pt1 | contig 24631 bp, 19 predicted proteins | sample OX2MG_FD_202534 | JGI IMG/M metagenome (GOLD analysis project Ga0307373, IMG submission 202534) | Soil microbial communities from Risofladan, Vaasa, Finland - OX-2 | ecosystem: Environmental > Terrestrial > Soil > Coastal area > Acid sulfate soil | place: Finland: Risofladan, Vaasa | collected...
AATTGTGACAAATGCTTACACCTACGAAGAACTGGTACGTGTAACCACCTTAGCTCTGCTAGCATTCTCTGAATCAACCAGACATTTTGTAAAATCTACCATCGAACTTGAGGTGAAAGTTAAGGGCCAGGGGCCTTCGTTGTTCTACACTGGCCCGGATTATTCATGGTCCAACACCAACCCGCGGCGCAAGCAAGGTCCAGCATTGAACTTACCTTGCTTGCGCTACGGGTTCGCAAGTAAGGTCCAGAATTCAACTTACCTTGCTTGCGCTGCGGGTTAGTGTGACAGCAGGCTGCACCCATTCCCCGTCGTCCGTGTCGCCTCGCAGGCCGCCGAAGGCGGCCTGCGAGGCGACACGGACGAAATTGGGTAAAATCGGGGAGCGGCCGATTCCGAAGATGGCCAATGGCACGGCAATCTTCGCCGCGAAGCGGCGGCGGACCCACGACCGCAGCTTGCCCGCACGCATGTGTCGCGCCGGCGGACGGCACGCCGAGGATGGGGACGCAGAGCGTCCGCAGAGATGCGCGCAGAGCGTGGGAACGAGTAGACGAGTAGATGGAACAGGTGGAAGTGGTGCTTAATTTATGGGCAGCATTGCACAAACCGTAGGCAGTCCGGTGCCGAACGCGATGAGCCGAAGCACAGTGACGCCGATCGAAAAACGCCCCAAAAACTCCATAGAAAACAAATTTTAGCATCAGGGATTTGCCGGCCTTTTCAGCCGGTGCCGCGCGCGGTTTTTGGTGCTCAATTTCCAGGCAGCGCCCCTGATCGACAATCCGATCCGTTTTGGCGCGGCCGGTAGAACTTACTTGTTTCCTCTGGCCGCGTGGGATACGATCAGAACCATGAATAATCCGGGCTAGCCCGCCACGCCACGAAATTCCCACCTGGTAGCCTGCCATGATTCCTCTCGCGCAACGCCGCTGGATTGGTGCCGCCTTGATCCTTTTTTCCGCCGGCTCGTCGACGCCGCCGGGCATGTGGGCCGACGAGGCGCCCAGCGCATCGGAACCCGACTTCAGCCAGGAATTGCCGCGGATCGAGCCGGTCGAGCCGGACGAAGCGCTGGCGACGTTCCAGGTTCAGGCGGGCTTTCACCTGGAACAAGCGGCGGCCGAGCCGCTGGTGGCCGATCCGGTGGCCGTCAGTTTCGATGAGGACGGACGGCTCTACGTCGTCGAAATGCGGGGCTATTCCGAACAACCCGATGAAGGCTTGAGCCGGGTTCGGCTGCTCTCGGACTGCGACGGCGACGGCCGCTTCGATACCAGCAGCGTGTTCGTCGATAAGCTCTCGTGGCCAACCGCCGTCATCGGTTACGACGGCGGCGTGTTCATCGCCGACGCCCCCGACATTCTTTATTGCAAGGACAGCGACGGCGACGGCCAAGCCGACGCGCGGAAGGTCGTGCTCAGCGGCTTCGGCAAGTCAAACGTGCAAGGGCTTCTGAACAGCTTCGCCTGGGGCCTCGACAACCGCATCCATGGCGCCACGAGCAGTTCGGGCGGGCAGGTCCGCCGTGCCGATGACCAAGAGGCCAAGCCGGTCTCGCTGAACGGTCGCGATTTCTCGTTCGACCCGCGCACGCTCGACATCCGGCCTGAAAGCGGCGGGGCGCAGCACGGCATGAGCTTCGACGACTGGGGCCGCAAGTTCGTTTGCTCCAACAGCGACCACCTCCAGCAAGTGATGTTCGACGACCGCTACCTCGCGCGCAATCCGTACCTGAGCAGCCCCGGCCCGCGAATCAGCATCGCCGCCGACGGCCCCCAGGCCGAGGTGTACCGCGCCAGCGCGGTCGAGCCGTGGCGGATCGTCCGCACCCGGTTGCGTGTGGCCGGCGACGTACCGGGTCCCATCCCAATCGAAGGGGGCGGCCGCGCCGCCGGCTACTTCACCGGCGCCACCGGCGCCACGATCTACCGCGGCGACGCATGGCCGCGGGAACCGTTCGAGCTGGCCGTCGTCGGCGACGTGGGCAGCAACCTGGTCCATCGCAAGCGGCTCGAGCCGCGGGGCCTTGAGTTCGTCGCACGCCGCATCGACGAGAAGAGCGAGTTCGTCGCGTCGAGCGACATCTGGTTTCGCCCCTGTCAGTTCGCCAACGCGCCCGACGGCACGCTTTACGTGCTCGACGTCTATCGCGAGGTAATCGAACACCCGGCCAGCCTGCCGCCGGCGATCAAGAAACACCTCGACTTGACCAGCGGCCGCGACCGGGGACGAATCTACCGCATCGTGCCGGATGGATTTGAAGGTCGCCCCTTGCCGCGCATGAGCAAGGCGACGACGGCCGAACTGGTGGCGACGCTGGCGCACCCCAATGCCTGGCACCGCGAGACCGCGGCGCGGCTCTTGTACCAGCGGCACGACCGCAAGGCCGCGCCGGCCCTGTCGAAACTGGCGGCGGAAGCGACGTCGCCGCTGGGCCGGATGCACGCGCTGTACGCTCTGGCGGGTCTCGACGCGCTTTCGGCCGAACATGCGCTGCGTGCGCTAAGAGACAAGCACCCCGGCGTAAGAACCCACGCCGTTCGGCTGGCGGAGCGAGCGGTCGAGGAATCGTCCGCCGTCCGCACGCGGCTTTGCGACATGTCAGCCGACGACAACCCGCATGTGCGATATCAACTCGCCTTTACCCTGGGCGAGCTTGACGATCCGGCGCGGCTGGCGGCGTTGGCTCAGATTGCCCGCCGCGACGCGGATGACCGCTGGGTGCGGTTGGCGATTCAAAGCTCGCTGGCCACCGGCATCGGCGAGGTGTTCGCCGAACTGGCGGCCGACCAGGAATTCCGCCGTAGCGAGGCGGGCCGCGAGTTTCTCGCCTCGCTGGCCCGGCAGGCGGGCCTCGCCAATCGCCCGAGCGACGTGGCGGCGGTGCTCAAGACGATCGGCGCGCTTCCGGCGGGCGATCAGTCCGCGCTGGCGGCCATCGTGCGGGGCTTGAGCGAGGGCCTGGCCCAGCGCGGCAGTCCGTTGGGCGAGGTGCTGGCATCCGACTCGACCGGCAAAGCCGCCGGGGTGCTCGCCGAAATGCTGGCATCCGCCAAGACGACCGCGGCCGACGGCGAGCAGGCGGTGGGGGCGCGAATCGAGGCAATCCGCGCGCTGGGCCTGGGCGCGCTGGCCGACGCCCGCGACGTACTGAGCGGGCTATTGGACAACCGGGAGCCGCGGGAGATCCAAGTGGCGGCACTCGGATCGTTGGCGGCGTACCACGACGCGGGCGTGGCCGCGCTGGTGCTGACGGCGTGGCCCCACTTGAGCCCGCGGTTGCGCGTGCAGGCGGGAGAGGCGCTTTTCGCTCGGCCCGATCGGACGGCCGCGCTCTTCGACGCGGTCGAGGCGGGCGAGGTCAACGCCGCCGATCTTGATTCGGCGCGGCTCAAGCAGCTTGCCGCCGGCGGCGACGCGACGCTCCGCGCGAGGGCCGAGAAGCTGGTGCAAGGCCTGAACCTGGGCCGCCGGCAGGACGTGGTTGAGGAGTACCGTGACGTGCTCACGCTGGCCGGCGACGCCGAGCGCGGAAGGCCGGCCTTCAAGAAGGTCTGCGCCGCGTGTCACAAGGTGGAGGGCGTGGGACACGAGATCGGTCCCAACCTGGCGACGATCAAGAACCGGGGCGCCGAGACGCTGTTGGTCAACATGCTCGACCCCAGCCGCGAGGTGAACCCGCAATTCGTCAACTACGTGCTCGCGACCAACGACGGCCGGCAAATGACCGGCATGATCGCCGCCGAAACGGCCACCAGCGTCACGCTCAAGCGCGGCGAGGACGCCGGCGATACGGTGCTGCGGATCAACATCGAGGAACTCGCGAGCACCGGCTTGTCGCTGATGCCCGAGGGGGTCGAGAAGCAGCTTACGCGGCAGGACATGGCCGACCTGATCGCGTACCTGCTGACGATCCGGTGACTCAGGTTTTTCTTCCTGCATGTTTCCTTCCTCGATAACCGGCAGGTAGTTGAATCGCACTCGCATGCCGTGATGGACCCTGTCTGTCGCCTTTCGCTCCGCGAAAGGGCGTCCTTTCGCGGAGCGAAAGGCGACATGACAGGCAACCATCGTTGCATCCGCACTCGCTTGTCCCGACGAGACGCACATGTGGACGACGGTCGGGGGCGCCTTCGCGGGCTCCGAAAAAACTGGCAAAACCGTACCTTTACCCGACGAAAGCTTCGGCGCGAGCGGCACAGATGGGCGTTGCGGGTTAGTGTCGAAGAAGCCCCTGGCGGGCGAAGCCCGCCTGGGAACGCAAAACCTTTTGTAAACCCCTGACGTTAAGGTATAGTGGGAATTCAGGGCGAACCTTACCGATGGCTGGAGTGAGACGATGCAAAACGTGATTGGGGTGTATTTGCTCCTCTGGCTGGCTGGCCCGGCCGAGGCCGAAATGTTGACCGGCTGGCAGGGAATGCGGGTCATCAACCAGGAGGGGCTGCCGCAACGGATGCTGGCGGCCGACCTGTTCGGCGAGGGGCGCGACCAGTTGATCGTCGTCAATACCCGCCTCTCGCGGCTCGACTTCTATCGCTGGCTACCCGCCGACCAGCGCGACAAGCCCGCCGCCGCCGACCCCGATCGACCCAACGAATTGCCCCTGGCGCCGGAATGGAAAAAGTCGGAACTGGCGATTGACGAACTGCCGCTCGATCTGGTGATCCAAGACCTCGACGGCGACCGGCAGCCGGAGCTGATTGTGCTTACCAGCCCCTCCAACAAGATCGTCACCTACCAGCGCGAAGCGCCTGACAAATGGCGCAAGTCGATGACCTGGGATCTGCTGCCCGGCGCCCCCAACGGCCGGCCGGTGCTTTTGGCGCGTCCTCTGCCGGACGGCAAGTACGAGCTTCTGGTCAGTTGCGACCAGGGAATCCAGACGCTGCGGTTGGAGGCGGGCAGCCGGCCCACCTGGCTTAGCCCGCGCGAGCAGCATGGGCGTTTCGCCTGGCGGCTGGTCGACATGGACGGCGACGGCGATCTCGATCTGTTGGAATGGACGGCGCTGGCGCGGCAGACGTTGCGCTGGTACGAGGCGCGTGACGGCCGGCTTTTGCCGGCCCAGCCGCTGTTCGATCAGTCGGTGCATGGGGTCGAAGCGTTGAGCGTGCCCAGCAAGCCGGCCGAGGTGCTGCTCTTGGGCGGAACGCAAGAAGGCCTGCTACGGCGTTATGCCCTGGCCCGCGGCGCCGAAGCCGAACTGGGGCGGCGCGAGTCGCTGCCGGTCGCCGGCGGCGCGGCGGCCATCTGGTGCGGTCTGGCGCTGGGTGATCGGCCGGCGTTGGTGGTGGTCGAGAAAGATCAACCGCGGCTTCGCGTGCAAGGGTTGGGCGAGAGGGGATGGCAGGTCGAGCAGAGTTTTCCCACGATCGGCAACGTCCGCGCGATCGCGGCCCCGCAGGCGAAGCCGGGCACGCTGTTGCTGTGGACCAAGGACGGCTCCGATTTGTACGTCAGCCAGTGGGAAGCCGGGCGGTTGACCTATCCCAAGCCGATGCCGCAGTCGCCCGAGGCCAAGGATCGTCGCATCCTGGCGCTGGAAAGCGTGGGCACGACGACCTGGTGGGCGCAGCGGGTCGGCAATGACGTCGACGTGTACGCCTTGCAGCCCGGCCAGCCGGAACCGGCGCGGACCCGCTTCGAGGGGCTGGGGGCGAAGGTCGAGCAAGTGCTGTGGCTGGGCAAGCCGGCGATGTTGTTCAAAGACCAGTACGGCAAGAGCCTGAAGCTGGTCCGTATCCGCGACGGCAACGCGCAGGTGAGCGAGCCGGCGCACTTGGCCAAGGAGTTGGGCGAGTACCGGCTTTACGCTCGCGGCGCGGAACTCAAACCGGCCCGCTTCACCGACGGCGTGTTGCAATGGCTCGACGACGACTTGCAGCCGGTCGACCAGGTGATGCTCTCCGAAGGGCAGCGCATGGCGGCGTTCGTCCCCTTGCCGGATGGTCTGGCGTGGGCCTTGGAACAGGGGGGTGGTTTCTTGCACCGGCTCAAACCCGACTCGGCGGGCATCCTCCGCGAGGCCGAGAGCACGCGGCTGCATAGCGGCGACGGCGTCGTGCTCGACCCCCTCTTGGGCCTGATGCTGGTTGACAAGGACCGCGTGGTGCGGCTCAGTCGCGGCCAGCCGTGGGAGCTGAAGCTGATCGACAGCCTCGACAGCCGCGTGGGCCGTCCCAGCGGTGTGAAAGAGGCCACGATCCATCGCGTGTTGACCACCGACGTGACGGGCGAGGGAATGGACGACGTGGTGCTCTGCGACGACCATCGGCACCAATTGACGGTGCTGGCACGCACCGCGGAAGGACTCACGCCGCTCTTGTCGTGGCCGGTGTTCGAGGACAAAACCTATCCCTACGGCGGCGTCGAAGGATCGCTGGTGCATGAACCCCGGGTCGTGTTGGGGCTGAACGCCGACGGCGACGCGTACCGCGACCTGGCCCTGCTCTGCCACGACCGCCTCTTGATCTACATCGCACGGGAGAACCCCTGATGAACCGCTCTTTCTTGGCAACACTCGCCCTGCTGACGCTGGGTCTGCCCGCGCCCGCCGGGGCCGACGATCATGTGACGATTACTCTGATTGGCGGCGCCAAAATCTCGGCCACGCTCTTGCGCGAGAACTCCGAAGGCGTGGTGCTCGACCTGGGGTATGACGTGCTCATGGTGCCCAAGGCGCGCGTGCTCGACCTGGCTCGCGACGAGGCGGCCGCCGCCACGGGGCCGCGGCAAGACCGCGGCATCTTCCGCAGCGGCCGGCTCGAACCGGCCGACGTGCCCGAACTGGTCAAACGCCACGGCGACGCCGTCGTCGTGGTCAAAACCTCCGCCGGCCTGGGGAGCGGGTTCGTGATCAGCAAGCAAGGGCACCTGATCACGAACTATCATGTGGTCGAGGGGCAGAGCAAGCCGCAGGTCACGCTTTTCCGCCGCACCGAGCAAGGCTACGAGCGGCAGGATCTGAAGAAAGTCAAGGTGCTGGCCTTGCAGCCGATGCGCGACATCGCGCTGTTGCAGCTCGACGTGACGGAAATCAAGGGCGACCTTCCCGAGCCGGTGGTGATCAACAACGAAGACGATCTGCGCGTGGGCGACCTGGTGTTCGCCGTGGGCAATCCGCTGGGGCTCGAGCGTTCGGTCACGCAAGGGATCGTCAGTTCGACCACGCGCACGATCGGCCACCTGCGCATGATCCAGACCGACGCCTCGATCAATCCCGGCAACAGCGGCGGGCCGATGTTCAACGCGCGCGGCGAGGTGGTGGGGATCGTGTGCGCGGGACATGTCTTTTTCGCCGGCCTGGCGTTCGGTATCCCCTCGAGCGACCTGGTTGAATTCCTGGTGCATCGCGAGAGTTTCCTGTACGATGCGGCTCAGCCCCTGAACGGCGCCACCTACCTGGACCCACCCTTCCGGGCGGGGTCGAAAACCGAGACGCCGAGCGATTCGACTTCGGCGGCGTCCAGCACCCCAAAATAGGAACCCCCCTCACATGAACCTTCGCCGCTTGTTCGCTTTGTCGTTGGCCTGGAGTTGGACCTGCGTTGGGGCCTTGGCCGCCGAACCGCCCCCCTCGTGGCGGCTGGTGCCGGACGAAACCGTGCTGCTGGCGCGCGTGCCGGGTGGATCGGAGTTCGTCGATGCCCTGCGGCTGCAAACCAAGTTCGGCAAGACGATCTTTTCGTCCGAGCGGCTCGAAAAGCTCACTCTGTTGGCGCGGCAGGTCGACACGGAGGGGGGCATGAGTTTCATCAGGCGGTTCCTGGCCCAGCTCGATCTCAAGGGAGACGATTACTTGCAGTTGTTCCAAGGGGATGTGGGCGCCGCTCTGATTGTGCTGCCGCAGGCCGAACATGCCGAGAAGGCCGAACAGGGGCCGCTGTTCGTCGGCCTCGGCTGGCTGGAGCCCAAGGGCGACCTGGCCGAACGGCTCGTCACGGTGATTCAGAAAACGATCGAGGAACAGCGCGACGACGAACACCCGGTTCGCCGCGTCGATCTCGATCTGGCCGGTCACACGGTAACGCACCTGTCGATTCCCGTTCTCAGCGAGGACGTTGGGGATGTTCATCCCGACTTCGACGGCGACGAGGAGTCGACGACTGAGAAGATTCAACAGCGGCAAGCCAAACTGGCCGAGGCGCGCAAGAACACCAAGAAAATCGAGACCGGGCGCGTCAACGTGTTCTTCACCCGCATCGACAATCGCTTGCTGCTCTGCGGCACGTTTCCGCGGACGTCCGCCGAGGCATTTGCCGGCGAGGGCGAGGCGGGAGGAAAGCCCGATCTCGATGAACTCTCCGGCGTCGAACAAGCGACGGGCGTCTTCGCTCGCTTTCTCGAAGCGCACTCGGGCCAAGGCGGCGACACGACCCCGCCGATTCTCGCCGCGCCGGGGCTGGACGCGGCTTTACCGGCGGGCATGCCGCTGCTCGAAATCGACGGCGACCTGGGGCGAGCGCTGAAACTGGTGGAAACCGTCGGCGGTTCGACGCTGCCGGCCCTGTTCCAGGCCCTGGGTATCGACACGCTCGGAGCGGCGGCGTGCCGCACCGTGCTCGACGGCACGACGCTACGTTCGGGAACATTCATTTCGGCGCAGGCCCCGCGGCACGGTTTGTTGACGCTCTTGGATCAGCCGGCGCTTCCGGCCGAGCCGCCCGATTGGGTGCCGGTCAGCGCGCGGGCGTATCGACACATGAGCTTCGATTTGGGCAAGGCCTACGCCGAAATCAAGGACTTGGTCGTAGCCCAGGGCGGCGAACACGCGAAGCAAACATTCGAGTCGATCGAACAACAGCTCTTTTTGTACCTGCAAACCGACGTGGCCGGCCTGTTGTCGTCGTTGGGTCAGCGGCATACGGTCATCTCGTTCGCTCGCAAGCCCGCCGAGCCGGCCGCCGCGGCCGAGCTCGACCCGCTGACGGCGGCGCTTTCCGGCCTGTCGACCGCCCGCACGGGTATCGTCTGGCAAGTCAAGGACGAGCAGGTTTGGAACCGGCTGATGCTGCTCATCGCCAACGTCGCCCCGGGGACCAATGGCATGGTGACGGCGGCCGAAGAACTGGGGTTCACCGGATACCGCTTGAAGCAAGGTCCGCTGGAGGCCGGCTTCTTCGTCGGCCGCGGATACCTGGTGCTTGGCATCGGCGCGGAAGTGACCGAATCGCTGTTGGCCGTGTTGCGCACCCCGCCGACGGGCGTCGCGGCGCTGCGTACCAGCCCGCTCATCGAGCGTGCGCGCGCGCTATTGGCCCCGGAGGCCGGCCTTGAGTTCCAACTCTCCGACGCCGGCCAGGAGATGAAGGAGGCCAAGGAGACGTTGACCAGCCTCTTGAGCGAAGTGCTACCCACCACCTACGGTGGCGTGGTCTCGCCCGACGACGCGGCCCTGTTGGAAAAGCTCAAAGCGCTGCTCCCCAGCGACGAAGACCTGGAGGGATCGGTCGGCGTGAGCGTCGGTCAGACGGTGGTCAACGGTTACGGTCTTGTGCGGCAGAGCGCCATCGAACTGCCCGCGCCGTAGCTGGACTCGCAAGAGTTCAGGCCGTCGCGCGATTCTGTAGGTAGGGAACGCCCTCCGTGGCGTTCCATGTCCCGCGTGCGGACGTCGTGCCCGCTTCACTGAACGCCACGGAGGGTGTTCCCTACAGACGCCGTTGCAGTGACGATCCAAGCCTGGAAACGGGCGGCGGTGGCTGGTGGCAGAGCCTAAGCGATGCCCCGGCTGGATCGCGAGCGGGGCATCGCTTAGTGGGTCTCGGAGGCCCACGATGCGGACGCCGCGGAGCGGCGATGGTGCATAGCCTGGGGCTGTCGCCGGCTGTCGCTCCAGGCTCGACAACCTCGCCGCTACGCGGCGGAATGCGATCATGCTGCTCAAGAATGCTTGGCGTAGCTCGCCCAAGAGCACGCAGCAGGCGTTGCTCAGCGGAACGCAACCCTTGGCGGTTCGGTTCCAGGCAGAATCGCAGAAAGCCGGTCGTCCCTTATTTCTTGTCCGCTCGGAACACGCGCGGCTCGGCCCAGATCACGCGGTCGCCGGTGTCCTCGGCGGCGCCGAAGTCGACCTCCAACGACAGTTGCTTGACGCCCGCGATCTCGACTTCGATCGGTTTCGGCTCGGCGGTGGCCTTGAGGTCGCTCTCGGCGAACAGTTCTTTGCCGTCGCCCAGAACGCGGCAGACGACCCGGCCGCGACCTCGGGCCGATTCGTCGAATCCGACCAGGCACTTGAACGACTGGTACTCGCCCGCCAGCGCGTACGTGAGCACCGAACGTGAATGGACGGCCAGGCCCTTGGCGACGGGCTTATTCGCCAACTTCAAGGGGCTGCCGTCGAGCGCTTGGTCGCGCCGGTAGTTCATCAAGCGGCCGAAATAGGCGACCTCCTCGACGGTCTCCGGCTCAAGGTCCGAAAGGTACGCCACCTTGCCGTTGCGGAAGGCGATCTTGCCGACCGTCGCGCGGGCCAGCGCGAGCTTGCCGCCCCAGGTCGTATCGAGGGTCAACTCGGCGTCGTTCAGCGACGTCCAGGTTCCCGCGAGCACGTCGCCCGAAAGCAGCGTCACCAGTTGATAGGGAGCGGCCTGAGAACCCTTGCGAGGCTGCGCGGCGAACACCAATCCGACGAGCCGGGCCTGATTGATCGAACGATCCTGCCCCTCGAACGTGAAACCGAGCTTGCCCGCCATCAAAGAGTGGGCCGTGCCGGTCACCTGCGAGATCGCCTGGTCGCGGCCCACGACCACCGCCGTGTCTTCGGCGGCCGGCTCGGCCAGTTTCGCCTCGAACTGCTGGCGGCCCGTCGGCGAACCGACGCCCTCGAACGCCAGGCCCCGCAACGCGACCGTCGGCAACTTCAGTTCCGCGCCCCAACGGGTCGCCAGCACCAGCGTTTCTTCGCCCAACTCGACGAGCTTGCCGCGGAGAACCGTCTTATCGCGGCCGTAGATCGTGACGTCCGGAGGCCCGCTGGGGGCGTCGGCGGTCGGCGCGGCGACGATCTTCAACTCGTTGCTGGTGTGCGTCGTGACTTCGCAATGGGTTTTGAACGTCGTGCCGTCGTCGTAGGTGATGGTCACCTCGTGCCGGAAACCGAAATTGTCCATGCCGTTGTTTTCGTAGTAGATGTCGGCCGACGTGGCGCCGGACGGGCGGTCGATTGCCAGCCGCCAGTTGGGCGTGCGCGTGGTGTCAAGCCGCCAAACGCCGCGTACTTGCGGATTGAGCGCAACGACCAGGATCTGCTTGATCGCCTTACCGGCGGCCAGGCCGTGCAGCTTGGCGTGCAGGTCTTGAATGCCGTTGCCGCCCGCCGCGCCGCCGACCTGCGTCAGGTCGTGGTTGTCTTGCCCGACCCACTCGGCCGAGAGCGTCGGCTCGTTTCCCAAATCGACGCTCGCCACGTCGTCCACCGCCAACTCACGCTCCGGATCGGTGCCGACGACCAATTTGCCGTCCGCCAGCGACTTGATCGGCGCGGCGATTCGCTCGTCGTGGATCGTCACCACCGCCGGCCCGGCCGCGCCGGCAGGCCCGGCCGCCACCGCGGCGTCCAGTTCGATGATCCGGGGGCCCATCGCTGAGCGGCCGGAGATAAACTCGGCCCTGAACGCCGCGGCGCTCACCACGTTGAACCGGTACTTGTTGGACGTCCCGTCATTTATCGGCGATGCCTGATCGACCAGAAGAGCTTCGAATGTTCCGTCGCCGTCCTTATCCGCCAAGAAACGGAATTTGTCGACGGATCGAGGAGACATGGGAGTGGTATCGTCGGCGCGCACATAAAGGTCGACACCGTCCACCAGCACGGGCGCCGTGGTTTTGAATTCGACGAAGTTGACGCCTCCATCCTTGAAGATCGTCACGCCGGCGTTTCCTTCCCCCGTCGTTGCGCCGCCGATCACCCCTTCCGGCCCAAAACCATCGAGCGTGGCGGAAGCGCCGGTAACATGAGCGCCTTGCTTGACGTCAAACGCATCCGTATTGACCTGTCCCAAGGCCGCAACGGCAAGCAAAAGCACGGTTGAAAAAGGAGTCATCATCAACCTCACAAAGCTGGGCATTTGGCCGAAGCGACAGGTTCCAGGTTACAGGATGCGATGGCGAAATGCAAATTCCAAGCGAGGTCCGGATCACGTCAGGGAGCAGGCGAGCGGGGGGCGTTAGCCCCCTGTTTGCCCCGCGTCGTGCTTGGCTTCAGGAAAAGGCGAGCCGACCCGCTGCGCAGGTGCCGCGGCGTGATCCCCCTGTTTGCGCCAAGTCGCGGTAGGTAGGCCACCCCAGCGCGCCGCGACCTGAACCGTGAGCGCGGCGAAAAGCGACAGGAGCAGGATGAACGTCGGGATCGAAAGCAAGTCCTCCCACCATTCCCAAGGGCTCGCGGCCAAGGGGGCCTGGACGATTCCCCAAAAATAGCTCTCGCTCAGGTAGCTTTGCACGATCACTCCGACCGCGCACGCAAAGATCGTGGCGATGCCGGTTAGGATCCATCTCCCCCGCCGGCGCAGCGTGGCCCAGACCATTGTGAAAACGGCGACCTGCGAGCCTTCGGAGGCCACCAGCAGCGGGCTGACGACGAACGCCAGCTTGAGGAATTGCTGGGCCAGCACGATCAGCACGGCAACCAGCCCGGTGAACAAGAGCAACTGGCTGACGGTGAACTGCCAATCGCCGACGTCGTCGTCCGTCGCCAGCGGGTCGAACGACCGGATCGACGTCCGGCGGATGGCCAGTGCCAAGGCCAGCGTCACCCCGCCGGGCGCGAGCAGGTACGCGGCCAGGTGGAGCGGCAGTTCGTCGGGATGCCGGACGACGAGGACGCACCAGCACTCGGTCCAGCCCAGGGCCACGGCGGCCAGCCGCCCGATCGACGGCGTACCGCCCAGGCCCAAGCAGGTGGCCAACAGGCCGGCCTCGCCGAACGTCACGACGCGCACCGCATTCCTCGCGACCCACCTCACATGAAAATCACCCTGCGCCCAATGAGAAATCGCCAAGGTGGCCGCCGGCAACAGCGCATGGACCAGCAGCAACGAACCCAGTACGGCGAATCGCTTGTTGGCTTTCATCGTTGGCGGAGGCGATCTCGGGGTTTGGCGTGCCGGTCACGCTCGACATGTGCGAAGGGCTGAACCTATTCTATTCGTCAGGCGGCGGCCTCAATAGACTTGATCGCGCGTGCCCAATACCAGATAACTGAGCCATGAGGATTCCGGGCTTGTTCATCACCGGCACCGGCACCGGCGTAGGCAAATCGCATGTGGCGGAGGTCATCGCCCGCCAGCTTGTGGCGGAAGGTCGGCGCGTGGGGGTTTACAAACCGGTCGCCAGCGGCTGCCGTCGCCAGGCCGGCGTGCTGGTGAGCGATGACGCGCTCGTGCTTTGGGAGGCGGCGCGACGGCCGGGCGAGCTCGAACACGTTTGCCCGCAGCGCTTCGCCGCCGGGCTGGCCCCGCCCCTGGCCGCGCGGGCCGAGGGGCGGCGCGTCGATGCCGAGTTGCTCCGCCAAGGACTCCACTACTGGAATGAGCGATCGGAGATCGTGCTCGTCGAAGGGGCCGGCGGGCTGTTGTCGCCCTTGACCGACGACGAGTACGTCGCCGACCTGGCGGAAGCATTCGCGTTGCCACTGGTCGTGGTGACGCGAAACAAACTAGGCACGATCCACGACACGCTGGCCACGTTGGTCGCGGCCGCCACGTTCCGCGACGGGCTCGACGTCGCCGGGATCGTGCTCCGCGACCCGTCGCCGGAGCAACTCGACCCTAGCGCCGAGTCGAATGCCGACGAGCTTGCCAGGCGCTGCGTGCCGCCCCTCTTGGCCCACCTCGCCTGGGAAGCACGCGAATTCGACCGCCCCGTCGATTGGTTTGGACTCGCCCAACGCGGCAGATGACCCCTCCGGCGGTTCGCCCACGCCGCCGCGAATCGCTCCCTCGATCCGCGCGGGAACGGTTCGTCGAGGTGAAACTCGTCGAAGAGCGCTCGGCGCCATGCCGTTGTTTTTGAAGCCCGGTGTTCACCCGTTGCCGACGGGCTTGCCGGCGGCGCAGCGGGTGGAGCAGGCCGATTCGACCTCACTGGTCAATTCCATTTTTTGTTCCGCGCCGGTATTGGCGAAAATGACTCGAAATACGACCGTGGGATTCACGCCAAACGTCAATTCACCTCGACCACCGTACGGTGAGACCGAGTTGGGGGTTCGCTCGTTACATAGGACGGCCATGCGCGCAAGCATGGCGCGAAAGACCGACTTGCGTAGAGGTAATTCAATCATCTCCCAGTCACCCCCGCTGGGTCGCACACGAAAACGGTCTGCTTGCAAGTCAAGTTGAAGACCATGCGCCCGACATAACGCCAGAAGGTCGTCGACCAGCCCGACGACACCGCCTGTGGGATGCAGGAGGGCCCTACGTAACTCCGTCGAAAATGCCGATGTCGTGCTCATGAGCGTTCAACCGTTACGATCTGCTTCGATAGGGTTGACCAAGCCGCCCGCAAGGCTTCCAGGCCCGCCCCCTCGTCAAATTGCACCACCCCTTGGCTTAATGGGAAATACACCTCATCGACTGCCAACGCGACGATGGCGTCGGGGATGTCCAACGCTATGATAGCAGGGCCGCCTTCGTTTGGAAATCCCGCCGCTTTACGGTTTGCGTACTCTTCCGGTGTCCCCAAAGGGAAAGGCCCGAATTCAAGACACGTCGAGAACCCCTCCGCCCTCGGCCCACCGCCCGGTTCTACGAAATCCGGATCTGGACCGCGTGCCATCATCCGCTCCGCGCGTTGTCGAGTTGTCCCGTGCAGCAAAATCGCCATTGAACATCATCGGCTTAGGACATTTCGGCATTGTAGCAGCGGCCAGCCTCGCGGCGTCGGGCGCCTTGTGCGCCGGCCACTTTGACCCTACAATCATGATCAACTACCGCTGATCGCCTGCCCGTCTCGCGTCGGCCGTTCGCCTGTCACCCTGCCAGCCTGTCACCCTACAAGAAGGCCGCTTGCGATGCCACGTCGCTTTGTACACCAATTTGGCCATCAAGAAGCCATCGACCAGGTTTTTCTGGCCGCGCAGAAGCAGTTGCGCCCCAACCGCAACGGCAACCTATACTTGCAAGTGGAACTGTCGGATCGTAGCGGTTCGATCAGCGCGCGGATGTGGAATGCCGGTGAATCGGAATACCGCGGTTTCGACGACGGCGATTTCGTCCGCGTCGAAGGTTCCGCGCAACTGTATCAGGGGGCGATGCAGCTCATCGTGACCCACATCTGCAAGGCCCACGACCAGGACGTCGAGTACGCCGACTTCATGCCCGTCGGCCCGGCGGAGATCGACCGCCTCGCCGTGCGGCTGGGCGAGCTGCTCCGCGGCCTGTCGAACCCGCACCTGCGGACGCTGGCCGAGTGCTTCCTGATCGACGAGGAATTCATGGGCAAGTTCACACGCGCCCCGGCGGGCGTGAAGAACCACCACGCCTACGTGGGCGGCCTGCTGGAGCACGTCGTGAACCTGATGGAGGTCGTCAACCGCGTCGTCGGCTGCTATCCGGCCATCGACCCCGACTTGCTCTTGATGGGCGCCTTCATCCACGACATGGGAAAAATCGACGAGTTGAGTTATGATCGCGGCTTCGCCTACACCGACGAGGGCCAACTGGTCGGGCATCTGGTCATGGCCGTAAGCCTGCTGGAAACCAAAATCCGGGAGTCCGAAAAACTGTCGGGCGAACCGATCCCCGTGGAACTGGCGCTGCGGCTCAAGCACATGATCGTCAGCCACCACGGACAGTACGAATTTGGAAGTCCCAAGCTGCCGATGACGTTGGAAGCGGTGGCCCTGCACCAGCTCGACAACCTCGACGCCAAAATCCACAATTTCGAGCAGCAGATGCGCGACGACCCGAACGTCGAGAGCCCCTTTACCGCCTACAACGCCGGCCTCGGCCGCAAGCTCTACAAAGGGGATCCGTCCGGCGCCGAATGGCGGACGGCGGCGGTCGCGGAGTAACCACGGAAGCGATTTTTCAGATGACTGAACCAGAAACCGATTATACCGACGCCATCCTCGCATTCGTGCTCCGTGCGAACTACCGGCCGCTCAAGCCGCGGAAGATCGCCAAACAACTCCACGTCCCCGAACACCGCGCTCACGAGTTCAAGCGTCTCGTCAAGCGGTTGGTCCGCCAGGGCAAGCTGTCGTACGGCGAGAAGCACCTGATCATGCCCCCCTTGTGCCCGTCGGGCATGTCGGGCGACGGCAAACCGACGCGCGCCGCGCGCGACGGGCGAATCAGCGGCGTGTTCCGCCGCAACCAGGGCGGCTTCGGCTTCGTGCGGCCCAGCGGCACGTTGCCCAGCGTCGGCCGCGAGCAGGACGTCTACATCGCGGCCGACCAGACCGGCGACGCCGCCAGCGGCGACCTCGTGCTGGTGCGGCTATTGAAGACCGGCGACCGCTTCCGCCAGCACCGCGGCGCCATCGTCGAGGTCATCGAGCGCGAAACGCACCAGTTCGTCGGCACCTACTTCGAGTCGGGCGGGACCGGCTACGTGCAGGTCGACGGCACGATCTTCACGCGGCCCATCGCCGTCGGCGACCCCGGCGCCAAGAACGCCCGCGCCGACGACAAGGTCGTGTTCGAAATGGTCCGCTTCCCGACCCAGGTTCACGACGGCGAAGGCGTGATCACCGAAGTGCTCGGCGCGCGGCGCGCGCCGGGCGTCGACACGCTCTCGATCATCCGCGAATTCGATCTGCCCGAGGATTTTCACGACGACGCCCTGGCCCACGCGCGCCTCGAAGCCGAGCAGTTCGACGAATCGCTCGCCGGCCGGCTCGACCTGTCGGACGAGATCGTGATCACGATCGACCCGGTCGACGCGCGCGATTTCGACGACGCGATTTCGTTGCGGCGCGAGCCCAACGGCCATTGGTTGTTGGGCGTTCACATCGCCGACGTGTCGCATTTCGTCCGTCCCGGCACGGCGCTCGACCGCGAGGCGCACCGGCGCGGCACGAGCGTCTACCTGCCCGACCGCGTGATCCCGATGCTGCCGGAGATCATTTCCAACGGCCTGGCGAGCTTGCAGCCCGACCGCGTGCGGTACACGAAAACGGCCTTCTTGGAGTTCAACGCCGAGGGGGTGCTGGTCTCGACCGAACTGGCCTCGGCCGCGATCAAGAGCAAGTGGCGTTTCACCTACGAGGACATCGACGACTACCTGGCCGAGCCAGGCAAGTGGAAGACGAAGCTCTCGTCGGAGGTCCACGCCCTGGTGGCCCGCATGCACGAACTGGCGATGGTCCTGCGCCGCCGCCGGTTCCAGCGCGGCTCGCTGGAATTGTCGATGCAAGAGGTGAAGGTCGATCTCGACCGCGACGGCCGAGTGACGGGCGCTCACCGGGTGGAGAACACGGTCAGCCACCAGATCATCGAAGAGTGCATGCTGGCCGCCAACGAAGCGGTCGCCGAGCGGTTGGCGGAGCGCGGCTGGTACTTCCTGCGCCGCGTTCACCAATCGCCCGACCCGCGGAAGCTGAAGTCGCTGACCGAGTTCGCCGCGGCGTTGGGGTTCCCGACCGAAAGCCTGGAGAGCCGCTTCGCGCTGCAAGAGCTGCTGGCCGAGGTGGCCGACAAGCCCGAGCGGCAGGCGGTCAACTACGCGGTGCTCCGCAGCTTGCAGCGGGCGGCCTACAGTCCCGAAGACGCCGGGCATTACGCCCTCGCCAGCGACTGCTATTGCCACTTCACCTCTCCCATCCGCCGCTACCCCGACCTGACGATCCACCGCCTGATCGACGCGCTCTTGGTCGGCGAGAAACCACGAAACGACTTCGGTGAACTGGTGGCCCTGGGCGAGCATTGTTCGCAGCGCGAGCGGCTGGCCGAGGAAGCCGAGCGCGAGCTGACCAAAGTCAAGCTGCTCAATTATCTGAGCGAGCGGATCGGCGAGGAGTTGGACGCGGTGGTGACCGGCGTCGAGCAGTTCGGCCTTTTCGCGCAAGGGACCGCGCTGCCGGCCGAGGGGTTGATTCACGTCACCTCGTTGGCCGACGACTACTACCAGTACGACAAGACGACGCACAGTCTTACCGGGCGCAAGGCGGAGAACGCCTTCCGTCTGGGCGACCCAGTGCGCGTGACGGTGGTGCGGGTCGACGTCGAACGCCGCGAACTCGATTTCCGGCTCGTCGAGCGCGTCGCGCGGCGGGGCAAAGCGGCGCATCCTTCTGGCGGCAAGGGCGGCGGCGCGCGGCGCGCGCCGGACGGCCCTTCGGACGATGGTGGTCGGCGCGGCGTACCGCGGGCCAAGCCAGCGAGCAAGAAGCCGCCTCACATCAAGGACCAGGCCAACGGATCGACGGCCCCCACGCGTCGTAAGAAGCGCCAGCCGTGACGCTGGACGGGCTCGGCAGGCTCGGCCTCCTCAAACCTCAAAAGGCAAGACACGCGCCGGCCGAAGCCTTCCATTGGCTTGCACCTCGACGACGGCGACCAGTTCGCCGTCGGGTCCGATCGCGGCTCGTTCGTCACCGGACGCGGAATCGACCGATCGCGCGATCGCGATTCCGCGCCTGAGTTGCGTCGCCTCGGCCGCCGTCAGCCGCACGGACGCCAGCCGCTCGACCGCCCGCGCCGGCGGCGACAACCACTCTGGAAGGTTCTCGCGAGTCAACTGCTCGGGCCGGCAGGCGTCTTCCAGCCGGAAATCGCCGATGGCCGTTCGCACCAAAGCCGACATCACGGCGGCGGTGTTCAACGACCCGGCCAGATCCCGCCCCAACGCGCGGACGTAGGTTCCCGATCCGCATTCGATCGTCAGCGCGAGTTCGGGGTATTCGTAGCCGGTGACTTCGAGGCGGTAAACGCTCACGGGGCGCGGCGGCAGGTCGACCTGGCGCCCCTGCCGCGCCAGGTCGTATGCTCGGCGGCCATGGACCTTGAGCGCCGAATAGGCCGGAGGCCGTTGCAGAATCTCGCCGGTCAAGGAGGCCGCCGCTCGCTCGATTTCCGCAAGTGTCGGCCGGGGAGGATCGAGCAAAGCCGTCAATTCGCCTTCGACGTCGTCGGTCGGGCTGCTCCGCCCCAGCAAGAACGTGCCCGTGTAGCGCTTGGGCATTTGCTGAACGTACTCGATCAGCCGCGTCGCGGGCCCCACGCAAACCACCAGCACGCCGGAGGCCAGCGGGTCGAGCGTACCCGCGTGCCCCGTCTTCGCCGGCCGCGCGAGCCGCTTGACGACATCCACCGCCTGACGCGACGAAATACCGCTGGGCTTGTGCAAGTTGATCAGCCCGCAGCAAAGGGACATGAGCGATGTGATCCGATCAGTGCATCAGCCCCAAACGGACCAGTTTGGCCCGGCACTCGTCGCGCTCGCGCGAACGCTTGAGCGAGGTCCACTCCGGCGGCAAGACGGCCATGAAATCGTCCTCGCCGGCCCGCGCGCGGCCGCCCTCGGCCAAGCGGGCCGTCAGCCGGACGATCAACTCGCGGTCGAGCCGCGAAAGGAACATTCCCTCCAGTCGGAAATCGACGAAGGCTTCCCAGACCAGCGGGAACAACGGCCTCACGATCCCCTCACCGATCGCCGTGGCGTACTGCCGGATTTCCCACTGCGCGTGGTCGTCCATCCGCAAGGCCAGGAAGTGGAGCAGGTTGTGCAGGTCGACCTTCCAGTAGGCTTCGGTGTAGGTCGATAAGGGGAGATCCTTGCGTGCCTGCTCACGAGCGACCCCCAGTTCGATGCGCCGTTCGTAGATGGCACGGGCTTTGGCCAACAGCTCGCCCTCGGCGGCGGTGAGATCCTCGCCTTGGTCGGCCGGCAGAACGCCTTCGCTCCCCTGCCGGTTGCCGGCGGCCTGCGTGCGCCAAGCATTGGGCGGCGTATGCTGCGCGGCGTCGATGGCCAGCGAATAGCGGGTGCTGTATTCGTTCACGTTGGCCGTGCGGTGCCGAATCCATTGCCGCCAGGTATCCATCGGCACGCGCAGCAGGAATTTGATCTCGACCATCTCGAAGGGGGTCGTGTGGCGGTGCCGCAACAGGTAGCGGATCAGTCCGCGGTCGTCGGACACTTGCCGCGTCCCCTCGCCATAGCTGACCCTGGCCGCCTGCACAATGGCTTGGTCGTCGCCCATCACATCGACCAGACAAACGAAGCCGTCATCGAGGACGGGCAGTTTTTGCCAGCGGAGCGGTTCGACCTGGGCGGTGTTGGTGGGCATACGGCGTATGTTTCTTGGGGCTCGGCCGTCGGTCAGCCTTTCCATGCCGACCTTCGCACTGTCAGGCAGGAAAGCGCAGGAAAGCCTAACCTACGACTGTCGGGCGGGGAAGCCTAACCATGCCGCGCCGGCGGCCAACAACGGTTCCCAGTTCGCTATCGCCTGTTCCCTCGATTTGACTCGCGGCAACCTCTATACTCAGTACCGCGGGAGCGGGTTGCCGTTGACGATCCGCGTTCCGCCCGCCGGCGTCGTTACCGGTGCGGCGACCAAGGCCTGGCGGAGCAGACTGGCGCGCGCGGCGACTTCGGGCTGGTGCCCCTGCGCCAGGGACCGCTCATAGTCGGCCAGGGCCTGGGCGGGATTGCCCGACAGCTCGCGCAGCCGGCCCAGCGCGGCCAGGGCCTGCGGATTGTTCGGGTCGAGGTTCACCGCCTCGATCAAATGGGCCTGGGCCGTGTCGAGCCTGCCGAACTCTTCCGAGAGCCGGGCCAGTTCGATCTTGGCCGCGGCCAACGACGGGTTCCGCGCGGCCCAGCCATCGAGCAAGCGAAACGCCTCCTCGCCGCGACCGTTTTCGGCCAACAACACCGCCAGCCCGCGATGGCAGTCGCGATGGTTGGCGTCCTTGTCGAGACACTGGTTATACAGCGTCTCCGCCTGGGTCAGGTCTTCCGGACGATGGTTCAGCTTTCCCAGTTGATGGTACGTCGCCGCCAGGTTGTAATAGCCGTCGGGGTTGTTCCGATCCGTGTTGATCGCCTGCTGGAAGCGTTGAATGGCGCCCTGATAGTACCCCTGCTGGTACATCGTCACGCCCTCGGCGTTCTGTCCGTGCGAAATCAACCGGCAGCCCGGCATGCAGGCCGACAGCACCATCAGAGCGGCGCCAAGGCGCGCAGGGCGGCTTCCGCGGCGGTTCAAATTCACGATTGCATTACACACGGCAGATCGCTCTCCTTCCGGCAGATCCGAGAAAAGCGGCGGGAGAATAGCGGGACTTGGGCGGCAGTGCAATGCCAATGGCGGCGGGCTAGAAACCAAGGGTGCCGTCGTCGATCGGAATCTGGTCGGCGCGGTTGGCGAGTTGGCGGTGGATGGCCGGGTCGATTGCGAAATGGATCCAGCGCACGCCGCCGTCGCAGAACGCGGCGTTCCAGCCGCCCGGATGCGTTACTGTAGTCCTCACGCTCCGCGTGAGGCAATCCATTACGCGGAGCGTGATGACTACGATACGCGCGCCTGCGGCGGCGTTGGAAACCATCGGTCATAACACATCGTCGGCCGCTCTTTTCTCGTTCCCACGCGGAGCGTGGGAACGCACCCTCGGACGCTCCGGATCCTCGTGGCCGCGGAGCGTCCGCGGCAGCCGTTACCACGCGGAGCCGACCCGCTCCGCGGGTGCCCCGAACGTGCGGGTGACAATGGCACTCATGGCATCGCTCGCTCGGGCGAGCGCCGGACTTCGGACGTTCGCTGACAAAACTCCGCGGCCGTGCGATGATGAAGCAACAACAGCGCCCGCGCCGCGTGCGTATTGTCATTATAGCCGGTGCCGAAGTAAGCGTATGCGGCGGGCTGCGCCAAGACCGCTTTGTAAAGCCATCTCGCGGCGCGCTCGACGGAATCCCGCGAGGGACGCGCCTCGCTGGGCGCCAAGGCGATCCACTCGATGTGGTGGCCCGTCACCCGAAACGCCGTCAGTTCGCGGTCGTCGTCCAGCCAGTCCGGTCGCACCTGCCGCGGCGCCCACGACCCCGCTTCATCCTGTGATTCCTCCAGCTCGCGCGAGAGCCGCCGCAGGCGTGCCACGACGTCGCGGCGAGTTGCCGGATCGAGGATCGGCTCGATTTCGCCGATCCCGAACAGCCCGTCGATCTGGAACAGGAACGCCAGGGCGTACGGCACATGCGTGCCGTAACAGGCCTGTTTCGGCGTCACCGGCTCGAGCAACTTGCGCGCGACGTCGTCGAACGTGAATGTTTCACCGCGCCGGTTCGTCCACGATTTCACCGGCGGCAGATACGCGGCCAACGCGACGGCGGTGAATTCCAGTTCCTGGTCGATCTCAAAACGGGCGATCGCGCCCCGCAACAGGTCGCGTAGCGTGCCGGCGCGGCCGCCGGCAAATATCGGCGTGGAAAGGGGCAAGTCCGCCTCCGCGGCCGCCGCCAAAAGGTCGTCGACGTGCGCGGCCGCCCGGGCGTCGAGCGCCTGGCGCGTGGCCATGCCATCACGCTGCCACATCAAGAACGGCGAACCAGGGCCGAAGGCCGCCTGAAACGCGTTGTCATCGCAAAGCAGCCGCGTCAAAGATTGCGAACCAGGCTGCGGACGAAGCGAGATTTCCACGCCCGGCCCCCACAGGCGCAGGCAATGGATCAGGGCGGCGACGCGCGGACGCTCCCACGACGGCCTGACTCGCTCGACGAGCACACGCAGGTCATCGCCCGAAAGGACCGAAAACGCCTCGCCCGTCGCCTCGACGGACAGCGGTTGCTCGCGAAAAGATTCCGGCTCGACGCGCTCCGTCGGTCGATACGCGATCGCCACGGCGGCGACGATCAATAACACCGTCGGGCCAACCACCTTCCTCACCATGCGGCGTCCGCGACGCAAAAACAGGGGGCTGACGCCCCCCGCTCGCCCATGGCGAGCGGCCAACAACCGCGCGCAGGTCGCCATTCATCGACCTCCGGTCGCGGCCGAATCCAGTTCGCTGAGGACGGGTCGTTCCGCGTCGAGCGCGTAGCGGCACGGAGAACCGCTCGCCCGTGTCGGTCATCTCCACGACGAGGGCGAACTCCTCGTCAGCCAAGGCCAACGCGGCCACGCCGGTCGCCGTGAAATGCACGGCGAGCTCGCCGTGGTCGTCCGAGTCACCGACGCTGACGCGCAGACCGTCATGCACCGGCAATGTACCGGCGACTCGAAACGGCCGGCTGACGCTTGAGAGGGCCATAACCGTTCGCTCAACCTCGTCGTCCGAGCCGATCTCGCCGAAGCTCAGGACCGACGGGTAGACGCGCACAGGCGGCACGACGCGCCCGCTGACCGGCACGACCACGCGTTCAAAACCCTCGAGGTTCGTCTCGATCACGATCTCGGCGCGTACCTCGCCGATTTGGCCCGCCGTTGGGCGCAACGTGACGACGACCACATGACCGGACGCACCGGGTGTGATGTGTGGACGCGCCTCGGGCCAGAACAGCTTGGCCGCATCCCGCGTGTCGACACCGAAGTGGCGCAGCGCGATCATCCGCGAGCCGCACTCCACCTCACCAATCGCGAACTCCTCGCGGACCCCGGCATACCTGACGATACAGGCCACGGTACGCTCCTCCCCTACACCAACGTCCCCCAATTCGACCCGCGCGGGATGCGCCGTCACGCCCGTGTCGATATAGCCGGTCGCCTTGAGTTTCGCAACGGGCAGCAAGGGGTCGTTGGTCTCCAGCAGCACCTGATGGAAGAAAGGGCCTTCGCGGTTGGCCGTGTTGAATGCCAGTTCGACCACTCCCTCGCCTCCGGGCGGAATGGGAACGCTCGGGTACTTCGCTTCGATGCATGTGCATCGCTTGTGGAGCGCCTTGATTTCCAAAGCGCGATCGCCGCCGTTGCGCAGGTGGTATACGAAAGCAACCGCCTCGCCCGCGATGGCGCGAATCTCGCCTCTGTCGACGAACGTGGCCTCGAACTGGATGCGCGGCGCGGGCTTCGGGGCGGGGGAAACGAAGGCCGGCAGCAGGGTGCCGCGGTCAGGACGCGAGACCAGCAAAACGTGGCCGCTCCAATCGTCCACGAAGTCATCCGCTTTTCTGCTGGTCCGTCGCCCCCAGCAGTCGAACAGGTGGACGCGGCCATTGGCGACGCCGTCCACCACGACGAAGTGCTTGGCTTTGCCCATGTGCGCGATGCACGGCATGGGTTGCTTCGCGAGCGTTTCGATGGTCTCACGCCGCCCTTCGACGTGAAGGCCAATCTGCTCCAGCACGTCCGTAAGCTGAAGCATGCTGTGACCTTGCTTCTGAAATCGGAGCATCGACATCAAGGTAGGCATATCCACCGGCGCGCCGAGCAACTCGCAGCAACGTAGAATGGACCAATGTCCGCACTGAGGCTGTGCCGAAGCGTCCAGCGCCGGCGACGGACGTCCTTGGCTCCAGAGAAATCCACCGAGTGCAGCGAGCAGGCACGCGGCGGCGACCAATCAAATCTTCATGTGAGCATGCGACCAATTCATTGGACCAAGCCGCCCTTTGTCCCTACGTTCCGCAAGTGACTGCGTGAATTTCTGGCGGATTTTCTCGTCCGCACGTCCGCGGGGTACGGTACGGTACGGTCTGGCCTTCGCGATGATTTTCGGTTCCGAAAAGTGTGTACCACGGG
>Ga0307373_10004141_pt1 | contig 24622 bp, 14 predicted proteins | sample OX2MG_FD_202534 | JGI IMG/M metagenome (GOLD analysis project Ga0307373, IMG submission 202534) | Soil microbial communities from Risofladan, Vaasa, Finland - OX-2 | ecosystem: Environmental > Terrestrial > Soil > Coastal area > Acid sulfate soil | place: Finland: Risofladan, Vaasa | collected...
TACCGGAACACGAACCGCTGCCTGGAGCATGGCGGACATGGTTCGGAAGTGCTGCATCCGCTCGCCGCGAACACGGCACCTGCTGGACGTACAGACGAGTTTGCTTTGCGCGAGGCGGTGCGCAATAAGGACCTACCCGCGGCTGAGCAGCTTCTGACCCGCGCCGTGCAAAGCTCGCCGCTCGATGGTTTCAATCTGTTGCTCCCGGCGATCGAAGACGGCTTCGACGTCCATCGAACCGTGATGCCGCACCGCGCCTGGCAATTGATCGATCTGGTCGGAAAAGAGAATGCCGAGACGATGCTGCGGCAGTCGGTGCGTTATTGCGTCAGCCTGGAAAAGAACCAGAGGTTCGTCGAGATCTGTCAGCCCGCGCGCGATATGCTGGCAAGTCTCTTGGACCAGTACCGGCTGGCCTCGAAACCGCTTGGCACTCGCACCTTGGAAGACGGCCCACTCGAAGCGCTAAGCCAGACGATCTTCAAATCGACCCCTGGGCAGGCGGCGGAGGCCGCCGCGGCCGCGCTGGCCGAGGGCTTCTCGCCGGCGACGCTGGCGGAAGCCGTGTCGCTGGCCGGCAATCAGCTTGTACTTCGCGATTCGGGGAGGAGGGCCAATCAGGTTTCGAAGGGGAAGCCCGAGGGGAGCGTCCATGGCGATTCGATCGGTGTCCACGCCTGTGACACGATCAACGCATGGCGGAACATGGCGCTGATCGCAAACCAGCGAAATGCCGCCGCGTGCCTCATCATGGCCGCCTACCAGGTGGCGCGCGACCGTACGGCGCGAAATGAGGACTTCGGCGCCTGGCAGCCCTATCCACTGGCCGAGCACTACCAGAAACTTCGGGGGACCACGCCTGAAGAACTGCTTAGGGAAACCGACGGCGCCATCCGCGAGAACGACCAGGCACGGGCCTGCGCGGCGGTGGCGAAGTATGCCGAGGCGGGTCAGTCGGCGCGTCCGGTGTTCGATCTCATGCTACGGTACGCGATCAGCGAAGACGGTGCGTTGCATGCCGAGAAGTTCTACCGCACGGTGAGCGAGGAGTTTGTCGCTACCCGCCCGGCCTTCCGCTGGCGGCAGCTTTTGGCCCTGGCGCGCGTCACTGCCAGCGAATACGGCCAGCCTGCGCCGGGTTACGCCGAAGCGAAGGGGCTGCTTGGCGTATCTTGACGCCGATCACCTGCGCCGCCAGCTCCTGGGCCACGCTCGGTTTGTCGAGACTTGTGCCGAAGTGATCGGGCCTACTTACCCTCCGAACCGGTGCATGAGCTCCGGCGGCATCAACGATCGCGCCCAGAGCTCGTCCAAGGTGGCCGTATCGAGCTCGTCCTGAACGGCACGATGCGTCAGAGCGACGTTGGCCCCGGTCGGCGGGCTTAGCGTCTGCGACGCGTCGGCGTACGCGGCAAAGACCGCCGCGGCCAGGTCGTGGACCGGAGTCAATTTGCTCGGCTGTGCCGGCGACTCAGGCGCCGCTGCCATGACCGGCGCCTCGCGCAACGTTTGCGACCCGGCCCCCGCGGCCTCGACGGGGTTCGCCAGGGCCGGATTGTTGCCCACGTCCATGCCGACGAAGATGTCGTTGATGTCGCCCCAGGTGACGTGCTGCAGCAAGCCCGTCGAATCGGTCGCGTTGACCCCGTGGGGGTTGAACAGGGTGAATTCATCGGTCGACGCGTTGTACCCCACGACCGAGTATTCGTGGTCGCCGACGATCCGGAAACCGTCGATGAGCTCGGTCGGCGCGACGAACGTGGGCGTCGCGAAACTGATCATCAAACCGGCCTTGACGTCCTGGTCAAGAGTGCTGTGATCCAGGTTCGCACCGTACCCCGCCAGGCCCGTGATCTGTGGGAAGGCATTGCTGGTATTTCCGCCGTTGATCCCGGCGTTCGTGCCGGGCGCGCCGTAGCTGTTGGCGCCGTCCTGGCCGATCCACTTCGATTGGTTGATCTGGGCGTAGGCCTTTTCGAGCAGAGCCACCCACAGCTTGGCGGTCGGATCATTCACGGACTGCCCAATTCCGGCAAATTCAAGGGTGCCATTTCCGTTCGTCGGAAGGAAGCGATCGACGGTGACGTAGTCGGCCTTGGTGCCGTTGAAGAAGCGGACGGTAAGGGTGCCGTCCCCGTTGTCGATCAACATGTTGTAGATCGTGGCCGGCGAGTCGTAGGCAACGTCGGCCAGCGCCGACAGAAAGTAACAGTCGCCGACCACGCCTTGTGTGATGTCGGCGTAGCCGACGGAATTGCCGCGACCGAAGAGACTTCCCTGGGCGAACTGGTACGTAACGGTGGCACTGGGAAGTCCGGTCAGCGGGTGGTCAAGTCCCAGAAACCACTTGCCGACCAGCGCCGTGAGTCGTCCACTGGGACCATTCGCCTGGAGGTTCCCCAGGGGCGCCGGATTCCCAGGTTGCACGCTGTAGGCGCCGTTGGAGAGGGTCGCGCCGTTGGTGGTGGAGTTGGCCGGATCGCCGTCGACCACCTTTGCGGCCAGGTCCTGCACAAAACCAGGCATCGACAGGAAGTTGCCGTTGGCCACCAGGAGCTGCAAGTCGTGGAACTCCGACTTCGTCACCCAGCCGTCGGCCGCCACTTCATTGAACAGCCCGATCGTGTCGGAGCGCGTGAGCGCATGGTCCCTGCCGAAATCACTGGCCGCCAGGTTGGCCAGATTGGTATCGAACAGGTTCGAGGAAAGCCAGCTCAGTTGCGCGGAGTCATTCGTCGAACCCGTCGTCGCTTGCTGGTTCGAGACGACGGCGCCCCCCAACCCGGTCGTGACGAAGCGGGGCGCGGACGGGTTCACCGCCGCGTCGAAGGAGTCGAAAATGTCGTAGACGTTGCCCCAGGTGGCCTGGAGCTGCCAGGTGGTCCCATTCCGGCCCGACGGGTTGTACAAAGTGAACCCTCCATTGTACCCTCCGTTGTAGCCGGCCACGACGTACTGCTGGTGCGACGCCAGATGGAAGCCGTCGATCTGCCCGCTGTTGGGGACGTTCCCAGTGGTGAGCGTGACGAGCATGCCCGCCTGCACGTCTTGGGTGAGTGTGACCTGGTCGAGTGGGTTGGCCGTGCTGCTCGACAAGCCCGTCAACCGCGGGAAAACACTGGAGGGGTTGAAGGTGGAATCAATCCCGCCGTAACTCGGTTCCGTCGCCGTATAGGGCCCCGACCAGAAGTTATCGAGCTGGGCGTAGGCTTTTTCAAGCAGCGGCACCCACAGGTGAAGGCCCGGGTCGGCGATCGACTGGCCGATCCCGGCGAAAACCAGGTTGTTGTTCGCATCGACGGGCAGGGCCTTGTCCACGGTCACGTAGTCGGCCTTCGCGCCGTTCATGAAGCGGACGGTGAAAGTACCGTCGCCGTTGTCGATGAACATGTTGCGGATCGTGGTGGGCGACTGTCGGGCAAGGTCCGACATGGCCGCCAGGAGCGAGCTGTCGTCGTCCGAGCCCGGCGTGACGTCCTCGTAACTCAGAGTATTGCTTTGACCGAAAAGGCTGGAGCTCGTGGCCACCGTGTACGAGATCGCGACGTTCGGGGAGAACTGCGACCACGAGTAATCAGGGCGATTCTGTCCCAGGAACCATTTGCCGACCAGTTTCGTCAGTTGGGTGCCGGCGCTATTGGCGTGCAGGTTGCCCAACGCCACGTTCACGGGATTGTGGTTCGCACTGTCGTCCTGGTAGGTGCCATTGTCTGGGTCGCCGTTGACCACCTTGTTGCCCAGGTTTTGGACATAATCCGGCATGCTCAGGTACGTGCCGTTGTTCATGAGAGTCGTGAGGTCTTGAAATTCCGAGTTCGTGACAAGGTTATCGCTGGCGGCAACCTCTTGGAACAGGCCGACCATATCGTTGCGGGTCAGGGCATTGTCGCGCGTATAGTCGGTTACCGCCAGATTGCGCAGGTTGGTATCGAGCAGGTGCGACTGGAGCCAGTTGATCGTCTCTTGCTGCGCCGGCGAAATGGTCGCGGGCGTACTGATCAACTGGGCGGACGCCGGTGCCAAAACCGCCGCGTTCACGGAGGGCACCACCCGGCCTTCCAATTCCTGAACGCCCAGGCGGCGGTTTGGCCGCCTCGGGCTCTTACGTCGGGCCGGCCGGGTTACCTCGACGCGCCGCCACGCGCCGAGAAGAAGATCCAGAGCTTCACTGCGCAGATTCATGACCTTACTCCAAGTGCGTGGGGGCTGTTTTTCATCATGGCCTACTTCTCATACTTGCCCGCGCACGGTTTGTGACAGTGGCGACGGCAGCGGCGGAATGCTTGCCGGCACAGCGCCGCGCCCGTAGCCGAGCCGCAAGACGTCTTCGACGCGTCGCTGTCGGCCACGGCGACGACCGTCAACTCGCCAACGGCACCCGCGACGCGTGAAAACTCACGGGAAGAATTGGCGTGGCACGGTCACGCCCCGATGTACTTGGCGTACACCGTGCGGGCGGTGGGGATGTCGTCGGTGCCGCCGACGATCGCCCGGCCGTCGGGAAAGACCGTGATCAGGTAGTCGCCAACGGCCAACCTCAACAAAAACGGGTTCCGCGTCACACGGCCGACCGCGGCCAGCTTTTCGGAAAGGACCTCCAGTGACACCGGCCCGCGGTCGGGCTGGATCAATTGCACGGCGTTGCGTCCGCAGAGCACGGCCGAATGGCTGCCGCGCCGGCCGTCGAGCCAGGGAAACTCGCCGCGGACGCACGTCGGGCAATTGGACTGCTCGCGCAAGCCCGCCGTCTTCATCGGCAGTACGCGGTTCTCCCACAGGTCGAACACCAAAAGCGATCGCTGCACTGCGTCGCGCCGGCCCGCGAGGATTTTGATGGCCTCCATCGACTGGATCGAGGCGATCACGTTGATGACCGGCGCGACGATCCCCGCCGTGTCGCACGTCTCGGCGGCGCCGGCGGGCGGGGCCTCTTGAATCAGGCAACGCAGGCAAGGGGTTTCGCCGGGCAGGATGGTCATCGTCTGTCCGCCCGCCCCGATGCAGCCGCCGTAGACCCAGGGGATGCCAAGCTTGACCGCCGCGTCGTTGACAAGGTAGCGTGTTTCGAAGTTGTCGGTGCCGTCCACAATCACGTCGACGCCGTCGAGCAAGGCCACGATGTTCGTGTGATCGACGTCGGCCACGATCGGCTCGATCTCGATCTGCGAGTTGATCCGCCGCAGCTTGTCGGCTGCGGCGATTGCCTTGGGAAGGTCGTTGGCCACGTCGTCCTCGTCGAACAGCACTTGGCGCTGCAAGTTGTTCGTCTCGACGAAGTCGCGATCGACGATCCGCAACCGGCCCACGCCCGCCCGGGCAAGCGTGTTGGCGATCACGGTGCCCAGCGCCCCGCAACCGCAGACCAGCGCCCGGCCCGCGAGCAACTTCCGCTGGCCCTCTTCGCCAAGCTCCATGAAGCGGATTTGCCGCGAGTAACGCTCGAGATCAGTCATGCGCGTTCCGCGAGAAGACGCCAATCCGGCGCGCGTGGTGTTCCCATGCGGCGCTCACGGCAGGATTCCCAGCGAGCGGCGTTCGCCGTGCATGTAGAACGGCTCGTCGAGGCTCTTGGTCCATGCCGGCCCTCCTTGCCGATAACTTGGTCCCGTGTAGGACGGGGCGCCACGGTAACGATTTCCAGATCCCTGCCGGCTCCGCGTCGAGCGGCTGCCGCCGCGGCGAGCCGAGCGCCGAAAGGCGACCGTTTGGGCCGCCGTTGCCGGCGACGAAACGTGATCGGCCAATGCCACCGCGTCAGCGGTCGGCAAGAGCAACAAAGAGCACCAACACCAATTCCGCCAAAACTTCAACATGGTCATCCTCCTTCACTCCCGTTTCGAATGTCCAGCCAAGCCACGTGAATTATATACGAAATAGCCCGCAAAATCCCCCGAACCGGCCAGGTCACGTTGGAGGCGGTCGCATTCGGCGCGGGCCTCGACCGGGCCGTCGCGACAAGCGGCCGGCCGCCGGACGATGACGGGGAGTCGGCAACTCGCCGCCCACCGGCCCAGGTCCGCGGCATCGCCGCATTCGCAGATGACGACGTCAGCCCATGCGGCCGGCTCGACGGCGGCTCCCGCACCAAACGACTGCCCCAAAAGCAGGTTCCTCGCTTTCGCGCGGATACTCGCGTCGAGGGGGGTATTCGAGTTGAGAACGGCGATCACGACGGCGGGCCAACGCGAGAGACGCTGTACTTCGGTCGCGATGTCCGACGGACTTCCGGCGATCACGGCCACGAGCAGCACTCCCAAGCGACTCGCGTCGCCGCACAACTCCTCGCTCGGACGCTCGACGACCATCACCGCGTCGGCCGCTCGCCACTCGCTCAACTGCGTTTCCGGCGCTCCACTGTAATCCTCTCCACTGCGATCCGCTCCACTGTATTCCGCTCCACTACATTCCACTCCACGGGGCACCCAAGGTTTTGCCTCGAACACGAGTCGCCTCCGGATCGCACCCAAGGGCCGGATACCCAGCAGCCGCCGTGTCGTCGCCGGCAACTTCGTTGGGCTCAGCAATTCGACTTCGACGCGGTACAAGAACGGCAGTTCGGTGGACCAGAAGCACGGGTCGGGCACGACGGCCTCGGCGAGCAATGCCGGCGGTTGCGGCGCCTTTGCATTCGCCGGCAAGCGCTTCATGCTCAGTGGAATGGCGGCTGAAAGCGTGTGCGCGTATGGGCACGTCGGCCCGATCACGCGGCCGGCCAGGCGGCAATCGCCAGGAACGTCGGTAGCATCCAACCGCGCGTAAACCCTCGCCTCGGCGTTGTTGGCATCGCCGAAGAAAACTTCGAGATTGCGAAGGGAACCCTTTTTCATGCCGTCTGCTCCTTCATCTCTTCCGCGAGGACTTTGGTCAAGAACTTTCCCGTCACCGACTCGCCGTTGCGCGACACCCGCTCCGGCGTCCCCTTCGCCACGACGCGGCCCCCTTCGTCGGCCGCGCCGGGACCGAGATCGATCAGGTAGTCGGCCGCCTTGATCAGGTGCAGATTGTGCTCGACGACGATCAGCGAATGCCCCAGGGTCAAGAGTGCCTCGAAGCAATCGAGCAACTGCACGATGTCCGAAAAGTGCAAGCCGGTCGTCGGCTCGTCGAGCAGAAACAGGCAACGTCCGCGCCGCGCCGACGAAAGGTAGCCGGCCAACTTGAGCCGTTGCGATTCGCCGCCCGAGAGTGTGTTGGCGGGCTGACCGAGCCGCAAGTAATCGAGTCCGACGTCGATCAGCCTCTTCAGCCGGGCCTGCACCTTGGTCTGGCCGCGAAAGAAGGTGAACGCCTCGCGGACCGTCATCTCCAAGACATCGGCGATGTTGCGTCCGCGGTAGATCACGTCGAGGACCTCGCGGCGGTAGCGGCGACCCTGGCACTGCGAGCACCTCATGTAAACGTCGGCGAGGAACTGCATGTCGATCTCGATGCGACCGTCTCCCTGGCAGGCCTCGCAACGCCCGCCGGCCACGTTGAAGCTGAAGTGGCCGGCGGTGTAGTTGTGCGTGCGGGCTTCGACGGTTTCGGCGAAGACCGCCCGGATTTCATCGAAGGCCTTGATGTAAGTCACGGGAATCGAGCGGGGGGAGCGGCCGATGGGGGCCTGATCGACCATCACCACGTCGTTGATCTGGCCGTCGCCATAGACGTCGTCGTAGTCGCAGGGTTTGGGCGCCTCCTGGCGCAGCCGGCGGCAGAGCGCGGGGTAAAGCGTATCCTCGACGAGCGTGCTTTTGCCCGATCCGCTCACGCCGGTAACCAGGCACAGCAGGCCGAGCGGGAACTCGACCGTGATGTTCCGCAGGTTGTTTCCCCGCGCGCCTGAAAGGCGAATCCAGCCGTGGTCGGGCTGCCGCCGCTTGACAGGCGCGCGGATCTCACGCCGACCCGAGAGATAATCGCCCGTGAGGCTGGTGGCGCAGGCCTCCATTTCGCGGGGCGTGCCTTGGAACACGACCTTTCCGCCGCGCTCGCCCGCCCCAGGACCGATTTCCACCACCTGGTCGGCCGCGCGGATCATCGCCTCTTCGTGCTCGACGACGATCACCGTGTTCCCGCGGTCGCGAAGGCCTTCGATCACCCGCAGCAGACGATCGGTGTCCTGAGGGTGCAGGCCAATCGAAGGCTCGTCGAGCACGTAGAGCATGTTTACCAGGCTGGAGCCGAGGGCCGACGTGAGCGCCACGCGTTGAGATTCGCCTCCGCTGAGCGTGCGCAGCGTACGATCGAGAGTGAGGTAGCCTAAACCGACCGTCTGCAGATAACCCAGCCGCGAACGGACCTGGTCGAGCATCACGCGGCCGACGCGGCGCTCCCAGTCGGAGAGTTCGAGCCTGCCGAAGAACTCGGCCGCGTCGCGGATTTTCAGGGAGGCGATTTCGGCGAGGTTCTTGCCGCCCACGCGAGTGGCCAGCGCCTCGGCACGCAGCCGCGCGCCGCCGCAGGCCGGACAAGTACGATAACTCCGCCAGCGGCTGAGGAACACGCGCACGTGCATCTTGTACTTCCGCCGTTCGAGCCAGGCGAAGAAACCGTTGAGGCCGCCAAACTCGCGCTCGGGTACGCCGTCGACGATCAGTCGCCGCTGGTCGTCGTTCAACTCGCGAAAAGGCACGTCGCTGGGCAATCCGTAGTCGTCCGCCAACGCCAGCAACTCCCTCAACTCGTGCGCGTAGGCCGGCGTGTTCCAAGGGGCAATCGCTCCCTCGCGCAGCGTCTTGGCCGGATCGGGCGCGACCAGGTCCATGTCGACGCCGATCACGTTGCCAAAACCTTCGCACTGGGGGCAAGCGCCCAGCGGACTATTGAAACTATAAAGCCGCGGTTCCGGCGCCGGGTATTCAAGCTGGCAATCGTCGCAGGCCAGTCGAGTGCTCCAGGCGGTCCGGCGCCACGAGCGGACGTCGAGTGGATCGTCGCCACGCGGCAACGGCGGTTTGCCGTCAGTGGGATTCGGCGCCGCCTCTACGAACACCGAACAGCGGCCGTCGCCTTTGGCAAAGGCCGTCTCGACCGATTCGAATGCACGCCGCTCGTTACCGGTGCCCGCCGACAGGCGATCGACGACGACATACAGCCGTCCGTTCGACGGCTCCGGCGTCTGGCCGGCGAATGAGCCTTCGCGATTTTCGTCGAGCTGCTCGAGCCGGCCGTCGTGTATAACGCGGATGAAGCCGTCTTCGCGCATTCCGGCGACGAGCCTCAGCCATTCACCCGGCGACGGAGCAGCGAGGGGAAACGTCACCAGGAAACGTGTGCCGGCGTCCAGCCGGGCGAGCGAATCGGCGACGCTCTGGGGTGTATCGCGCCGGACCTCGCGCCCGCACCGCTGGCAGAAAACGTGGCCGATCTTGGCGAAAAGCAACCTCAAATAATCGTTCGTTTCGGTGGTGGTGCCGACGGTCGAGCGGCTGGATCGGCTGGCGTTTCCGCTCACGACGGCGATGGCGGGCGGAATGCCGTCGATCCGGTCGGCGGCCGGCTTTTCCAGTCGTTCGAGAAACTGGCGCGTATAGGCCGAGAAGCTCTCGATGTAGCGCCTTTGTCCTTCGGCGTAGAGCGTGTCGAAGGCCAGGCTGCTCTTGCCGCTGCCGCTCACGCCGCAGAACACGATCAGCCGGCGGTGCGGCAGATCGAGATCGATGCTCTTGAGGTTATGGACCTCGACCCCTCGGAGCGTGATCGAGCGGTTCGACACCGACCTTCTCCCCTGGCGGCTCGGAGGACAATGCCCGTCGATCCGAATGGGTACACTTTCGCGGAACGCCACGGAGGGCGCTCCCTACAAAACCTATTTGCCGCCGATCGACATCAGGTGCGAATAGGTCCGCAGGTACATCCGTCCTCCCGCGACGGCCGGCGTGCTATGGCTCCCCTCGCCCAACGGGTTGCGGCCGAGCAGCTTGTATTTCTCGGCGGCCGCCAACACGATGACTTCGCCCTCCTCGTTCATGCAATAGAGCTTGCCGTCCACGCAAACCGGTGAGCCGTAGTAAGTGCCCCCTACGCGCTGTTGCCAGAACTTTTTCTTGTCGGCCGCGCGCAAACAGGTCACGACGCCCGCGTCGCTCCAGAGGAAGACCAGGCCATTGTAGGCCAACAACGACGGCACGTAAGGAGCCGATTCCTTGATGTCGTATTCCAGTCGGGGTTTGTCATCGGGACCGGCCGGCGGCCGCAGCGCGGCGACGTAGTTGCCGCCGCCGCCCGAGCCGGTCGAGCCGAAGATCAGCCCGGAGGCGATCACCGGCGAACTACAGCTTCGTTTGTCCAGGACGTCAAGCTCCCAAATCGTGTCGCCCGATGCGGGGTCGATACTCGAAATGCCGTGCGCTCCCGAGTTGAAGATCAGTTGGGGTTGACCACCCTCGGGAGTGTAGACACAGGGCGTCGAATAGGCCACGTGCTCGGTGCGGCGGTCGACTTTCCAACGGACGGTGCCGTCGCGCCGATCGACAGCCACGAGAAAGCTGGCGGCCTCGGGAGGGTTTCCCTTGCTAATCCCTTGGTCGGCCGCCAGGATCACCAGGTCGTCGTAGACGATCGGCGAGGTGCCGCAACTGTGCTCGCCCCAATAGGGCCCCAGGGGCCGCCGCCAGGCGACGCTCCCGTCGTGGTCCAGGGCCAAAAGCGTGTACTCCTCGGGCGTCGACCAAACGACATAAACCCGTTCTTCATCAACGGCCGGGGTGGGCGAGGCGAAGCTGTTCAGGGGGTGCTTGCCGCTGACGGTCGAATCGAATCGCTGCTCCCAGATCGTGCTTCCGTCGGGGGCGTTCAGGCAAATCACGATCCGCGTGCCCGTTTCCTCCAGCGCGCCGGTCAGGAAGATTTTTTCGCCCCACAAGACCGGTGCCGAGTGGCCGATGCCCGGCAGCGCGACGTTGAAGTTGTAATCGTTCTCACTCCACTCGACGGGCACGGTCGTCGCCTCCGAGACACCGGTGCCGTTGGGTCCGCGGAAGCGGGTCCATTCCTGTCCGAGCGCCGGCGCGATTGGCAAACCGATCGCCAGAACGGTCCAGGCGGCGGCGGGCCACCAACAATCACGTCGAATCATGGCAGGCAATCCTTATGGCGAGATAAACAAGGCGGGCAACGCCTCCTATCGTACCCTCTCCGAAGGCTGAAGGCCAGCGGGCAGGGACGACAGAAAAATGACGACAGAAAAATAGGAAGAAGATCGGATTTTAGGTAGGATCATTTGCGACTTCGGCAGCGCCAAGTTTTCCCTCCGCTTCAACTTTCTGTCGTCATTTTTCTGTCGAATTCATCGTCCAGGTTTTGAGGTGAACGTGCGGAACGTGACGAGGCCACGCGTAATATTGATCCACAGCATGCACTCCAAAGTCGTGTGTCGAACGAAGCGGCGCAAGAATTCGTCGAAATGGGGTAAGGCGCTGCGGGGCGCGGTGGTCAACCTGAAGGCCACGCCGAGAGCCGCGCAACGCATGGGTTGCGCCCCGATTACGTGACCGTCGACAACGACGTCGATAAGCTTGTTCACTGCCTCATCGCCTCCGAGAAAATAGGTGATCGCCTCCTCGTACATACTCAGATCGAGCCCAGTACCGAGGTCCCGAAGGAAGCCCACAACGTAATCCTTCAGAACTGATATCTCGGGAGCGACGACGTCCCAGATCGCATCGTCGACATGGAACGTGGTCCTGTCGCGAAGAGTCAGAGTCGTGTTGACGAATTCGTGCTCGACCGAACCTGGCCGAAGGTTGACCAGCTTGCCATGCGACGTGTCGGTGAGCAGCAGGTAGTTCAGCAATTGACTTCGGTGGCGATCGTGTAGGGTCTCCACCGTTTTCAGTTCGAAAAAAGCGCCCTGGTCGACAAGCAAATCGACATAGTAGGTCTTGCGGAAACCACCAAAGGCGACCTCGATTGGGACTTCGATCCTTGCTCCGGCGATACGTCTGGCGAGTTCCACTTGGTAGATCTCCTCGTCGAACAACGGTCCGAAGTCGCGATGAATGTCGAAAACGTGACCCATGACCTCATAGGCCAAGTCGCCGAATTCAGCTTGCGAGAGCTTTCGCAGTTGGCAATCGAGGGTGACAGGCATCAGCGCGACTTTGAAATGGAGCCCCCCTATCGTACCTTCTACGAAGGCTGAAGGCGAGCGGGCGGGGACGACAGAAAAATGACGACAGAAAAATAGGAAGAAGATAGGATTTTGGGATGATCGTTTGCGACTTCGGCAGACCCAAGTTCTCCGCCCGCTTTATCTTTCTGTCGTCATTTTTCTGTCGTATTTCTTGGTCCAGTTTTTGTTGGCGCGATGTAGAGCGGGTTGGAAAGGACCCAAAGCATGCGTTCTCCGGCGATGTCCAGCCAGGCTTCGGCTCGGTAATTGCCCGGTTCAGCGACGGAGAAACGGAAAGTTCTTCCTGTCGATTCCTCGACGACCTCGCCGTTTCGCACGAGTCGCCAATGGACGGCCAGCGGGGCCTGGCCGCGCATCGTCAGGTCGCGAGTCATTTTCAGTTGGCTTCCCATTTCATGGCGTTGCGATTCGCTGACGGCGGCAAAATCGAAGCCCGTCGAATCCGCGAGCCAATCGAAGGCCACGAACGCGCGCCCCGCCGCGAGCGCTTCGCGGACCGCTTTCTCGCTCAAGTCCGTGAGAAGCAAATGAGTTGCAACGTGTCGCAGGCTGTTTTCGTACGGATCGAGCAGCCTGCGAAACAATACGTCTCCAACTTGTTTGCCTTCGCGCAGCACGTCGCTGCCGGGAATGGCCGCCACATCGAGCTCGATCAGAAGTTTCCCCAAGGCATCCTCGACCCGCGCCTTGTCTTCGGCCACCCAACGGACGACCAGGCCGATGTTTTGGTGAGCGTCATTCGCCGACACGCCCGTGTGCGGGGCCATCATGCAGAGCTCGTCCCAGCGTTTCAAATAGTCGGCCGGGTAGTCTTGCAGCGCGGAAAACGACTCTTGCGGGTACTTGCGAAACATCTCGGTCGCTTGCAGCAACCACAGGGGATTGCGCAGCGAGGCGATCATCTTGGTTTCATCTTTGAAGTCGGCGTGCGTGTTGTAGACTTCCACTCCGGTGACGCCGCGGATGTTCCAGTCCATGCGCTCTTCAAGGTGCGACACGAACATCAGTCCGTCGCGGCCTCGAACCAGGTCGGAGAACTCTTGCGGAGAGCCGGGGTTTAGGCCGTTAAGGCTCATCGTCGGGAAGACGAGAAAGCCCTGCGACTCGGCTCCCGGAATGAGAAGCACGCCGTCGCTGACTCCCTGATGACCATCCTTGAAAAAGTCGTAGCGATCGGCGGGATGTTCGTTGAACAAGAGCACGCTGGTCCCCGTGGCCTTGGCCGCCGCGACGATCTCGTCAATCGTCCCGCGACTATCGTGGGACCAGTGCGAATGGACATGCAGGTTCGCGCGGTGCTCCCTGAACGGACCAGGCCGTGGTACTTCTTTCCATTCCTCGCGGAGGGTCCGCACGGCCCGCTGTACCGCCTCAAGTTTTTGGGGTTCCAGTTTGGCGAGCGCCTCGCAACGGACCTCGGTGGCACCAAGGACCGTTGTCAAAAAGGCGACCACGAACGCATTGAATGGAGATGTGCGCATCGGTATTGCCCGCCACTTTCGCCACACGGGGACCGCCGGAGCAAATGAAGACAAGGGTGGGTTGCCGAAGTGCCCGCCGTCAGATCGCCGGCAATTCGAATCCCTCACGGCGCGGCCGGTCGAGCAGCGCGTCGGCCCCTTCGTCGTTGGCGAACTTCTCCCGAACCGGATCCCAGCGAAGATCACGGCCCACGGCGCGGGTGATATTGGCGAGGTGGCAAACCGTCACCGAGCGATGGCCGATTTCGACGTCCGCGACGGGAAGGACTCGATCGCGGATGCAGTCGAGCCAGTTCTGCATGTGCCAGCGGGCCTGCCAGAGCGCCAGTTGGTCGCTCCACTTCCGCTCCTCTTCTTCGACGTCGATTTTCCTCTTCAGCTCTTCGGCGATTTCCGGCGGATTGGAGGTGAACTTGTTGCGGTTGATCTCCAGCTTCCCTTTTTCGCAAATGAAGACCGCGCCGCCCATCGGGCCGTGCCCGTTCTCAAGGACGAAGTTGACTTCGACCCCGTTCGCGTAGCGCATGGCGACTTGTCCGTTCGGTCCCGCAGAGAGGGGACGCAGTTCGGTCGGGCCGGTATCATCCATGCCCAGCGCCCATTGGATCTGGTCTACGCCGTGAGCGCCCCAGTTGGTCATTTCACCACCGGCAAAATCGCGCCAGCGCATCCAACCCATCCAGTCGGGATGAAACGGGCGGTCGGCGGCCTGGTTGAGCCACATGTTCCAATCGAGTCCCTCCGGCACGGCGACCGCGGGGCGCGGAGTGGCCGGCGAGGCCTCCGCCCCACCGTAGTTCACGGCGCGGACTTCACGCACCTTGCCAAGACCGCCGCTACGAATGAGCTCGCAGGCGACGTGATTCATGGCCATCGAGCGCTGTTGCGAACCCACCTGCAGCACACGGTCGTAGCGGCGGACCGCGTTGACGAGCGCACGCCCCTCACTGACGTAGAGAGTCAACGGCTTTTCCGCGTACACATCCTTTCCGTGCTGGCACGCGTGAATGCAGGGCAAGACTCGCTGAAACTCGCCCGTGGCGACGATTACCGCGTCGATGTCTTTTCGCTCAAGGAGCTTGCGATAGTCCTGATAGACCGGCCAGTTCCCTTGTGCCTTTGCCTTGAACGCCTCGGCCCGCGGCAGCTTGCAATCGCTGAGCGCCACGATTTGGGCCGACTCGGGGAGTTGTTGCAGTAATAGACTGGCCCGGCCGCCAACGCCGATGGCCCCAACCGCGATGCGATCGTTGGCGCCGGGCTTTCCGGCGGAAGCAAGCACATTCCGCGGAACAAACAGAGGCGCCACGATGGCGCCCGCGGCCATCGATGCCCCGGCGGAGAGGAAGTCGCGGCGATTCGGGCGCAGCGGTAAATTGAGTTGCTTTGGGTTCATGGCAATTCGCTCACGGGATAAGAGGCCCCTCAGCAGCTTGTACTTCACTCGGCCCGCTTCGACAGTAACACTAATCCGCGGCGCAAGCAAGGCACGCGACTCATTGACACGCCAAATCTCGTGAACACGAATTCATGCGACCTTTCGTGTTGCAGCACATCTTCTGTACGACTCCGGCTGACTTGCTGGTCGAGAAGAAGGACTGCCATGACTACCTTGAGAGCCCTTTCACGAGCCGACCTATCTCCTCATCGCGCAAATGCGTGGTTGTGCGGCGAATGATCGTTTCGAAATCCGCGACTGCCTCGGGCGTGCTCGGAAACCCGAAATTCCCCCCCGCAACGTCGCTGGTCGCAAGCTGATTTCCTTCTGCGTCGAGAATCGCGATCCAAGGAATTTCACTTCCTTGCTTCGGGCGGATACGGTCGATCACTTGCTGGCCGTGTGGTAGCCGGGCGTCGACCATGACGACGACGAAATCCTTGGCGAGCAACTCGCTCTGAGCGTCGAGGAACCGCGATAGCAAAAGGCAAGGCGCGGAAAACGCGCTGCATTGTTCGACGAGCACGTGCTTTCCTTGCTCCTTGGCCTGCTTGAAGGCAGCGGCGAAAAGCTGTTCCGCGTCCGGGCGCGCCGGGGCCTGCCCGCGCAGAAATTGCGACAGCCGCGTCAAATCGAGCTCTCCGCCCGTCGACAGCTCGGTGCCGGTGATTTGGGCCAGCGGCCGGCCGTTGGTGTCAAGGACGGCGAACACTGCATCGTCGAACTCGGGCCAGGCGAGATGGATCCCTTCGACCCAGCGGCGCGGCGCGCCCTGCGGATGCGACGGCTCGGCGTCGATAGCCATCAGCACATAATTGCCAAGCGCTTGCCGCAAGTCATCGGCGTCCTCGTTTTCGTCTTCCACCCTGAAGAATATCGAGCCGAAGCGCCAAGCGATCGCGCTGTCGTGGGCGGCGAAGAGCACGAGCAGCCGCCGCTGGCCAAACATGGCCTCACGCAACCTCTTTCGAAAGCGTTCATCGATCGGCTGGTTCGCCTCGAAAACGCCGCCCATGACGTCGGCCAGCGTCCGTGAAGCAGTCGTACTGGATTCGCTGACTCGGACATCGCCCAGATCGACGAGCTCCGCACGCTTGGGCTTGACGAACCCAACGTGCCGCGCAACAGCCTGCCCAGGTCCGACTCGTGCGGTGGTCGCGACGCGAACGCTGAGTTTGAAACTCCAGCCCACCGTCAGGCCGGGGACGACAAACTCTCCCAGGGCGTTGGTGCTGACCTCGCCGCCAAATTCGACGAGGGAACGAGGCCCCATGTTGTCCTCTTGTACCCACCCGTACGTGACCTGCCGGCCCGGCAACGGCCGGCCCGTGTTTGAATCGATCAGCCTTCCCCGCGTCGAGGCGGCGGGCGCCAAGGAAATCAGGCATGACGGATCATCCGGCCCCAAATGAACGATGCCCGCCAGCAGGTTGTCGTCCGTCCGCGCGTGCAGCCACATCTCTTTGCGGCCGCGCAGGACCCAAAACTCTCCCTCGGCGCCGGTGACGGCGCGAAACCAATTCAGGCCTCGCCGTATTGGGCTTGACGGGAACGCCGCTGGAAGCGCCGACTTGATATCGAGTTCCCCGACGCCCTTCCGAGGATCGGCCCGCAAAACGACGCGTCCAGCAAATTCGACCGAGGTTAAGCAGTCGGTGTGCAGGTTCAGTTCCAGTGCCGGCTGGTCGATCACGTCGAATTCGATCGGGTCCAGGTCCCCAGGCGTCATGAGTTTTAGCTTGCCCGGCCCCGCGAAAAACTCGAATTCCCCGTTTTCGCCAGTCAACTGACTTTGGCGAATCGAAGGCGTCAACTCCCTGGGGCTGTTGGTTGGGTTCGGCAATTGTCTCTCCCGCGCAAGCTGACCGTGGACGTCGCCGTTGATTTGAAGCGAGAGCGTCACGAACTCGCCGGGTACGGGCTGCCGGTCCTCTCCGACCGTCCGCCGCCCGTAAATGCGAGTGGCGTTCTGCAAGACCAGCTCGAGGTCTTCGGGCGCTTGTCCCTGTCGGACGACGCGCGTCTGCGCGGCGGTCGCCCACTGATCGAGAAAGGCGACGAACACGTAAAATTTGTCTGGCCGAACGCCGATTTCAAAGCGGCCGTCCATTCCGGCGCGCACCGATTGCTGGGACGTAACTTCCGCGTAACCGCTACCGTCGACCATGACATGTGCGCCGCCCGCCGGGCGACCGTCGACCAAACTGACTTTTCCGCGCACTCTCGTGAGGGGGAGAAGTTTCACCGTCAGCTCCGTCATTTCGCCTTGCGGATCGAACGTCGTCTTTTCGTCTTGGTAATGACCATCGCGATTGGCCGCGAACTGGATCTTCCCGAGAGCGTCGGAAGGAAGCGCGCGAAACACGGCGTTGCCTTGCGCGTCGGTGTGAACGTACAATTCGTTGACCCCTTCAAGACCCAAAGCGGCTCCCTTCTTTGGCTTTTCACAAAGCCATGGACGAACCGGCACACCCGCCATCGGCTGCCCCTGCTCGTCGACCACGCGCACGTCCACAGTTCGGACGCCGTCGAGCACGAGCTCGGGCGGCTCGGATTGCTCGGGTGGTAGCGCATAACCGTTGAATATCGAACTGATCGGCCTGCGAAAAACGAAATAATCGAGTCCGACGTCCCGTTTGGTGGCTAAAATGTACGCCGGAGGCGCGTCGGCCGGTACGCGCAGCAGCGCTTGGCCGGCGTCGTCGGTCGTCGTGCCCGTGAATGCCTCATTAGGATGATCTGGGTAGATCCCCATGACCACGCTGGCATTGGCGACGGGCTGCCGTAGCCCGTCGACCACACGCACGGCGAATTCGCGCGCCGAACGCAGCACCAGCTTGACTGGGGGCGGGGGTTCGTCGACCTCGCGCAGCGCATGAACCGCCTGGCGCGTATCGGCGGCCGCGCCGGCATGCAGGATCAAGTAACGGTGCGACCGGTTCGGCAGCTCAAGCACGAAGCGACCGTCGTCGGCCGAGGTGCAACTTGGCCGGCCGTCCCGGAGCAGGGCCTCGACCACGACGCCGGCGGCGGGATGGTCATTTTCGTCGACAACCAAGCCCGAAATTGGCATTCGGGGCCGATCGTCTGTCACGTTGGACGTTGGCGGTTGAGCATTGGTCGCCACCAACCCATTTAGCAATGTGCAACAGAAACCGCCCGCCACGGCGAGCAGCGTGGTTTTCGACGTGTGTTTGCTAGGTATGTACGAAAACATCATCGCTCCAGACATGTAAGACCAAGGGATACCGCCTGGCGACGTCGGCAGATTTCAACGCCACTGTAATAGAATAGTCGTCCCTTGACGTGTTGGGCAAGCACTTCCTCGAAGACACGGTCGAAGCTCGCAGGTTGAGCGCCTCAACGGCACCCAACGGCTTTTCCTCAAGCGGTTGAACCGGTTGACCTACGCATTCTCCAAGAAGCTGGAGAACCTCGAAGCCGCTTTCGCCATGTTCGCTGCCTACTACAATTACTGCTGGCGAGCCCGGAAGCCGAACAAGTCCGGCCGGCGTCGTCCAACGGCCGCCGTCATGGCCGGGCTGGCGGACCATACTTGGACGTTCGATGAGCTGTTTGCGGCGGTGTTGGCGTGATGGCTCACCCGCCAAAGGGCGGATTTCTGTTTACTAAACTCATGCCAATTCTGTGCAGCATACCACCACAGAAGGTGAGGTTAGCACTATCGGCTAATGCGCCGCATCCATACCACGCAGGCTAGGCAGACTGCGACCCAAGGTGCGCTTCCTAGCAGTAGGGCGAAACAAATGGCATATGGCGGCATTTCCCACTGGCTCGTGTCGCTAACGAGGGCCAAGATCATGAGCGGACACAGCATCAAGAGGCCCGACGCTGCGAAGAGGCCGGTCACGGCCGCAATGGTCGCCAGCACATACCAAAGTGCTGACCTTGAGCGCGGCGGTTCTTGGCTCTCGTCAGTCTTGGTCCGGGGCGCTCGATATGGATTCTCGGCCATCCCGCCATTCTAGGGTCGGCGGGGCGGCTGGTGGGAGGCCATGATGGGTTTTCTTCCGCTATGACGCTGCCCAAAAACTAGGCACGCCTCGTCGCGCCGTCGGCCGGCTAAAATCCAGCAACGCACCCGCTAGGACACTACCCGATCGAGCTTCGCCTTGACGGCGCGCGGCACCGCGACCTACGATACCAGATTCGCACTTGGTTTACCGGCTGTCATGGAAAAAACGAAAGTCGGCATCGTGGGGCTTGGGACGGTCGGGTCGGGCGTGGCACGCCTGCTGCTCGACTATGGCGACCGGACCGCGCGCCACGCGGGACGCGCCCTCTGGCTCGAACAGGTGGTCGTCCGCGACCTGCGAAAAACTCGCGATTGCGACCTGCCCAAGGGCGTCCTCTCCAGCGACCTGGCCAAGATCACCGGCAACAAGGAAATCGCCGCCGTGGCCCACTTGGTGGGCGGCTTGGAACCCGCGCGCTCGATCATGGTGGCCCTGCTCGAAAGCGGTAAGGACGTGGTCACCGCCAACAAGGCCCTCTTGGCCGAACATGGGCCGGAGCTGTTCGACCTGGCCCGCGAGCTGGGCCGCTCGATCGCCTTCGAGGCCTCGGTCGCGGGCGGAATTCCGATCATCGCCAACATCAGCCAGTGCCTTTCGGCAAACCAGCTCGAATCGCTGACCGCGATCCTCAACGGCACCAGCAACTATATTCTCACGCAAATGGAGGAACAAGGCGCCGACTACGCCGCCGCGGTGGCCGAGGCGCAGCGGCTGGGTTACGCCGAGGCCGACCCCGCGATGGACGTCGACGGCACCGATACGGCCCAGAAGCTGGCGATTTTGGCCCACCTGGCCTTTGGCGCCCGCGTCCATTGGCGCGACATCCCCCGCCGCGGCATCGATACGCTGGACGTGGCCGACCTGAAGTACGCCAAGGAGCTGGGTTACCGGATCAAGCTCCTGGCGGTCGCCGAATTGGAGCCTGAGGGGCTGGAATTGCACGTGTCACCCACGCTGGTGCGGATCGGCACGCCGCTGGCCGAAGTCCGCGGTGCATTCAACGCCATTCGGGTCGTGGGCGACGCCGTCGGGCCGGTGTTCTTCCACGGCCAAGGCGCCGGGCAAATGCCCACCGCCTCGGCCGTCGTGGCCGACCTGATCGACACCGTCGTCGGTCGCACGGCGATTACCTTCCGCACGCTGGAGCTCTGGTCGCAGCGCGAAGCCCCGGTCCGCACGCGCGAGCACGCCAACGTGGCCGGCCGGTTCTACCTGCGGTTCAACGTCGAAGACCGGCCGGGCGTCATGGCCGAGGTCACCGGCGTGCTCGGGAAGCTGGGCATCTCGATCGCCTCGGTCATTCAGCACGAACCGGCCGCCGCGGGCGAGACCGTCGTGCCGCTGGTGATCATCACCCACCGCACGACCGAAGGCGCCACGCAAGCAGCCGTCGACCGCATCGACCGCCTGGGTAGCGCGCGGGCCGGCGCGGTGAGGATGAGGATCAGGGAATGAGGGGAAAGGATGAAGGATGAACAGGAAAGACGGAAGTACCAATGACAACTGACAACTGACGACTGACCAATGACCAATGACAACTGACCCATGACCAGCCCGTGAAATACGCCATCATCATTCCCGACGGTTGCGCCGACGAGCCGCAGCCCGCGCTCGAAGGCCGCACGCCATTGCAGGCGGCCAAGGTGCCGAACATGGACGCAGTGGCGGCGGCGGGCGTCGTCGGCCGGGCGCACCACGTGCCGGCCTCGCTGCCGCCCGGCTCCGACGTCGCCAACTTGAGCCTCTTGGGCTACAACCCGCTGGCGCATTTCACCGGCCGCGCGCCTTTGGAAGCCGCCGCCCAGGGCATCGAACTGGGCCCGAGCGACTGGGCGATACGCTGCAACCTGGTGACGATCGAAGATCAAACGATGCGCGACTTCACGGCGGGGCACATCTCGACCGACGAAGCACGGCAGCTCATGGCCGCGTGCCAGGAGCGGCTTGGCAGCCCGCGCATCGAGTTCGTGCCGGGAGTGAGCTACCGTAACCTGATGATCTACCGCCCCGGCGACGAGCCGGCGCCTTTCACGCCGGACACTCGGGCCACACCACCGCACGACCTGACCGACAAATCGGTGCTCGACGACTACCCACGCGGTCCAGGCGGCGAGGTCTTGAATTGGCTGATGAGCGAGAGCGTGCCGCTCTTCGCCGACCATTCGGTGAACGTTGCCCGGCGGAAGGCGAAAAAGCCGCCGGCCACGAACATCTGGCTCTGGGGTCAGGGCCGGGCACTGTCCCTGGAACCGTTCGACAAAGTGTACGGCAAGCGGGGCGCGATGATCACCGCGGTCGATCTGCTGCGTGGCCTGGCGGCGCTGGTCGGCTGGCGGCGGATCGACGTGCCCGGCGCCACGGGCTACCTCGACACCGACTACGCCGCCAAAGGGCGCTGGGCGATCGACGCGCTGGACGAAACCGACGTGGTTTGCGTTCACGTCGAGGCGACGGATGAAGCCTCGCACGAAGGCAGGGCCGATGCGAAGGTTCAGGCGTTGGAAAAGATCGACCGACACATCGTCGGTCCCGTGTACGCGGCTTTGAAAGCGCGGGGCGATTACCGCATCCTGATCACGCCCGACCACCCGACGCCGCTACGGACCAAGACCCACAGCCACGGTTTTGTGCCATTCGCCATCGCTGGTAGCGGCGTGTCGCCGGGCGGCGCCGGTACCTACGATGAGGCGACCGCCGGCGCCTCGAGCTTGTCGTTCGAGGAGGGATGGAAGTTGATGCGATATTTCTTGGGCTAGACAACAAAACACAAATGGGAAACTTTTCTTAAGGGGGATAAGGAGATAAGGAGGAGATTTGGGGATGTGAAGAAGTTTATAAAAAAGAACAACGTGCAACTACCATTGTGCTCGTTCCCACGCTCCGCGTGGGAACGTCTCTTCGGCCGCTCTGCGGCCCGACCCGATTTCGCAATTTGATTTCACATTCCGACTCCCGACTCCTGACTCCATGCCCCTCATCGTCCAAAAATTCGGCGGCACTTCGGTTGCCGACAGCACGAAGATTCTGGCGGCCGCCCGCAAGGCGATCCGCGCCCAGCAAGAGGGCAACCAGGTGGTGATGGTGGTCAGCGCCATGGGCCACAATACCGATATGCTGGTGGACCTCGCCCGCGAGATCACCGACAGCCCCCCCGCGCGCGAAATGGACATGCTGCTCTCGACGGGCGAGCAAGTGAGCGTGGCCCTAATGGCGATGGCCATCGAGTCGCTGGGCAACAAGGCGATCAGCTTGACCGGCGCGCAGATCGGCATCAAGACCGACAGCACGCACACCAAAGCCCGCATCCACTCGATCTCGACCGACCGTATGCGGCAGGCGCTCGACCAGGGAAAGATCGTGATCGCGGCCGGGTTCCAGGGAATCGACGACGACTACAACATCACGACGCTGGGCCGCGGCGGCAGCGATACCACCGCGGTGGCCCTGGCCGCCGTGCTCGAGGCCGACACCTGCGAGATCTACACCGACGTCGACGGCGTCTACACCACCGACCCGCGCGTGCTGCCCGAGGCGCGGATGGTCAATCGCGTGAGCTACGACGAGATGCTCGAGCTGGCCAGCCTGGGGGCGGGCGTGATGCACAGCCGGTCGATCGAGTTCGCCAAGAAGTTCGCGGTGCCGATCCACGTGCGGAGCAGCTTCGCCGACGTGCCCGGCACCATGATCGTGGCCGGACCCGAAGCGCCGGGGCAGGCGGTGAGCGGGGCCACGCTGGTCAAGAACGAAGCCCGCGTCACGATCCTGGGCGTCCCCGACAGGCCGGGCACGAGCTTGACGATCTTCTCCAGGATCGCGGCCAAGAACATTTCGGTCGACATGATCGTGCAGAACGTCGGTAGCGACGCCAAGGCCGACATCTCGTTCACCGTGCTGCGCGACGACCTCGCGCACACGCTCAAGGCCGTGGCCGAGGCGGCCGACGAGCTGGGGGCCGAAGGAGTGACGCACGACGAGAACGTGTCGAAGGTGTCGGTGGTGGGCCTTGGCATGGCCGAGCAGACGGGCGTCGCGCAGAAGATGTTCCGCGCCTTGGCCGACGCCAACGTGAACATCCAGATGATCACCACCAGCGAAATCAAGATCTCGGTGCTGGTGGCGCGCGACCAGGGTCAGGTCGCGCTAAGGACCGTGCATCGCGTGTTTCAATTGGACAAGGAGCCGCCCGGCGCCACGAAGGGAAGCGCGGCCGACGGGCACGCGCGCGGCGGCGACGCGACTGCGGTGGTCGCGCGATTGCAGGGGATGGAAGACCTGACGATCACCGACATCAAGCTCGATGAGACTCAGGCCCGCGTCACGATTTCGAACGTTCCCGACACGCCGGGCCTGGCGGCGCGGATCTTCGAACGGATCGCCATCGGGGCGATCTTCGTCGACATGATCGTCCAAAGCTTTGGCCGGGAGGGACATGCCAACTTGAGCTTCACCGTGCCGCAGGCCGCCTTGGACAAGGCGGTGCAGGTCTGCCGTGAGTTGGCCGGCGCGCTCGACTGCGGCCCGGTCACCAGTTCGCCGCGGGTAGCCAAGCTCTCGGTATCGGGAATCGGCATGCGCAGTCACACGGGCGTGGCGATCCGCATGTTTCGTTCGCTGGCCGACGCGGGAATCAACGTCGAGATGATCAACACCAGCGAGGTGCGGGTGAACGTCGTCGTCGAAGGCGCCGTCGGCCGCGAGGGGCTGAAGTGCTTGCAGCAGGCCTTCGCCGACGCGCAGCGGTGAGGCCATTGACATCCTGAAGGAATCTGGATACGATCACGGCGATGAAATACTGGATTCTCACGTTCTGCCTGGCCTTGGCGGCCGCGGTGGCATCCACCAAGGCCACCGAGGCGGCCTGACGCACCGCGGGTTGCGGCGCTAGTTTGAGCGCCGGTTACCGGGCGGCGTACAGTGCGTACCTCGCACAACTCCAGTACGAAGAACAGGCCCGCCAAAATGAAGAACGGGCACGCCAGGAACGACGGCGGTTGAATGAAAGCCGCCGTGCTGAAAAGCGCAGCAAGACAGCGAGTCGCGCATCCGTGGCCGCGTCCAATCGCTCACGTCCGCGCGAACGGCTTTCGCCGGAGGAATTCGACGCTCAACAGGGGAGCCTCCATTGGCCCGAAGTGCTGCAAGCGTCGGAGTTCGAAGACCTGCGCGATCGTCTCGACGGACTATTCGCCCAGCGGGCACGGCGCCCCGATGAATTCGGCCTCGGCTCCGAAAATTCGCAGCTCATTGAAGAGACGACGAGCGAATATCGAAAGAGGCTCAAGTCCAACATCCGCGCGTTGCCTTCCAACCAGTTCATCGCCGGCGACAAGTTCCTGAAGCGTATCGCCAACGAGGCGCGCTTCGATGCGGCCGAGGAGCTCGTGGTCACGAGCGAGAGCACGCGCTAAAGCCACTTGCGGTGCGGCAACATTCGTCGACCCCAACAGGGTCACATTCGTGCGCCTGTGAGCGCGTTGAATCGGCAAGGTGCAAGTCCTTGCCAAGGTGTAATGTCTGAGCCTTGTAGTGGAGGATAACTGCGTCCTCGCGA
>Ga0307373_10004143_pt1 | contig 24619 bp, 27 predicted proteins | sample OX2MG_FD_202534 | JGI IMG/M metagenome (GOLD analysis project Ga0307373, IMG submission 202534) | Soil microbial communities from Risofladan, Vaasa, Finland - OX-2 | ecosystem: Environmental > Terrestrial > Soil > Coastal area > Acid sulfate soil | place: Finland: Risofladan, Vaasa | collected...
ATACCCACATTACCAGACTTTGAAACTTTGACCATCGGAGGGAGGTGATCGTAGCTAGTGGTCATAGCGATATTTATGACAGGAACAGCAAATTGCACGAACGAAATGAATTTCCCATCGCTCAGAGAGGGCAGATAAACATTTTGGTAACCCACAATGAATAATTTTTGTACCTAGTTAAAGCAACACCTTGAAGGATATTTTCAGGATCCGTTGAGACTCACGTTTATAGAAAAAATCAAATTATATGATGAGATTTTGCCAAAAACTGATAGAGATTCATCTGAATTTCTTATCAAATCTTTAGGGAGAAAACGATGGATTCACTATCTTTCAAATTTGAAAAGATCCTTTTTTTGCATAAGTTTTTGTTTAAAAGTTCTAAAGTTAATTCCATAAAGTTCTTTTTCTGACTGAGCATGTGTAATCGCTTTCTTGAGGTAGGCACGAGTTCTATAGCCGTCAGTTACAAGATAACAATTCCCTGCTATATTGCGAATCATATCTTTAACTAATTCTTGTGATCTAGAATTCTTTGATCGTTCAAATATTGACGCAGCTAATAAAATCTGCTTTGCTAGTATTTTAGGATTAAACAGTTCTTCTGCCATATTATCAATTGTTCTGGCACAATCTTCTGTAATATCTAGATCCTTGTCTATGAAATCAATACCTAATCTTAACAAAACTTTCATTGCTTTTTCAGCTCGTTCATTATTCGAATCTTCCCATGATTCTAACATTATAAAATAAAATTCTTCGATCATAGTCCCGATTAACCGTTTTCGCTGTAAGTATGCGTATGAAAATAGATCCTTAAAGACAACATAAAGTTCTGCCGACATCTCAGCCTCACTAAATCTGTAAAGGCTATCGAAGAGCTCTTTTGTTGCAAATTTCACAGAAGTAACATCCCATTTTTCTATACGTTCTTTAAACAATTTGATTACATCGTCTATTAGATCATTTACTGAACCAAAAGCATAATTTGGTTGATTTTTAGTTTTTAGATTTTTAATAACAAGTTTGATCCGCCTTTCGAAATTTTTCCTAAAATTATCTTCTGATTTTAGCTCGGTTCGTAATTTTTTTACTTCCTTTCTTGTCTTATGCCCAACATCCAGAATTTCTTTTGAAGTTTCTGAAATTTCACGTAGCTTTGAATCTAAAATGGTTGCAATTTTCGTATTCGAGTTTTTAATTTGTTTGGCAACTCGCATTATATCGTCATGACTCGCATTTTTTTCTATGAGTGTGTTAATGCCGCTAGTTATTTGGATAAAAGATAACTCATCATTATCTGTAATCCTTTTCAATATCTTGAGTATCTCTTGGAGAGAGTTGTCATCTTTTTGAATACCGTTCCACACTACTCCAAGAAAGGTGTCAAAAGGCTTTGGTAAAGATTCGATAATTTTAGAAATAGCCATATTGGCCATTTGATGATTTTTTTTAAAATGCTTGGTTTGAGAATTTATTTTCTTAACAGAATCTTTGAATTTTTTGAAAATGCTCACATTATTTTTTTGTTCTATTAGTTAAAATGTATTTATTAGAACACACTGATGAGTTAGATTTTGAATTGTGTTGAATTTATTAAATTTAGCATGTATTTTGTATCGAAGTTTCTGTATCTAGATCTTTAAACTGTGAGTCCAGCCAGTCTACATGCATCCTTAGCATATTGATATACAGTCTGGCTGTTGATTGGAAAGATCTTGTCTTCATCATTGTAATTCAGTAGAAATTTTTGTATCCATATGTCATCTTTTGGCATAATTATCGTTTTTTGTACTATGTCTGAATTTAGATATCTGATCATGATTATGTTATGTCGAAAATCAAAATCTCCTTTTTTTAGATTAATGATTTCGGATACTTTTAGATTACATTCTCGCATTAACTTAAACAGATTTACAAAATGCTGTGATGGCATTGGTGATCTGTCTGAATCGTCAGTGAATGGGTCTAACCTTCTTAATCCCCACTTGAATTCTTCAAATTCTTTTGGATTGAAATAGTTTGTTTCAGAAAACTCTGTAATATTTGTAGATGTGTGATATTTCATGTAATTATTGGTATTACTGACCTTATCTTGATATCCTTGAACTTTTACTTTTAGCTCTTTTGCTAATGTTTCTGCATTATTGTCCCACGATCTAGAAATTATTCTAGATAATAATGGAAGTAATTCTTTGATGTGTTCAGGAGTTAGATTGTATAACAGTGGTAACAGTTCTCCATCATCTAGACATCCTACAAGTACATCAAGCTCAAGTTGAGGCCATTTCTTTTCAAAAAACTTAGGACTTAGAATCACAATGCCGAATTTCGAGTCCTTAATACCATCGGTGATTTTTTTCATAAGTTTGTCGCCCCAACCCAAAGAAAATGTATCGTACCAAACTTTCAAATCTTCTTTTACCAGTGCATTTGCTAATGGTGTTGCTACAGATTCTTTGTCTTCACTCGCGTGACAAATGAATACATCGTATTTCTTATTTTGATCAATCAATGATTTAGAATATTAATCGAATGCAGATAACTATATCTTTTCAATTTTATTCATTTTCTAAAATTCAACCTAAAAAAGGTCAAACGAAGTGTCTCCATCTACACCCCAAAAAAGAATGAGTCTCCGGGGACCTAGTTATTACAACGAAGCAATTTCAGACCATCATTTAGCATGTACCAAAAGATAACGGTCACTTCCATCGCTATAGTAATTTTTTTCCAACTTTTGTAACTTGAAACCATGCTTATTGTAAAAATCCATGAGGAACCTCCGGTTTGTCTTGATATCAAGAAAGATTTTCTTATTTCCAGCAGTTTTGATGATTTTAGACAGCAATCTTGTAGCAACTCTATGTTTTCTGTATGAGGGATGTACAAAGAGAGAGTTCACATACCAATTTCCGTCACGTGTAGGTGTTGCAATTATTCCTCCGACTATTTTGTCATCTGCCATAGCCTTGTATGACCACAGATAGCATACTGCTGGAGTCCAGAAGTAGATTGTATCTTTGCTTGTTCTCATCTTGAAACATCTTGCTTCTAGTTTAAGGAAGCTTATTGCATCCCCATGATTTGCAAGGCGTATTTGAAACCGATGTTTTCTTTCCACAAGTACATCTTTTTTATAAGAAATTATGCTAGTATCTCAAAACATAATTAGTTCTTTGACAGCTAAATTCTTTACTCCATGAGCGAAAAAGTGGTTTCTAGCCAGCAATTCTTCCTGGATAGAGAGGATATCTTGCAGAAACTAGAGGATATTTTTGAGAGGGTAAACAATTACGCGGAAAACAAGTTTGTATTTGTGATTGGGGAGGCAGGAATAGGAAAAACCTCGCTGATAAACAAGTTTCTTACATCTATAGAAGACAAGGATACGGCTATTCTTACTGCCAGAGGATACGAAGAGCAGGATCTTCCTCTCTTTTCTTTCATAGACATGATGAAGGATTTTCTACATACCTATAGGAATTTTACACGCGGTGATCTGTTTGACACCATTCTTAACCTTGCAAAGCTTGTTCCATCATTAGAGCCGTACGTTACCACAACTCAGGAAATTACAAAGACTGTAAGAGGCATCTCTGATGTTGACAAATATTCTATAGATAACAGCCACTATGTATTTTCAAATTATCTTTCCATATTTCATAAAATTTCAAAGAAGAAGACTTTGGTATTACATGCAGAAGACATACAATGGTTTGACAGTACTTCTTTGGAGCTTCTTTTCTATATAATGAAAAAGATTGACAAAAAAATCATGATAATTGTATCATACAGGACCGGCTTTATTACTACCCAAAAAGATCTTGATGCAAAGGAAAAATTTGACTTGCTGCTTTCACTTGACAAGGATAATTCTACTTTAATAGAACTTGATTCGATGTCTGAGAATTTATATCCTAAATTTGTTGAAGGATTTCTTGGACCGCACAAGCTTGATAACGAAACCATACACAATATTTACAAACAAACCGATGGCAATCCATTCTTTCTCAAATCACTTTTAAGACTCTTAAAAGAATCCAAGGTGATATTTTTTGATACTGATAGTTATTGGAAACTGGATGTTTCGTTAGATTTTCCATCAGCTGGTGGGCTTGCAGATACCATAACAAAGAGACTGCGTAAGGTTTACACGGATTTGCCAGGTTCAAGAGAAGTTCTAACATATGCTTCTGTCTTGGGGTATAGATTTGATCTTGACATATTGACAAGTTTTATGAAAAAGGACAAGCTTGAGGTTTTTCATTTGTTGCAAGACTTGGATCAGATCTATTCCATTGTGAAAAGAGTTGGAGACAGTACAACGTTTGTATTTGATCACAGAAAGACTCTGGAAACAATCTATTCAGGCCTAGGTAGCATAGCAATAGACTGCCATAGAGACATTGCAGAGTTTCTAGAGTCCAAGTTTGGAGAACAAAAAGACCCTTTCATTATTTCACACCATTATTATCGCGCACGAGAATGGGAAAAAGCCCTAAAATTCCTCTCAATTTCTGCCAAAACATCTTTTGAGAATTACTTTTTTGCAGATTCCATCAAGCAGTACCAAGAATGCTTCAAACTGATTAAAGACAATAGGGTATCATTTCCACAATCGGAATTCAATTCATTGCGACTTGGATATGCAAAAGCGTTACTTGGGAATAATTCTACCTCAGAGTGTATCACCAATCTCAACGATCTTGAGAAGACAGCAAGCCTGACTGAAATGGAAAGGGCCGAGACAAAGTTACTCTTGGGTAGATGCTGGAGATATGAAGGAAGTGGGGATGCAGGAAGAAAGGCAATAGAATCCCTAGAAGAAAGTTTGAGAATTTATGAAAAACTAGAAAATGTAGGTAAATTAGGCGAGGTCTATTCGTTTCTTGCTACAGTTTATGATCATTTTGGATATTTTGAAAAAGCTGTTAAGGCTTTTGAAAAAAGTCAGATTAATTTCAACTTGGCAAATGACGTAAGGGAGCTTGCCAAGCTGCAAAGAAAATCTGGAATTATTTACGAATCCAGAAGAGCAATTGAATTTATGAAAAATGCTCTTAATACTTTTGAAAAGTATTCCATGAAGATAGAAAAGGCAAGGTGTCTTAACAACATGGGCGCCGAGAGCTTTTACATTGGAAAGTTTGATAATGCTCAAAAATATCTCGGTTCCAGTCTTGAGATCTTTAGAAGCTTGGACTCACCTGAGGTTGATGTACCGCTCAACAACCTTGGCTTGGTGTACCAACAAAAAGGAGAATATTCTAAAGCACTACAATTCTTTGAAGATGCAAATTCCAATGTTAGTGAGTTGTTTGATGATATATTTATCAACATGAACATAGCAAACGTTCTAAGACAAACCGGAGATATCAACAAGGCAAGGCAGATAATTACACACCTTGAGCCGCTTGTTTTGCAATATCCAGAATCTGTTATGAATGACTACTATTGCTTCAACAGGGCTGCAATTCATTATGAATTAAACGAATACGACATGGCAGAAAGTTGGCTGCAGAGGTTTGAGCCAAACAATTACAAAAATGATAAAGAACTATCCCTTGCAAAGCGATATCATATTCTTTCTAAAATATCGGACAGAAAAGGCATTGATTCAAAGGAGATTAATCAGAAAAGTTTGGAACTATACAAGACAGCAAGACCACAGAAATGGTTCTACGAATTAGACTATTATCCGTGTGACATACACATTTGGGACTAGAAATTATATCTACCAATGGCATTTTGTAGGATCATTCCAATCATGTCTTTGTATGTCATGCCGTTTTTTTCTGCGATATAGTTAAAGCTGCTATGTTTTCCCAAGTATGGATATGGGTTTATTTCAAGAAAATACGGAATTCCATCAGTAGTTATTCTCATGTCCACCCTACCAAAATCCCTGCAACCTAGAATGTTATACATATTCAACGCCATTTGTGCAGCTTCAGGCTCAAAATCTGCATTCATTGGATATCGAAAGGAATACTCGTCTTTGTACACTATCTGTGATGTAAGATATCTGTCTCCCATATCTTTGTCATCAAGTGATATGCCCACAATTCCAAAAATTTTATCTGGCATATTTCCCAGAATTGGAATATCTATTTCAGTTCCCGTGATGAATTCTTCTACAAGAACAGGCTGATTATACATTCTGAGCATATACTTGACTCGTTTCTGCAGTTGAATAAAATCATAAATCTTGGAATCTTCGTCAATTCCCATACTGCTACCACCATAACAGAGTTTGGCTATTACAGGGTATTTTGGGATGCTCTCTTTTTTTAGAAAATCAATATTTTCTACAACGGTGAATTTCGGAGTACGTACGCCGCAGGTTTTTCCAATTATTTTGGTATGCCATTTGTTTAGAGACACTGTCAAGGCATATGCGTCAGATCCCACGTAAGGAATGCCAGCCATTTCAAGCAATGCAGGTATTTGGGATTCCCTACTGCGACCGAATTTACCCTCTGCAATGTTGAAAATAATATCTACTTCGTTTTCATGTTTTGAGAAATTGTCTAGTAACTTTTTTCCGCTTCCGATCAATGTTGTCTGATGCCCCAAGTCCTCAAGAGCTCGGACAATGTCATCTATTGCCATCGAAACCTGAAATTCTGCATCCCAATCCCATGGATCATCTTGATTGAATTTGAAATCGTCTCTTGTATCAAAAGTGATCCCAATTGTGAGATTATCATCCATTTGTCTATGAATCGTTTTCTCAATGGTTCTTCCAATCTTTCCCTTTCTATCTTTAACCAAGGTTATTTTCTTATTGTTTGAGATTAATTAAGAATATTCTGCCAATATCCATAATGACATAAGTGAAACTACAAAATAAACCCTGTTTCAAACCATATCACATATTATGAAACCCACATCAAAGACATAGTGCTGTTAAGATCCACCAACATCATTAGAAATAATTAACGGATAAGATTTTAACAAATTGTGAAAAAACTCATTATTACCTTTGATACTAATTCTATTATTGACTTGAACAATAGTAATGATAACGATTTACAACAGTTATACAAATGGCACAAATCTGGGTATATTGAAATAGTTAAAACAGATGTAGCAGACACTGAATTACAGACTAGTTCTTCAAAGTCTATGGAATTTATTGAGGATAGGGGTGACGGTGTAATCGATCATTCAAGAATTGGGCATATGAAGGTAGGATGATTTTTGGTATCATCTGAATTCCAAGAAGATATTGGAGAAGCGGTATATGACAATTCTAGATATGACCATGCTACTTACGGAGGAACCTCAAACTTTAAAGATATTTTGATAATTATTTTTCCCGAAACTAAAGGATGCCCTCCAACAAAACAACAACTAAGAGATGCTATGCATGTTGCAACTCATAAGAAATATGGCCGAGATTATTTTGTAACAAAAGATAAAGCTATTCTAAGAGCAAAAGAAAAGCTAGAAAAGATTGGAATCAAAGTACTTCATCCTCATGAATGTGTGGAGGAATTAAAGAAAGTCATTACATATAGTGATTGATGTTATTTAGTTGTGAGTTTGTTAAGATTCATTAGGGAATTATTTAGTTAGTTTAATTCTCATTTTTCTATGAATACAATAGATTACCATTTCTTCAGCATACTAATTGAAAATACTCAATAATTATTAGAATAAGATCATAATTTACCAAAAATTATTTAATACAATGTTTCCCCCAGTTGTGTTGCCATGAAAGTATTCCTTAGTCACACATTTTCTGAAAGAGATAAAGAATTAGCTTTAATTCTACAAAAAGTCTTAGCCGAGAAAGAAATTCAAGGATATTTGGCAGAAGAAAAGAAAGAATATGATTTGTTAATACGTGACAAAATAAGAAATGAAATTGAAGAATCAGATTATGTAGTTGCCATCGTAACAAACAATGCTAAAGAATCTGCATCAGTGAATCAGGAGTTAGGTTATGCATTAGGAAATAATATTCCTATCATCATAATGCTAGAGGAAGAAGCAAAAGTGGGAGTTCTTACACATGGAATTGAACCTGAGGAATTTACAAGAGAAAACTTTGAAGAACATTGTAAAAATGTAAGAAGTCACATACTTGAGAAAGGTCCAATGCAGAGAATAAAATCTGAACAACTATCAGAAAAGTTTCTCATCAAAAGAAATCTTCTTGATGAGACATCATCGGACTTTGGAAGTAATGCTAATTCTGAGAAATTGAAGACATCCATAAAAGATTTGGAAGGAAAAGACAAACCGTTTGTACTTTTTTCTGCATGTCCAAAATTTTTACTGAAAGAATTACCATTGATGTCAAAGAAATACTCTGATTGGCTAGATACAAAAGGAATAATCAAGATCAAAGGTAATGATGCATTATTTCTTCGTGGTCATACTAGAAGACCAGATCTGGATCTTATTACTTATGAATTTAAGAATAATTCTGAAAAGATTATGAGATATCTCGAATTAAATCAAAATGGGTTTGTCGAACAGGGAATTACTAATCCTGTCATATATAGTGACCATTACAAAAATGGCCTGGGGATTTCGGTTCTCAATCTCTTTTCATTAACTGGTGCATTTTGGGCTTTTGTAGTATTTTGTAAACAATATTACGATTTCATCAGATTCAATGGTGATGTAGATATTCAATTATCTATACACAATGCTAAAGATCTGATACTCATGGGATTTGGAGGAAAGACAGGCAATACGGAAAACATATGGACCGAACCTAATTCGACATGGTGGAATGAGGAACCTCCACATACTACTCGTGAAAATATAGCATTGACAATTAGTGCCAAAATAGATAAACTTACAGATGATTACATCGAGAATAAAGTACGAGAGATATCCAATAAATTGTCCAATGCATACGGTTTGGAGTCAGCAATGTGTTATGATTTTGATGGTAATTTTAACTTCAAATCAGACAAAGGTACTCTACATTACTTTTAGATTAAATCAATCGCTTAATAGTTCAAATCGTGGAACTTGTTTTCCATTTACTTCAACTGTTTCAAAGAACATGGTTTTAGGCCTAATCCAAATAGCATGATTCCCATATAGTGCACGATATACAACATATTCCTCTAATGTTTCACTATGTTTTGCTTCTCCCAATACTTCGTATTCATTTCCCTTGTAATGTCTATATTTCAAAATTTTATTCACGTCCATGTTCAATTTAACCAGATATAGATAAATTCATTTTGATTACTTTTAATTTAAACTGAAAATATGGATCTGGACATAAGATTGTATTATCCTTTTTGATCATTATGTGACATACTATTCCCTACTCATCAAAAATATTCATACATCACAATTTCATAATTTGAGATATTTGTGGCAATATAGAAATCAAGATTAAGATAGCATATATGCCCAAAAATATTCTTGGAACTATCTGTTCTATATCCGTAATAGGTTTGTACAGAGATTTATTTTTTCCTTCACCCAAGATTTTCCATTCTGTTTCGTGTAATGATAATGGAATTTTTTTCTCTATTTCAATCACAATTTTCCATTTTCCGGAGCTCAATTGACGATATGATTTCACAGTTCTCACCCATGTATAGCAAAACAGAATTCCTCCGATAGAGCCAACGAATAACAATACATAATTTGGAGAGTGAGTAATGCTATCGTTAAATAAAACACCTAACGCAGCTAACAAACCTGTGCTTATGCTTAGAAAAAAGCTATTGGCATTAGCTCTACGATCACTTAGTTTGTCGATCATTTTTAAATATATTTTGTATTGTTCAAACAATTGATCCTTATAGCTATTACCGTAATCTTTTTCTGAGATAGAGAATAGTTTTTCCAATTCTTTGTTTTCTTCCATGTCAGAAACCTATTGAAGTAATTCTTGAAGTTTTTTTATATCCCAATTAATTACAGGATCACCATATGTTTTCATTTCAGTTGGAATAGGTAAATTTTCATCCCTGTAGATACGAACACCAATCACTTTTTTACCAAGTTCGTGTGCTTTTCTTACCTCCCAATTGACAGCCTCTCTTGATGCAGTATCACGACCTATCATGACTATTGTTACTGATGTTAAATTAATTATCTCCTCAGCTTGAGTCTTCCAAGCATTTTCAAAGGGATCCTTTATGGAATAGTCTCTAAATTCAACATCAAATCTTTCATCCTTTGCTTGAGATCGTAGTAAATTTACAGCCCATTCATCATCAGTATTGAAACTTATGAACACATTCCTCTTAGCACCTTCTGGACGATCAAACTTTTCAGCATCAATAATATCTGCATGAATTTTTTGTTCTGATTGCGAAGGACTTGACTGTGGCAAATTGAAATCAGATGAACCTCCACCCATATTACTTCACCAAAATTACGTAACCCTGGTTAATATTATTAATTCTAGTCATTTAGTACCAACCATGGCAGTTTCACGATTCAGACATGCTTTACATTTTCCACAGGGTGTTGATTTACCGCCATAACATGAATATGTCAATTCTAATGGAAAATGATATTTTTTTGCCAATTGAATCACTTCACGTTTATCTAGCCTTATGAGTGGTGTGAATAATTTCATTGTAATTCCCATTGCTAATTGAACGGTTTTTTCAGCAGAAGTAATAAAATCATTAGTTTGATCAGGAAATTCAGGGTTCTTTAGAAATCCCATTGAAATAATATGTGCAGATCTACTGAATGCATAGGCAGAACCAATAGTAAAAAGAAGTAAATTCCTCGCTGGAAAAAACGGATATTCACTTTCTGGAATTTCTTTCGTTGTAAGTCCAGACTTTATTTTGTTAATTCCTTCAGCATCGATTATTTCGCCTTCAAGTTTTAGAAATTTGCATACTTTATGAAATGAATTCATCTCCATCTGAGAAGCTTTGTGTCCATAGTTTATGTATAAAGGAAGAACTTCATGTTTCTCCTTTTTAAGCATGAATAGTAGAAACGATGAATCCAAACCACCAGAAGTTAGACAAATTATCTTCATCTGATTCCGTTTCTCATGTAATGCCATATTGCTAAATCTAAAACAGAAAGAATCAGATTATGGAATTTTGCAAAGTTTCTCATTACCTTTTCTATCATAACATAGAGTTTATCAGTCAGAGTTCTTTTTTTCTCTAATCTAACTAAGCATAATCTTTGCAGAAATGATAGGACATGAACATCGATAATTGCTAAAGAATCTGAATATCCTATATTTCTAAGAAAATGTGATGCTTCTTTTATTCCTAAACCAGAAACTGTAGTAACAAAAAATTGTCTTGCTTCAATGTCGGATTTCGATTCTTGAAGGACTTTTTTAATTGTTCTATTTTCCGCGTATATTGTTTTAGCAGCTTTAACTATTTGTATAGACCTTTTGTTTGGATATCTATATTTTCTGAACTGCCCATTTTTTTTGAGCGGTAAAAAATGTGGTTCAGATAATTCGTTCTTAATTATATCTTCAGATTTTTTTTCTTTTTTTATCCATTTCACATCAAGTAGACCGTTTGTTACAAGATACTTTAGAGTAGAAGAAGCAAGTTCATACCGTACATTTGCGGATAAGACACAGAAACACAGCTCATACCAAATTTCTTCCTCTGTCAGTAGAGTCCAGTCTCTTTTAATCACATTTTGTGATAATTTCTCATAATTTTCAAGAATCTTTTGAGGAACGAAAGTTTCACAGATTTCTTGAATAATTTGAATAGTCATTATAACATCATTAACTCGTTACACCTTAATCTCATTTATTAAAAATAGTTTCCATTTTTGTGATCTTCTTTTGGTCAATATTTCTCTCTTTAAGAAAAGTGATTAATGGAATACCACTACCAATTGCATATCGTAGATCTTCAATATATCTACGATATAACAATAAATTGTGTTTATATGCTCGATCTCTATCATCCATAATTTTTTCAGTACATGCTTCACAGTCACAGTCGATAATGTTTATGTGAGTAATATTTTCAGATTCCATAGTATTTGGATTAATTACCCATCTATTCCAATCAACAGAATCGAAACTATCAGCACCAGCATACGACATAACTGCCATAGAAATCGGATCTCCGCATCCAAGCACGTGAATTAGACCATTTGAGTTATACTTGTTAACAGTCTCACGTATTTTTTTTATTGATCTATAATTATCAAGAAGATTCTTTCCAATATCTCTCTCTGTTACTGCCACATATGAAGAATATTCATTATTACTACTAATCACGTCTTCGATTAACTTGGAAGTTTCTGCTATATTGAATGTGCGAAATAATGTCATAAATTGACCACCGCCATTTGATAAAGACAGAGATTTCACAAGACGTTGATTTGTTAATGATAACAATTCAGAATATTCCTTACTTGAAGGACTTTCCACATCGTAGCTAGCAAAGAAATCATATTCCATGCTTGTTATTATTTTCTCATAGAGATCATATGACCAATCATTTCTTTTCAAGGTATTTAATTCAAAGATACCACTATCAGCAAAAACAAAATTTCCTGTCAAAGAATACTGTTTTAATAGATCAGTTATTTTTTTCCTATTAACTTCATCATACGAATGATATATGTCATAAGTAGATACAAGTAAATTGGGATATGGAAGTTCATAGATTGCGTCTATCAGAGCACCTAAACTTCCGCGTATTGATGCTGTTGTTATAGATGCAAAGTATACAGGCGTAAGAAATTTTTTTCCTCGTACATTTGCCTGACAGAGTCTAGAATTATCATTCCCATATTTGAGTACCTTAGAGTCAAGCATCACTTAACATAAAAAATACTACTATATTTTCACATCGTAATCCATAGTCATGGAAACTCAGATAAACAAGTAAATTGAGAGCATAGCATATTTGAAAAATACAGGATCATTAATTATTCCAAATTTAAATAAGAAAGTAACCCATGCAACGAAAAACGTGAAAAAAAATCTTCTAAACCGGAAAATGTCATCAAAAGCTATCGCTTTTTTCGATCTTTCAAACTCTTCCAAACTCAAATTATCAAAAGGCCACTATGAAGGCGCTGATAAAGTATTTCTTCACAATGGTATTTGTAAATTCATCATAAAAGATCTTCATGGTAATGTAATAAAGGAACTAGGTGATGGTGTACTAGCATCCTTTGATAAGCCCCTGGATGCAATTAAAGCTGCATTAAATATCAAGATATCTCTGAATAGAAAAAAAATAGTAGGTAAATCAGCTCTAACATTTGGGGATGTAGAAGTAATTCAAAAAACTAATGACATTATTGGAAATCCCGTTGATAGATGTGCTTACATAGAAAAGCTAGCTCGTCCCAACCAAATTCTGATAGATCGAACATTACGAGATACTGTTCGTACTCTGATGACATCTCATAACGTCAAAGTCAGTCCCCCTTTCCCAGTTGAATTAAAAACAGATGGGAAAACTGAGATATTCGAAATAACTATACAACCTTTCAGATTACAAAATTCCCTTTCGGATAAATTTACAACTCATGAAACGGGTAGACTCCAAGTTTCAGAGAAAGTGGCATTTATGAAAGATGCAAAAAAGGAAATAATTGAAATTGGAATCGGGATAAGAGAATTTACTCGATATTTTGTAGGTAGGAGTCCTCATGAATTTAAAGAGCCAGTACAAACAATATTGAAAAATGGTGTCAAGTTCAAGTGTCTTGCAATTGATCCTTCGTGGATATTAAAAACAATCAAGTTTTCTACAAAAGAAACAGATTATTACAAACAAATCCCAAAAACTATTAACCAATTAAAAATAGTGAGGGATGAATTTAGAAAACAGGGGTTAAACTTTGAGATACGCACATATCGCGAAATTCCTCATTTTCATGCTTTATGTAGAGATGGTGCAACAAATAGGGGAGCGATTTTGATCTCAAATTATCTTCCAGGAGTAGAAAGATCTGCATGTCCTGTTCTCGAGTTTTCAAAAACATCTAATCCAATTATGTTTGACATCTATTGGAAATCCATTCAACGAATCATCAAATCAAGTAAGATTGTGAAATAACTTTAGACTCTTATTTTTCAGCATATTCATTATAACAAATATTTGCATTTAATGGCTTTATCAGATAATACAAGATGGAAAGGATCCGGTTTGGCCGAGTCTGTTGAGACTCACACTCTGCTTTAATTTTATTTCATACTGTTCTTTGAATAATTTACTATTATCTCACGTAAAATTTCACCTGTTACAGGTATAGTCTGGTCATCTGGATTATCCCGATCATCTATTACACCTTCCAAATCATCATGTTCAATTACGCCTTCCAAGTCATCGGAGTCAAACTCTTTTTCTCTTACAATAGGCACATCAAAGATACGTGTATTTGTTGCAATTACTGTAGTTCTGTTATCAATTTTTCTTACCGGGATTTTGATTGTCATAAAAATAGACACTTCATTGGTAATTATGTAATAACCATTCAAAGATTATAGATCTTTCTACAAAATGTTTTGTTACCTTGTACGTTCTTTTTCTTATGTCACAAGTTTCAACCATTTTCTTAATTTATTTATTAAATGTGAAGAAATTTACAGCAGCTTATCATAAATTACTCAAAATATCATTCCTGAAAATTCAGGTCGTACCATACTCGCAGGGTATGAGAAGAATGAGAAAATACTAATTCACTTCATACCCAGTAGCTGTTAAAAAAATCCCGAATTGTCTTGTCTGTTATACTGTACTTGCCACTAGTTTTTTGAACCAAGTCGTACTCTATCAACTTGGTCAAAAATTTGGGCAGGCCTGTCATTTTAAGAGAGGCATCCTTTGCAATATCAGACACTGTCTTTTCTCCTGCAGACAGCGAGACAAGTATCTTCCAGTATGCAGTACTCTTGTAATCAGAGCCCAGGTCTTCTGTTACAATATAATTGACATAGATGTACAGCGCTCCTGTAGTACTTGTAAGCAACTCTTGATATGTATCTGTCAGCGACTCTCCCTTTTTGTACGCATGTCCAAGCATTACAAGATAAAATGGATGTCCTCCAACAAGATCAAATGCTCGCTCGGCATCTTGCTTTCCTGCAGCAGGCTGGGACTTTAGAAATAATTCCACTGCATAGTTTTTTGCCAGTTCCTTGATCTCCAGTATGACAAAATGACCAAAGAGTGGACTGCCCCCTTCTGCTAAAATATTTCTCAGATAATGTATTCTCGAACCGCTTACTATGAAGGAAACATTCTTTCTGCGCTCAAGGACGGCTCGAATGATATCGAGAATATTTTTTAGATCAGAATATTTTTTGTATTCTACAATATGCTGGAATTCATCTATCATGATTACGACTTTACGACCAGAAGCTTCTGATATCTTGTTTGCATACTCAAAGACATCTGTTAACACCTTGCGATAGTCTTCATCCCTGTCTTTGACGTATGGATCTATTGCTATTGTCGGACTGCCATGTTCATCAATTCCTGCGATAAATCTTGCACGGACTCGCTTTATTTCACCTAGCTGTGTTAATGCAGATTTTACCTTGGATGCAATCTTTGACGTGGTAGGTAGTGCATTGTAATAGGCCTGTGTCAGTTCCTCAGTTAATTTCTCAGCAAGGTCAACTGGCGAGTATCGATATTCTCCAAGGTCAATGTATACTGTGATAAGTTTCTCATCCAGCTGACGCCTTACCTCTCCTAGTATGGTTGACTTTCCAATCCTTCTATGACCTATCAAGGCATAGTTCACATTGGCTTTTGTATCAAGCATGGTGTTTACTATTTTTCCTACTTCCTCTTTTCTATCTACAACATCTTCAGGCGGCTTACCTACTATCATATGCTATATGGAATATATGCTATGTAGTATATATGCTTATCAGAATATATGCTAAACAGCATATAGTTTGAGACTAGTATTCAATAATTCTAGAGGATTATATCCATACCAAGAATTGATTCATAAATTAATCACACTATAGTTTTGAGTTCTTTTCTTATTTTTGCGATCTTTGCAGCATCAATACCGTCAGCAATTTGCTCTATCTCGAGTACAAATTCTTTGGTCACAGAGATTAGTTCTACAGCATTAATTTTTACAGTAGAAGTGTAATATTGTGCCTCCACCCGATCTTTTTTAGATTGCCTTAAATCTTGCAAAAGCTGTTGCGGAAGATCATTTCCAAATAGGTAGATGAACAAGGCAATAGTACAATCATGTATCTCACACTTTATTCCAATTCTTGACAATAATGAATAAATGATAAAATATTTTGCATAATAGCTTGCTGAGACAGCCCACTCATTGATACCTGCATTAGCATTAACCTCCATAGATTTGAGAGCTTCTTTAGATTTTTTTACATATGCTTTTTGTAGGTTTTCTGACTCTTTAACTAGTTTGATACCTTTCTTTTGCTTTGCACACCATTCAAGATATTTTTTATCAGACTGCATGATAACACCACATGATATCAGAGAATTCATCTGCTCCCTTAAGAATAATATGGTTAGAAACGACTTCTTTTATCAGAGGATCATTGTTTCTCAATCCCTCTAGAAATTGTTGCCTGTTTGCAGATTTCAAGCTTATTTCTCTTCCTACCATGTTAGTTGCTTCAATTATAGAACTGGTGTTGATCTTTTTATCACTTATAATGAATATGTCTACATCACTCTCTTTTGTGTAAGTTCCCTTTGCAAAGCTGCCAAACAGAATTAGTGGATCATGAACCTTATTCTCAATTTCTTCAACTATTTTTTTTATCAGAAAGTTTTTCTTGAGATAAATAATGGAGACAAAAATCTCTGCCATGACTAGATAATATTTTGCAGTTACGTTGTTCAAGTTCAGGCGATAATCTTTGTTACGGCCTCTAATTACACTAGACAAAACATTGATCTTTTCTAATTTTTTGAGTTGTAATTGGATGGCTTTTACATCTATCTTGGTTTCCCTAGATATTTCTCTCAGATGTAGTGATTTTTTGTAGTCATCAAGATAAAGCCCTAGTATTTTTAGCGTCGTTTGGTTAATGTTGTATTCTTCCAACATATGTTGTATAAATACAACAGATAACTTAAAGTTTGCTCAATGAAAAGAGTTTCTAAATAAACAGTCGTCAACAAAAAAACGTTACCTTTGTTTATGATCTAGGTTTGTCATAGGTTCAATCCTTGTTTTGTGGGATTAGTCTTTCAGATCTGATCTACGGGCATGATCGCTTATGAGGGTCCTGTTATGTTATCATATGGGACTTTTGGACTCAGATTATTCACAAGTGATACGGACCGGAGGGGATGTCAGACTATATGGTCCCATTTTGCCATTCCAATTGTTAGTCATATCCAAGAATGATTTACAATAGAGATTTTTGAATTTAAGGTTTAAGTTGTTCAAATCTTAGTTAGTGCTAGTCAGGGGGATTTGAGTACCATCCTGGTCGTTATTTTGGACTCGCTTTGTTCGTAAAATCAGTCCATAAAGGGATTTAGAAAATCCTAATTATTTGCCGGTCGTTACTATCGTGATTGAGTAGAAAGATAATAACGGTCATTGGAATATGTATTGCTGTTGGAATAGGTGTAATTGTGTTTGCTAACTCGCTCGTTACAACTAACGTAAGTGAAAAAGTACAATCGAGTTTGCCATTAACAACCAATTCTAATAACCAGTCAAATAATGATGGGTCGCAGAATATTTCTTCTCTGAATCCCTCCTCGTCTAGTAATCTTCCAAGTGGTACACCTCCGAGCTCTCCATCGTCTAGTAATCTTCCAACTGGCACTGGAGGGCCAAATCCGTCATCAACTTCTACATCACCAGGTATTTCCACTAGTGCAAGTGGATTTGGTGGACCCACCTCACAGTCATCAAGTTCTACACCACCAAGCAGTTTTAGTACATCCTCCTCCATTTCCATAAGTAGCGTAAGTCCCATTACTGCAACCGGTCAACAGACTATTGTCATAAGCGGAAATGGTTTTGGTTACAATCCGAATACATCACCAGTATTAATTCCATCAGACCAAGGAAATGGCTTGGTCCAAGACGGCGTTGTTACAGGTCTCTGCGATTCAAATAATCCATCAATGGAAATAATGGATGAAGGTGGAGCAGAAGATACGTGGACTGCCGGGTATCAAGATTGCGGCGGATCAGATAAAATCGGAATATACATACAAAGTTGGAGTGACAATGAGATTGTATTAAATGGAATAGGAAAACCCATAGGAAAAAATATGCCGTATCAGTCAACCATACGAACAGGAGATCCTTTGACCATAATTGTGTATAGTCATCAAGCCAAAGCAGAATACAAAACTACGGTAAGATAATTTCTTTTAAGAAGCCATATGACACAAGGTTTGGATCTACCAACTCATGTTGTACTACGATATCAACAGCTGTCGTCTTTTTTGATTATTATTTTATTAGTGTAGCTCTATTGCCACACATTGTAAATAAAGTGCATAAGCATCTTTAACGCCTGTTTTCTCATCGATCTGAAACTCGGCTTCACATTCGTCGGTAACTGCGGATGCAGTTTGAATTGGAATATGTATTATTCTTGAAGATGTTCCCGTTCCACCTACATTATCTGCAACAGTTACGGTTATCGAATACGTGCCTGCCTGTGAATACGTATGTGATGGTTCGTAGCCAGTTGATGATTGGCCATCACCCCAGTCCCAAGTTATAGAGGTAATTTTTGACTGCTGGTTTGGATCATTGTAGATTAATGTTGGATATAACTCAAGACCAGTGCCTCCTGGAATAGGTATCGAAGTTGAGATTGGTAGAGGGTTAAGTGGAATTGATGAGCCAGTTATTGTATGTGATGAAATCACAGGCTGAGACATGGGCTGAGTTGGATAAGAAACAGTTACATCCTGAGAAAATATTCCCGTCGCACCGAGATTATCTACTACCGTAGCTGTTATCATATAGGTTCCTGCCTGTGAATAGCTGTGATGCACTGGTAAACCTGTTGAGGATTGTGAGCCATCACCCCAATTCCAAGTTATAGAGGTAATTTTTGACTGCTGGTTTGGATCGTAACAGCAAGAATTCATCCCTTGATTTAAGGCGAAGTCCCCAGATGGATTGACCGTAATGCCATCAAGATATAGCGTAAAAGAAACCTGAATTGGCACAAGTGTGTAGGTTAAAGATACAGGAGATGATACTGTGACAGATTCTGTCATCCAACGCCAATATCCATTGCTGTCGTATGATGTAACCTTGACAGTATATGTACCACTGTTGGAATAGGTATGGGATAGTGGGAACCATCCAGTTGATGATTGGCCATCACCCCAGTCCCAAGTTATTTTTGTAATTGATGAACCCTGTGTAGTAGGACTGGTAGCACCATTGATAGTTATTGTAAGACCGTTGACGGATGGAGAATAGAGTGTCAGGTTTGGTGGGGTGGGGTTTGGTTGGTTGTTATTGTTCTGTACAAAAGGAGCTGAGACAGAAACTGGTTGGGTCATCCAACGCCAATATCCATTGCTGTCGTATGATGTAACCTTGACAGTATATGTACCACTGTTGGAATAGGTATGGGATAGTGGGAACCATCCAGTTGATGATTGGCCATCACCCCAGTCCCAAGTTATTTTTGTAATTGATGAACCCTGTGTAGTAGGACTGGTAGCACCATTGATAGTTATTGTAAGACCGTTGACGGATGGAGAATAGAGTGTCAGGTTTGGTGGGGTGGGGTTTGGTTGTTGTTGCTGCTGCTGTTGCTGCTGTTGTTGCTGTTGTTGCTGTTGTTGCTGATTTCCATTACATGCTGCCACTTGACTCTGATCATATGGTGAACCTAGATTACTGCCAGTTAGTTGTACATTGACCGCATTGAGCTGACATACATCTGTGATGTAACCAGTCTCATGGTTGTGTGCTACAAAATTATAGTATCCAGCACCCTGCCATCCGTTGTATACTGGGTAGGGATTTGATTGTGAACCTGGTTGATCTGCTTTCGCATCAAAATTATTCATAGGAATGAAGAGTGTGAGTAATAAAATTGCAAATATAATTTCAAAAATTCTATTATAAATACTCACGGGTGTAATAAACCATAGATCATTATAAGATTACCCCTTAGTTCACAAGTGTATAATGTCAGTCTCGAAGTTTACTGAAGATGGATTTATTGGAGAATATTTATTGTTGTGATATTGTTGTAGAAAATAGAATAGCTACACACATTAGGAAACTGATGAAAAATATTGGATGGTGCGAGTCCGATGGGATTCAGTACTATACTGTACTAGTTTTAGTTCCAATTAGAAGAGTTTTCATTTTCTAGTTCCATCCTAAGACGGAAAATTACGCATCTGGGATAGAACTAATTTCTGATCTCTCAGGTTCTATGACTCTGATGTTAAAACAGACATTGCCAATCGAAGGGAGAATTTTCTCCCTTGGAATGGTACCGTAGAATTTAGCCAAAATGAAATTACTATTGCAAAAGAACATGATTGAAAGAATTTGATAGTGACAGATCATTACTAGAATGACAACTAGAATCAGGCCATGATTGCAATATAACATAACATTGCAAGAAAAGAAAGATTATAGAGTTACCAGCAATTTGTGTAGAACCGTTTTGAGTATGATACATGACGGTCAAGAAAGCCATTTCACACATTGATCTTTTGATTCAAGACAAGCAGGATCTCAAAATGAAAATGATAGGCCCGGTACTGCCACTACCTATTCCTGGTGACATTGTAAACAGATTCGATAGAGCAATGGGAAGTATGTTGGAAAAAGACATAGAGTGGTTACAGTCGATCAAAAGGCAGCTTCTGCCGGAACAGCACAGGACGAAGATAGTTTGCAGGCATCCAAAGAAAGACCATGATGTTGATCCCAATGGGCAAAAGTATTGCACGGGGTGCAATGCAAATCTGTAAAGGTGAGAGTGAATCGTGACGGTCAAGAAAGCCATCGAACTAATTGAACAAAACAATAGGCATCATCTAGAAGATATCGAACTTTACAACGAGATTCTAAAAAAATATGAGGAACCAGGCAAGACAGGTCCTCAGCCCAGTGAACTCATGAAAATGATGCGGGAGATATTCCTAGGCTTGATGACAATGATCAAAAATACAAAGGAGACCCAGATACAGTTCAACAGCGGCATAGTCAAGTTGCTGACTCAGAAAAAGGAACTGGTGGTGCAGGACAAAGTGGGTGGCAGGAGAAATCAGGTAAGGAAACTATTATCAGAAGGCTACAAGCAAAAGGAAATTGCACAAAAAGTAGGTAGTAGTCTATCAACAGTGGAAAAAGACATTAGAGAAATAAGAAAAGAAATAATGAGCGAGGCTCAAAAAGACAAAATAGACACAAGATAACTAGGAATAATATCAACACTGGAACAACAAGTAAAAAATAATCAAGAAAGTTTGTAAAAAGAAAATGTCGTTAGACAGTCTAAATAATTTAAAACAAAAAAGAAAATCAGCTATAAAAGATATGGGCAACAAAAACTGATGGCTATATTTTTGATGCGATTTTTACGAACAACATATTCTTCTTACCACGATTCGTATTTTATATAAAAGAAACATCCAGGTCTAAAATTCCTGCATCAGATTTCTTCCTCATCTCGCTGCCAGAAAGTTTATACTGTTTTTCAGACTGATTTTTTCTTACTATCTGCCACATTTTTGTGTAAATTCCTTATCAATTCTTCAGGGGTGTTAAACAGTTTGCCCTTGCTTTTTCGTGCTTGTTCAACGTCCTTAATTTCTTCCGTAGAAAGTGGAGGTGAATTGATTTTTGCTTGTGGCATGTATTTTTTAGAGGTCTTTTCTCTAATTAATCTAACCATGTTTCATGCTGTAATTTCCATCTTTCTTTGTTCGTGAATCTCAAGGATCAAGAGTTGGTAGTGATGTCATGCATCTTGTTTTAAAAAATTAGTCGGTGTGGAAATCCACGTTGTTCTATTGTACCATAATAGAAAATTTTGCTGCAAGCAGATATTTTTGTTAGTTGGTGATTACCCAAAAAGATGGGCAATTCAACATTACAGAATTCCGTAATAATCACATGTCAAATTAGTGTAGAGTTGTGTTGTTTGTTGGATGTGGATTGGAAAAAATGAAAAGAGATTCTAGAATTGGTGGCGATGTTGCCAAATGACATATGCGGAGTTTTTGTTGTGTAAGCTGGTGTTGCTTGTGCATAAAATGTATTTTATTTATAAGGAGTTACAGACGGGACTGTCTTGTTCATGTCCAAGATTGACATCTTTGGGGCAACATGAATTGCCAAGTTTTTTCTCAGATATTACAGAATTCTGTAATGTTTTTCCTGACCCAAAAAACAAGGTACACTGGTATCCAACTGTGATTCAGTGTTTTGTTGTGCGCATCATTTGAGGATTTCAAGTACGCCAGACTGGTAATTTCATGGTCTTATGGGATGCTTTGAGCAATCTTGCAACAAAAGCCAACTCCCAATCACCGTGCAGCTCATATATGCAATATCTCGATTAACTGCACTGCAAAGGCAAGTGTCTCAGGAAGGAATTGGGATCGCCATTAGTCGTTATCCGTTTTGGCATAATGTGTCAATCATTTTAGAGATTGCAAACCAAGCTAAATTGCTACAAAAATTACTTCCATCGTAAGGCAGAAATTTCTGTCTCAGGATGGAAGTACAAGATTAGTCAGGACAAACGTTGTTTTATTCCTGTACAGGCATCAATCTATTGATTTTGTGTTCAAAATAACTTCCATTCCACCCCAGAAATTTCTGGGGTATAATGAAAGTACAAGATTAGTTGAAATAAACGTGTTTTACTGCTTTACAGGCATTTCATCTATGACTTTGTGTTTAGAACAAGTTTCATCTTAGGGAAGAATTTTCTTCCTTATAATGAAACTATGAAATTTAGTCAAGACAAACGTGTTTTACTGCTTTAAAGACACGTAATCTAGTCAAACTGTAGGCAATGAGACTTTAGCCTTTTTCCTGACAATCAATAAAAATGATTTATCCCAAATTACGCTTGGGAATATGATGCTTATCTGTTTAAAAATTTCACTAATGTACAATAACATGAGTGAGATAATATCTGTACCAAGAGAAGCAATCCTCAAGATTAAAGAAAAAATGGATCTGGTACAAAAAAGGATAGAAAAACTAGAAAGGTTGATACAAGCAAAAAACTCTTAGCCTTTCTTTTTATCAATTATATCGGTAAACATCTCTTTTAGTTCTGCATATTCTTGCTTTAGCGCCACTAAATCCTTGGAATATTTATGTTCCAATTTTAGTTCTTCATGTCTTCTTGTTTGCATGATTTGGGCCAATTTCTTTGATAGTATGTTACCGCATTTTATACAATGTGACTTGTCAGAACTATTTCTTTCCTTACAAGACGGGCAGATCTTTGAGAACAGAATCGATTCGGAATCATCCTGTTTTTTGAGTCCGTGTAGTTTCAAGATGGCATCTTTTTGGTCACTAGCTGCCAGGTGTTCATATCTTACTAACATATGACTTGAGTTACCCCAATTTCCATAGACTTTGGCTATATTGCCAAGCTTCTTCGAATACATTGTAAGTGATGTGTGTCTGAAAAGATATGGCCATACATGTTTTTTTATTCCAGATATCTTTTGTGCATTTTTTAAAAGATTGAAAAATTGTGGATATCTTATGACACCAGAATCATTGTCATGATACCAGAGAAAAGCATCAGGGTCATCACCCTTGGGGTGTTCTGCCAACCACTCTGTTATAGGGATAAAACTAGTAATTAGCGTCAGTGTCTTTGGTCCCGTTTTACCAGTAGTCGATACTTCTAAACAATCAGTCTCAAACTTTAACCCATTAATTTTTATGTTAATCAGCTCGCCTGGCCTGTAAGCCCCTTCAAACAAAGTAAAAATCATGGCAATGTTTCTTTTCACGTATTTACCTCCAACCTGTTTTACAGCCTGAATTAACTTGAGAATTTCCTCATCAGTGAGTAGATCATTTGCTTGAATCTTTTCATATCTGTCCTTGAATGATCCAGGTGTAATCCACGACACGTTAGGATCATAGTCTTTACCTTTTGTTTTATCCGCAATCTCTTCATGTACTGCGTAATGATACAATCTCTTCAGGGCAGTCAGGGTATCCTTCTTGACTGAATTTTCATAATCTGTGTCAGCTATTATTTTGTGTATGAATTCAATTTCTTTTTTTGTCCATTCGTTTATTTTTTTATCATCTTTGATTTTTAAGATCCGCTGGATACATTCACCATAGTTAGATATTCTTCCATGTGATTTGTTCTCAAGTCTCAACCTATCCAGAAAAGCGCAAGCAGTGTCGGCGTTTTCAGGTAAGAATTTTTTGTGAAAGCCAGCCTTGGCATATTCGATCCTGGCTCGGTTATTATGGATGTCAAGCTTTATGGTTTTGTTCATATCGTCATAATATGGCCTAGTTTAAAAATGGGAAAATTGTTCATTGTGGGATTTCATTGATAAGAATAACGCAGAATGAGGGATACTTTTCTATCAACACAGGCAAATTTACTAGTGCTCCTCGCAATACCTATTTGCTGGAAAAAATGCTTGGTTACGAAAGTGTTAGAGTATAGAATTTGTTCCAATTAAAGTGC
>Ga0307373_10004144_pt1 | contig 24617 bp, 29 predicted proteins | sample OX2MG_FD_202534 | JGI IMG/M metagenome (GOLD analysis project Ga0307373, IMG submission 202534) | Soil microbial communities from Risofladan, Vaasa, Finland - OX-2 | ecosystem: Environmental > Terrestrial > Soil > Coastal area > Acid sulfate soil | place: Finland: Risofladan, Vaasa | collected...
CCCCGAGTCAGCAGCCTGCTCCCGTTCGGCCTCACTATCCGCCCCACGCGCGTGGGGGTCACCCCGCAGCCATGGCCACGAAGCCTGACCTGAATGCAATCCGCCCCCACACGGGTGGGGGCCACCCGGTTCAGCTGCCGTCGAAAAAGACAGCCCACTGATCCGCCCCACACGCGTGGGGGTCACCCCACCGCATCGCAGCGACGTTCATCGTCTGAGTCGATCCGCCCCACACGCGTGGGGGTTATCCATTCATCCAACCCCCTCGGTCCGGCGGGGCGCGGCTAGTCGGAGATGGGCTGCGAGCCGTCCGTGAGCAGCCATCCGAGCGCGTAGAAGATGATCGTGGCGGCCGTCATCGACGGGGTGCCCCCGGTCGATCCGGGGTTGACCGTGGGGTAGAAGTAGGCCTGCGCCGTGAGTGCCACCGACGTGGCCGGGGGCACCGCCAGGCGGCGCGTGAGGCTCATCGTCACGCTGTCGACGTTGCCCGTACCGGACCACGCCCCCTGCTGGTGCAGGGTCTTGTACACCGGCAGCGCGCCCGCCGCCGGGACGGGGCCGCTCGCGGGGCCGATCCACGGCGAGACCTTCACCGTCACGTCCGCGGGCATCAGCAGCTTGCAGGTGACCTCGTACGCCACCACCGCCTGCATCGGGAAGCACAGGCTCGGGTTGCCGACCGTGTCCCCCGGCGGAAACGTGATCGGGTTGGTGTAGGCGCCGAGCGGCAGGCTCACCGCGGCGCTCTGCTGGTAGAGGGCGGCGGACTCCAGCGGCTCGCGCGGGGGCACCCACAGCCCGAGCGACGCGTCCGTGCGCAGGTCGGTGCCAGCCGACGGCCCGCACACGTACGGCCACACCCCGGGCTGCGCCCCGGTGAACTCCAGCTCGTTGAGCGCGCCGACGGAGAACTCCGGGCCCAGGGCGCAGATCGGCGACGGCATAGGGGGCTCCCGGGGGTCAGATGGCGGGGCTGGTGTTCCCGCCGCGGCGGGTGTCGAATCCGTAGATCAGGGTCTCGATCACCAGGCGGGTGATCACGGGCAGCGGCGCCCCGGTGTTGGCCTGGAACGCGGTGACCGCCTGCCACTGGAAGAAGTTCGGGGCCGCCCCGGCGGCGCGGTACATGAACCGTTGCAGGGTGTCGGTACGCGCCATCGCGTACACGGTCCCGGTGGGCGCCAGGCCGTCCGCCCAGCCCTTGAACCGGCCGTGCTCGATGTACGCGGACGGCGGCGGCATCGCCGGGGCAGGGGTGGTGGACGCCGAGAGCACCCAGGCCAGGCCCGTGTTCTGCGGGACCTGCGCGTTGATGGTGAACGTGGTCACGGTGGCGAACTGCTGGGCGGCGCAGCCCGAGGGGCTCGCCGGGATCGCGGTCCCCACGATCTCCAGGCCGTTGAGGGCCCAGGTTCCGAAGTTCACCGGGATGGAGATCGGTCCGGAGTCCTGGCGCTGGTAGAAGGCCAGGAAGTCGACCGGGGGCGCCCACACGCCGACGGCCGGGTCGCGGTACAGGCCGCTGGCGGCCGCGGGCGTGCACCCGGCGCCGCTGCCGCCGGGCCATGCGCCGGGCCGGGTGTTGCGAAAGCGCAGGCCGCCGTCGGCAGGCGACGTGTTCATCTCGGGCCCGGTGCAGGTCACTGCGCCAGGGTATCGGGTATAGACCGGTTTGGGAGGTTTCCATCGCACCGGCGGCTTGACGTCATCCATAGAATAAGGTATAGTCTCCGCGTGGGTGGACCCGGCCCGCGGCGCTGGCCGACGGCGTCCCGCGCATCTCCACACCGCCAACCAGAAAGACATCTGACATGGGCGTTTCCGTACGGGAGTTCGAAAACCTCGCCGCCGCGCTTCGCGCCGTCGTCGAGTCCGGGCCCGCGCCGAAGGCGGAGCGCCGCCGACCCGGCACTGCGCGCCGCGCCCGCATCAGCACGAACGCGGGCTATGAGCCCGACGGGTGTTTCTGCTGCGCGCTGGGCGAGCGGGCGCCGTGCCCCTGGTGCGAGTCGCTGCGCGAGTGCGGCGCATGTGGCGAGTTCATACCCGAGGACGACATGGACGGCCACGTGCACGAGCAGCACCCGGGCGTCGGGGCGGCCGCCTGATGGCCGCCTACTTCGACGGCCGGGCCCGCGCGCTCCATGCCCGCACGGCCCTGGGCTGGCGCGGCCCCGCCGTCTACCGGGCCGCCCGGCCCGCAGCGCGGTGAGCGCGGTGAGCGCGGTGAGCGCCGTGCCGGTGTGCTGGGTGGTGACCGAGGCCACCGGCGACGGCGCCCAGTGGTGGGTGCAGGACGCCGACGCGGACAGCGTGGTCCTGGCACCGGCGGCGCCCGGCGCCGCGACGAGCACGCCGCGCCCGCTGCCGCAGTTCGGGATGGCACACCTGGCCCTGTCCGAGACGGCGCGCCGGGCCGCGTGGGCGATGTGCGCGCTGATGGCGTTCTACGCCGTGCGGGTGCACGTGGTCCCGGGCGGCCCGGACCCCGCCGCCGACCCGCACTGGCGCGAGCGCATGGACCTGGTCACGGTGCTGCTCGACTTCGGTGCGGGGGTGGCGCGGTGACCCCGGGCGCGCCGTACAGCCGCAGGCGGCTGTGCCCGGGGTGCGGCAAGCCAATCGTGCCGGGCGCCCGCGCTCCGGCCGCCGGGCGCGCGGCCGCGTACTGCGTGTGCCCGCCGCGCGCCGCAGCCCGGCGCGCACCGCGCACGAGGCGATAATGCGGGCATGCGGACCGCGCGCGGCGCGCACCACATCCCCCGCCGCGCAGCCCCGCACGCGGGGGGTCTTCCCGTCGCAGGCGCCCGCCCCCGCGCCGCCGAGGCCGCCCCACGTGGGTGGGGGTCTTCCGGTGAACGTCTCGGGGCCCGGGCCGCGCGGCGCGCCCGCCCCACCCGCGTGGGGGTGAGCCCGCAGACCGCTGCCGCCCGATGCCGGTACCGCGCGGCTCCCCGCGCGCGCGGGGGTCCCGCGCAGCTCCCGCAGGCACCGGCACCTCCGGAACATAGACACGGTAGCGTCGATAGTGTAGAGTTTCCTTGTGGGCGAGAACCGCCGCACCCCTAGCTCAGAGCGCACAGCCGCACACGCGTATCCGCACCCCGCCCCGCCGAAAGGACACCTCATGCCCGTCGCCGTCATGGAGCTGCGCCTCACCATCGACCTGGCACGCGGCCCCGCGTCCGGGTTCACCGCCACCTGCACCGAGCTCGGCGCCACCGCAACCGGACCCACCAGGGGCAAGGCTTTCACCGCCTGCCGGGAGCTGTGCCGCAGGAAGATCGCTGCGGCCGTCCCGGGCCACCCGGTAGCCGACCGGCCGCACGAGCCGGTCATACTCGCCGGGCCCCGCGAGTACACGTGCATCGCCTGCGAGGGCACATGCATGATCGACCCAGGTTCCGGCACGTCGGTCGCCGCCGCGAGGCTCGCCCACGTCTACTCCCGCTCCGGCCACGCCCCACGCTGGGTCAACAGCCTCACCGGCGACCCCCTCGACGACGAGACCACCCCATGACGCCCCCGGACCCCGCCCCGGACCTCGCCGCCCTCCAGGACGCGCTGCGCGACCGGCTGCGCGAGCTGGCACCGGCGCTCGAGGCGGCCACCCTGGCCGAGACCGGGCACACCGCCCGCCCCTACGGCGTGGCGCTGCGCTTCCCCGGCGGCCAGAGCGCCTACATCCAGATCATGCGCGCGGGCGTGCCCGGCGCCGACCGCCCGGACGCGCCCGGCGACCGGGCGCCGAACCCGGCGCCCGTGTTCGCGCCCGGCCACGCGCAGGTGCGCACCGCGGACCTCGAGACCCTGCTGGCCGCCGCCCTCGCGACCCTGCCCGCACCGCTGTGCGCCCAGGGCACCCCGATCTCCCCCACCGCCCGGCCCGGCGGCTTCCCCTTCGGGGTACGCGCCCGCTACCCCGGCGGCACGGCGCTGTGGCTGCTGCCCTTCCTGCTGCTGGCCCCCGGCGAGCAACCGGCCAAGCGCCTGCAACACCTCTACCCCGCCGCGTTCTAGGACAACGGCGGCACGGCCAGCGCGCGCCCGGCGCCCGGCCCCGCACGGCCGTCCGGCTTTGCCTGGACGCTGAACGTCTTGATGCGCCCGCGCCAGTTCACCGTCACCCTCGGCGCCACCGCGCCGTCGATGCCGCGCGCCCTGGCCAGCTCGATCAGGTCGCCCAGCTGGTCGAGCGTCATGCCCGCCCCCGGGTCCAGGGCGTCCTCGTGCAGGTCGCTGCGGTCGCGCCGTGCCATGCGCATCACCCGTCCTATCCCACCGGCCCCGGATCGAGCAGGTACGTCATCCCGTACAGGCCCACCCACCAGTCTCTCACCTGCGCCTGGAGGCCCGCGCCACCGGCCGCCGCGTGCACCCCGTGCCGCACCGTGAGCGCGGCCTGGTCGGCGATGTCCACCACCGCCTGCACCGGCAGATGCGACGAGCGGTGCCACACCACCTGCGCCGCAGGGGCCTCGGAGCTCACCGGCCCCCACACCGTGCCCCCCGGCTGCGCCCCGGGCGCGGGCACATAGGCGACGTTGCCCCACTGCTCGATCCACGTCACCGCGTTGACCGACAGGGTGACGCCGAACTCGACCCAGCCGGTGAACGCCATCTGCTGGTAGGCGCTGGGGTTGGTCAGGTACCACGGCTCCAGCGCGAACTCGTACACCCCGCCCGGGCTCGGGTCGACCGCCAGCAGCGTGCTGTCGGCGCCGCGCTGGACCTGGGTGACGGGGGTCGCGCCGACCTGCGGGATCCACGGCCCCCACTGCGGGTCCACCCGCAGGCCGTTCGCGGCCCGCATCGACGCGGGCACCCCCGCGCCGGTGGCGAACGGCCACGCCACCGCGGGCAGGGCGCGCAGCGAGAGCCGGGACTCGGCGTCGGTCGCGAACTCGCCGCCGGTGCAGATGATCGCCGTCACGCGCGGGCCTCCTAGAGCGGGGGGGTCGGGTCGATCAGCCACGCGACGCCGGTGAGCGTCGCCGCCCACGACGCGACCTGCAGCGGCAGCGGCGTCGAGGGGGCCGCGTCCAGCACGTTCTTGACCCCGAGGGTCACGGTGACCGACGCCTGGGCCGGAAGCGGCCCGGTCCACAGCCCGAGCCCGACCTTCGCCTGGGCGCGCCACGCGAACGACGCCGCCCCCGCCGCAGCCTGCGCCGGGGTGACCGTGATGCCCGGCGACGTACCGTCCAGGGCCTCGTACGGGGTCGAGACGGCCGGGCCGCCGGGATACGGCGCGTACTGGAGCCGCCCCCACAGCTCGGCGTTCGCCGACCCGCGGGTGTAGACCAGCGCGTCGAACTCCACATCGCCGAGGAACGCCGTGTTCTGCGCGGCCGAGAGCGCCGGGAAGGCGAGCGCGGCGTCCAGCAGCACGGCCAGGGTCCCGGCGGGCACGGCCGCGGACTCGATCGAGGCCAGGGCGACGCTCACCGGCCGCGGGTCGCACTGCGCCGCCCACGCCCCGTTGGCGGCGTCCATCCGCAGCCCGTTGATCCACGGGCCCGGCCCGGCGAGGGCGGCGGGCAGCGGCATCCACCGGGCCGCGGTCACCCGCAGCGACCCGGTCGAGTCGAACCCGAGGTCCGGGCCCGTGCACAGGGACGCGCCGCCGCCCATCGCTCACCCGTCCGAGACCGGCGCGGCGCAGGGCCAGCCCTGCGCGAACACCTCGGCCGACCACGCGGTGACGTACCCGGGGTAGCTCGGCCGTACGAACGTGGGGCTGCCCGGCGGGGTCGGCGGCCCGACCGCGTTGAGGTACAGGGCCTGGGCGAGGGTGAGGGTGGCCGTGCCGCCCGCCGGGACCGAGACCCGGCGCGCGAGGGTGACCGGCAGCGCGAACGGCACCGTGCCCGGGGCCGCGTCGTTCAGGTGCGCGGTCCCGTACCGCGGCAGCACGTCGGGCGCGGGCGCGGCGCCCTGGCCGAGCCATGCGGCCATCAGGACGGCCTGGGTGTCGAACAGGACCAGGGCGGCGCGCAGCGTCGCGGACACGACCGCCTGGAGCGGCGTGCACAGCGGGTTCGCCAGGACGAATGTGCGCACCGGCGTGTTCCCGGTCCACGCGTCGTACGCCATGCGGTAGGTCGTGCCGGGCGGGGAGACCTGGTAGGACGACCAGGTCGGCAGCAGGGTCTGTACCGTCCACAGGCCGGTGTCGGGGTCTTTCGCCAGGCCGTTGGCCGCGCCGATCGGGCACGGGTAGGGCCACGCGGAGGACGGCAGCTGCACCGGGGTGCCGTGCACGTCGTAGGACATGGGGCCGGACGCGCTGTTGGGCTGCCGGGCGGTGAGGCAGCCCGAGCCGTCCAGCGCCATCTCGGGGCCGGTGCAGCCGGTCACGCGACCAGGTCCGTGACCGGGGCGAGCTGGGTGTAGCCGAAGCCCGTGGTCTCCACCCCGCCGTCGATCAGGCTCGGGGCGGCGGTGGCGCCGGAGACGAGGTTGACGCAGTACAGCGACATGTACCGGTGCAGGGTGACGGACGCGCCCGGGGCCAGGGCCAGGCGGCGGATGAGGGTCGCGCTGGTCGCGAACTCGGCGGCGCCGTCGGACCAGCAGTGGTACGAGTCGTAGGTGCTGATCGCCAGGTCGGGGGGCCGGGTCGCGGTGGACGGGCCGACCCACAGCTTCTCCAGGAGATAGGTGTGCAGGGGCATCCCGCCGTGGCAGCGGAACGTATGGGTCAGCACAACCTGCATGGGCAGGCACGCGCTCGGGTTGGTCACCACCATGTCGGGCACGCCGGTGGAGGTGTAGGAGTTGAGGACCAGCGGCGTCGAGGCGACGAACGGCTGCACGTCGTGGAACGCGACGAGGTTGAGCGGGTCGACCCAGAGGCCGAGCGCCGGGTCCTTGCGCAGGCCCGAGGCGCTCGAGGGCGGGCAGGAGGTGCCGTAGGGCCACGCCCCGGGCTGCGTGTTGCGCACGATCAGGGCGTTGGTCGCCGGGTCGGTGGCGAACTCCGGGCCGATGCACACGGTATTCACATATCGCCCCTATGTCGGTTTCGTCCTGTTCTGTTCTACAGTAGCCGCGGCCCGCTCAGCCCTGCGGCAGCGAGGTCGGCAGGCCGCCGATCAGCGCGAGCAGCGCCGGGCTGCTCTGCCCCTCGCCCGGCGCGCGCGGCGCGGTCGCGTACGGCACCCGCACCGTGCTCGGCGGCGGCGCCACCGGCGCCTGCGCGAGGACCATCTCGTCCCCGGTCAGCGCGTAGGTGGCCGTCAGGTGCCCCTGCGCGGTCATCGCCAGCGTCCACAGCCCGATGGCCGAGATGTTCTGCGGCGCGGTGTTGTTCGCGTCCAGCTCGCCGCGCTGGCGCAGCTCGTGCGTCAGCGCGTTGCGCATGGGCACGTGCAGGCGCCGGTGGTGGTTGCGGTGGTTGTGGTCGTGGTGCGCCACGGGTCACGCTCCCGACTGCAGAAGCAGAGAGGCCGCCTTGTTCACGGCCCCCACGGAGATGCCGACGATCTCGCCGTTGCCGGGCGCGTAGGTCACCGCGACCGACTGGAGCGAGACCACGGCCTGCGGTGGCAACGCCGAGCAGAAAAAGGGCGAGGGCGTCAGGTCCACGAAGGTCCCGCAGACCAGGTCGCTGATCTTGACCGGCGCCGTCGGCAGCAGCCCCGCGTTGTCGGTGCCGCGCACGTACCCGGTCAGCTCGCTGTACGCCATCAGGTTCACGGCCGAGGACCAGGCCTGGGCCCGGGTCGCGACCTGGCTCATCTTCACCAGGTGCTCGACCAGGCCGTGATAGGTGTCGTCCTGGTCCCCGGCTGCGACCGGCAGCGTCGGGTCGTCCTGCACGACCTGCCCGTGCAGGGTGCGCTTCGCGGTGCGCGAGACCGCCGAGCCCTGCACGATCATCCGGTTGCAGTAGTTCGTGCCGTCGTCGCCCAGCACCACGTCCCCGGCCAGGTCGTCCGCGCCCAGGCTGATCCGCTTGGTCCAGGGCGCGCCGCCCTCCCCCATGACGATGATGCGCCGCCCGACGGTGGTCACATCCACCTGCGACTGCAGGAGCTGGCCGAGGTGCTGCCACACGTTGACGGTCTCCGCCGGGGTGTTGTCCGTGATCATCGTGCCGGTGGCGGCGACCACCATGTGCTCGACCACGTGCGGGTCGTCCGGCAGGAACCCGTCGGCGATCATGTAGGCGACCATCTGCGCGCTGTCGAGTCCGTTGGGGAAAACCCAGTCGGTGTGGTTGACCCGGACTTTGAGCCATTCCAGGACGTCGTACGCGAGCACGGTGAACTGGCCGGTCTGGAGGGATTCCTCATAGTTGATCACCGGCCCCTCCCAGACGCGCTCGATCGCCGCGCCGGTGTGCCGGAAGACCGCGAGCTCGGTCGCCCATTTCTCGACCTGCCGCACCGTCTGGCAGCAGTGGGTCCCGGCCTGCGGCAGCCCGATCACCAGCTTGCAGCTCGCCGGGGCGTCCAGGGTGCGGTCCCATTCCAGGGACACGATCCCGTCGAGGATCCCGAGCGCGGGCCCCGCCTGCGCGCCGCCGCGCGGCATCAGCGCGACCGTGTACTCGGTGGCGCAGCCCAGCTGCTGCGAGACGGACTGCGCGAGGGCGACCCCGGTGCTCACCGCGTCACCCCGCGTCCTGCCGGGCCACCAGGCTGATGCCCAGGCTCGCGTTGGCGGCGTCCACGAACGCCTCGTCGACCGTGGCGGCGATGCACCACGCCGACCCGCAGCTCAGCACCGGCCAGCTGACCGCGGGTCCGGCCCCGGAGTACAGGATCGGCTGCGCGGTGGTGCCGTCCGGGCACGCCACCAGCGCCGTATGGGTGCGCCCGTCGATGGTCAGGGTGCTGTTCGCGGGGACGCGGGGGATGCCGATCTGCCCGGCCAGCGCGCACGGGTCGAGCTGGGAATAGTTGCACGTCTGGCCGGGCGCGGTCGCGTAGAAGCTGATCACGAGGCGGCGCATGTCCAGGGCGCCGGTGGTGACCTGGATGACCGGCACCAGCTCGGCGTATGCGGGCAGCAGCCCGGGCGCGACGGACGCGGTGGCGACCAGGGGCTGGATGGTGGCCAGGCACACGCACGGGTCCGAGGCCACCGGCGGCCCGGGGGGCGCCACCACGGCCGGGCACAGCGGGTCCGCCATGCATCCGCCCTCGATCGTGCCCGGGCAGGTGGTGTTGCAGCCGGGCGCGGCGGCCGGGGTCCACTGCACGCACACCGAGTTCGGCGAGGTCGTGCAGTCCGGCGGGGTGGTGCCCGGGGTCCCGGCCGGGACCCACACGGCGTTGCACGGCCAGAACACCGGGACGATGAACGGGAGCGCGGGGGCGATCTGCACCGGGTCCGAGTACATCCACGGCCACCCGGCGGCGACGGTGAACACGACGTCCCCGCCCCAGAACGCCCGCCCGGCGCAGTCCGGGGAGTTCAGGCGCGGGTTGGCCTTGGACGTCTGCTCCGGGCCCTGGAGAAGGCCCACGTTGTAGAGCTGGCGGCGCCCCGAGGTGTCGTCGAGGTCGCAGTCCGTCCAGAGGGTCATGGCCTGCCCGGTGCCGCAGGATCCCGAGGGCAGGCATGAGCCGCGCAGCACGCCGGTCAGCCACGCGAGGCCGTAGGACAGGCCCCGCTGGCTGGAGGCGAGCAGGTAGCCGCTGACCACGATCTCGCGGTAGGACTGCTGCACCCGGCCCAGGACCGCGCCCGCGGAGCCGACGCGCAGCGGGTTGCGCACCCCGGGGAATTTGCCGGTGCCGCCGATCTGCAAGCCGAGCATGCCCGCGAACTCCCCCGAGGCCGGGACGGCCGGGTCGAACCACGGGGCCCCGCTGATGTCCGGGTCGCCGCCCGGCAGGAACGGCAGGCTCGTCTGCGGGCACCCGGCGAACGACCGGACGTTGATCCCCCAGGACTGGGCGATCGCGGTGGTCAGCGGGTTGTTGATGACCGCGACCTCGCTGCCGGGCAGCCCGAGGGTCATATACCCGTCGTACACCTCACACCACCCGCACCAGGTTGGCCAGCACGGTGGCGGCGACGGTGGCCGGGTCCTGCGCGGGGGTGGTGATCGTGATGGGCGCGTTCACGACCTTCTGGGGGCCGCCGCCGTTGCCGGGCCCGACCCCGGCCTGGGCGAGGATGCCCAGCAGCCCGGTCGCGCTCGCCACCGACAGGGCGGTGCCCGGGCTGGACAGGGGGACCACCGCCTCGTCCCCGGCCTCGCCGATCATCGCCAGGGTGGGGCGGGTGACCAGCGCGCCCGAGGCCAGGAACGGGATGTTGACGTGCCCCAGGCCCGGGATCTTGTGGATCCCGCTGTTGATCCACCCGACCGCGGTGTTGACCCCGCCCTTGAACGCGTTCCAGATGTCGGTGCCCAGCTGCGCGGCGAAGTCGCCGACTGCTTCGAGGCCCTTGAGCAGATCCTGGATCAGCGTGCCGCCGACGGAGAGCAGGTCTTTCCCGAAGGCCGCCAGCTTGCCGGGCAGCCCCTCGACGAATCCGACGATCCGCGTGATACCGGTGGCCACGATGTCCCCGGCGGCGTTCCACATGTCCGAGAAGAACGTGGCGACCTTGCCGGGCAGCGGCGAGAGAAACGCGATGATCTTCCCGGGCAGCGCCTCGAAGAAATTGATCACGTTTCCGCCCAGGCGGATCGTGGCGTTGTACGCGCCGTTCCACGCGTTCGTCGCCCACTGTGTCAGGGTGGTGACGAAGATGTTGATCCCGGCCATGATCTTGCCCGGCAGGGCGGTGAACCAGCCGACCAGCGCGGTGATCGCCGTGGCCACGAACGCGCCCAGGGCGTTCCACGCGGTGGTGATCCACTGGACCAGGTCGGGGCCCAGGCGCTCGGCGGCGCGCACGATCTGCCCGGGCAGGATCGTGAAGAAGTAGATCACGGTGCCGATGGCGATGCCGATGGCGACGAACACCGCCTCGAACGCGAGCTTGATGGCCAGCACCAGAAGGAGCCCGAGCCCTTCGAGCGCGTGCAGCACCTGGCCGGGCAGGGCCTTGAATTCGCCCAGTACGGCGCCGAGGCCCGCGGCCAGGGCCTGTCCGAGCAGCGCGAGCCCGGCTTTGAACGCCTTCACGAGCAGGGCGCCGAGCTGCGAGAGCGCGTGGAGGATATTGCTGGGCAGCCGCTCGAACCAGCCGACGACCGAGTTGAAGAATCCGGCGATGTCCGAGCCGATCTTTCCCCAGTCGGTCTTGGTGAACAGCCCGACCAAGTCGGCTGTCCAGTTGACGACGTCGACCAGCACGTGGGCGACGATGCCCAGGAGCTTCGCGAGCAGGCCCATGGAGAAGGCGAACTCCTTGGCGTCCGCGGCGACCAGGAATCCGATCAGGCGGGCGATCAGCACGATGAGCGGGGCCATGGTCACGTCGAGCTGGGCGATGGCCTCCACTAGGGGGATCAGCGGCGGGACCAGCGCCGTGAACGCGTTGACCAGGGTCGGCAGGACCGGAAGCAGCGCGTTGACCAGGACCGTGATGACGGGCGCGAGGGACTCGGACACCTTGATGAACAGGCCGACCAGCAGCACCACCGTCGGAATCAGGGCCTTGATTCCACCGGCGAGGGCGCTGATGATCGCCTCGGCGAGGGTGGTGATCGGGGCGAGCAGCGGCTCGACCGCCTGGAGCAGCGCGCCGAGCAGCTGGAGCACCGGCGCCAGCAGCGGGATCAGCGCGCTCAGGGCGTCCGAGAGCAGGCCGCCGAGGTCGATGCCGAGCTCGTTGAGAAACTTGGTGATCACCGGCAGGATCGGGGCGAGCGCCCCGGCCAGCACAGAAACGATCTTGCCGAACGACGCGGCGAGGTCCGTGATGATGGGGCCGATGCCGCCCGCGAGCGCGACGATCAGCTGCGCCACCAGCGGGAGCACCGGGGCGATGGCGGCCGCCACGTTGCCCAGCGACGCGGCGAGCGGCGCGATGGCCGGGGTCAATACCTTGACGGCCTGGCCGAGGCCTGCGAACAGCGGCGAGACGATTGCGGCGATCCCGGCGACCGCCGGGCCCAGCGCGCCGCCGATCGAGGCCGCGAGACCGGCGACGGCCGGGCCGATGACGGTCACGGCCTGCGAGACCAGCGGCGTCATCTGCTGGAGAACGCTGGAGAACTCGGGCACGAACGGCGCGAACGAATTCTTCAGGTCGGTGGCGATCGAGTCTTTCAGCGTCGAGAACAGTCCGGACAGCGTCTCCGCGTGCGCCTGGAGCAGGCCCTGGAACTTGCCCAGCGGACCGGCGAAGCTCGTGATCGAGCCGAGGACCTGCTGGTACGAGATCTGCCCCTTGGACAGGGACTTCTGCACCTGCGCCATGGACTGGCCGGTGTAGGCGGCGACCGCCTGCATGGACGGGACGCCGCCGGTCTCCAGCTCCCGCATCGTGCCCGCGGTCGCGTGCCCCTGCTGGGCCATGGTCTGCAACGCCCGGGTGGCGTGCTGGATTCCGGCCGCGCCGCGGCCGGTGCCCACCGCCGCGTCGCCGAACGCGGTGAGCACCTGGATGGACGTGCCCGCCGAGACGCCGACGGCGGCGAGCTGGGCGGCGGCGGGCTCCAGCTGGCTGAACTGGAACGGGCTGGAGTTGGCGAACGCCTGGAGCGCCTGGAGCTGCTGGGTGGCCGGGCCGACGCCCTCGTTATAAAGAATTTGAAATGAAGCAGTAGCCTGCTGCATGGCCGAGGACTGCTTGAGACCCGAGTCGATGGCCGCCACGCCCAGGCCGATGAACCCGAGCTTGGCCGCGTCCAGGCCCTTCTTGGCCAGGTCGCCGAGCTTGCCGCCGACGGTCGAGAACAGGCCGCCGGACTCGCCCATCGCGGTGGCGCCCGCAGCCCCGGCCTCGGCTCCCGCGGAGGCCATGGCCGCGGTCATCGCCTCGCCCGCGGCGGTGCCCGCCTCGGTGCCCGCCTCGGTGGCCGCGGCCGAGAGCGACTCGCCGAGCGCCGCGCCCGCCTCGGTGCCCACCTCGTCCATCAGAGTGTCGAGCTCGGCCGTGAGGGCCTCGGTCAGCGCGGTGGCGACCTCTTCCGCCACCAGCTCCATCGGGGATTCCAGGGATGCGCCGAAGGTCTCGGCGACCTGCTCGGCGATCCGCTCGAACTCAGCCTCCATGACGGTGCCGAACGCGGCGGCGGCCTTCTCCGCGGCGGCGTCGAGAATGTCGATCAGCTCGGCGGTGAACGTGTTGCCGTCCACGCCGAGCGTGACCATGGCCTCGGCGAGCACGCCCACGCGCCTCTCCCTTCCCGAAGCCGATAAAAACGGACAATACCTAGTAGATCCGGCATAAGGGTATATGTCCGATCGCGCCCGGCCCGGCGCGGCGCGGCCCGCAGCGCGGCCGGACCTCGCCGCCCGGCGCGGGTCACGCGCCCGCAGTGGGGTCCCACACCCCGTCCATCCCCGCGAACGACGCGGCGGCCTCGGCCGCCCACTGCGCCTCCAGCGCGTCGAGCGAGCGCGGCGCGATGCGCTGCGCCAGCTCCAGCTGCTGCATCCCCGAGCCGTAGACGGTCTCGGTGAGCGAGTCCACGCCCTCCTCGGTGTCGCGCCGGTCGCGCAGGAACGCCCACACGGCGGCGAGCGCGCGGTCCACGGGCATCTCGAGGAGGTCCACCCCGCTCAGGGCCGCGCGCCCGTCGATCCACGGCCAGCCCTCGTGCGCGGTCGAGGCCAGGCGCACCGCGGCCCACCACGGCATCCGGCACACCAGGGCCGCGCTCCACTGCGCGGCCGCGGCCAGCTCGACCAGGTCGAGGGGGTCGCCCGGGTCGTCCAGGCGTCCCGAGATCCACCGGGAGTCCCTCGCCCCGAGCAGCCCGGGCAGGAAGGCCATCCAGTTGCGCCGGGCCAGGGCGCGCAGCAGCGGCGCCGCCGGGCTCGCGCGCAGCCGCAGGCGCCGACCGTCGAGCTCGATCACCGCCGGAAGCGTCGGGGCGGGCCAGCGCGGGTCGCGCCCCGCGTCGCCGGGCAGCCCGTGCCCGCCCTCGATCGGCACTACGCCGCGGCTCGGGCGGCTGTCTTCTTGCCCGCGCCCTTCGCGACGCCCTTGGCCGGGGGCTTGCGCGCGCTGGCGCGCCGCTGCTCGCGGTTGGCCGGGGCGCCGGTGACATCGGCCTGCTGCCAGCCGACGCCCGAGGCCTCGAAATCGTCCTTGAGCAGCGGCTCGAATGCGGCGTTGAGGAACCTGACCAGGGCGATCAGGTCGGGGATGTCGTAGGGGTCCTCGGGGTCGTCCTCGCGGTCTTTGAGCCACCGGGCTGTTTCCTCGCCGATCGCGACGTCGATGAAGCGGAGCCACTCGTAGCACATCAGCTGGGTGTTGCCCGACGCCCCGGCGGCCCACATGCGCGCCCAGCGGGCGGCCTTGGGCGCGGTGGCGGTCACCACCCGGCCGTCGAGCTCGAATTGGACGGTGGGCCGGGCGGCGGCGGACTTCGTGGTGGTGAATGTCAGCAGGGCGGGGGCCGGGGCGGTCGCGGTGTCGGTCATGCCGCACACCCTAAACCAGACAAACATCCCAATCATGCATGATGCTGGTCATCCTTGGGCAATTGGGTCGAGCAGGAACCCGGCGCCCCACAGGTCCCACGACCAGCCCTGGACCTGCGCGGCCGTGGTCCCCCCGCTCTCGCCCACGTTCTTGAGCCCGAGCACGGCGGAGACGACCGCCGTGGCGCCGGGCGCGAGCGTGAGCACCACGGCGCGCCGTACGCGCAGGTGCACGATCGACTGCACCTTCGGGGACGCGGTGTGGATCGCGTCGAGATACGAGCCGAGGTTGGGCCACCCCGACCCGGGGTAGGCGAGCGAGCCCCACATCTCCAGCCAGTCCGAGTCGCCGCTGTTCACGTTCTGCCGCCATTCGCCCCAGCCGACGAAGCCCATCGACAGCGGCGACGGGTTGCTGACACTGACCGCGCTGAGGGCCGTGGACGGCACGGTCCCGGGGCCCGAGGGGTTGGCGAACGGGGGGTCCGCGGTGCTGGGGAACCACACCGGCGACCCGGTGGCCACCAGGACCGGAGCGGAGAACGCGCCGCCCTGGGACGAGAGGTGCACCGGCAGCGGCGAGGCGGCACCGGCCGGGGCGGGCAGGGCCGCCGGGACGACCCACAGCCCGGCGGCGGGGTCGTAGCGCAGGGCGTTGGCCGAGTCGATCTGCGCGCCGGGCCACGCGCACACCGCCGGGCGGGTGTTGGCCAGGGTCAGCTCGCCCAGCGGCCCGTGGGTGAACGCCGGGCTGATACACACGTCGGGCACGGGCACCGTGGTCTCTCCTATCCGGTGGCCGGGATGCGCTTGATGGTCCAGCCCGGCAGCTCGAGCACCAGCGCGTTGTACAGGAAGGGGTTGGAGGGCACCCCGCGCACCGCGCGCGCGAACACTTTGCCGCCCGCGGGCGCCGCGTTCTGCCCGGCGGAGGCCTGCCCCCACGCGCCGGAGGACCCCGACGGCGTGAAAACGAGGTACCTGCCGCGCAGCGGGTAGATCATGGCGTGGCGCGGGCCGTAGATCCCGGTGCCCTCGTGGATGAAGATCGCGTACGGCAGGCGGGAGCCGACCTGCGCGAACACGTTCATGCCGCTGATGTACATGGTCTGGGCGATCGAGGAGCGCAGGGTGCCGGACGCGGACTGGGCCAGCCGCCTGGCGGTGGCGGCGACCGCCTCGGCCTTGGCCTCGACGTACTGGTACACCGGCCCGTACGGCGCCGTGACGTACTGGCGCGCCGCCTGCTGGTTCACCTTGATCACGATCCGGGTCGCGCTCACGCTACGGGCCAGCGTTCGCGCGGGCCGCGAGGTCCGGGATGCCCGGCAGCACCCCGCGCACGTACGACAGGACGCTGGTGCCCGCGCAGCCGCCCTGCGGGCTCACCGGCTGCATCACGTTGGGCTGGATCTCCCAGTCGTCCATCGACGACGCAAAGTTATCCTGGTTGCAGCACCACGCGGCCTGCCACGCCAGCTGGGTGTCGGTGACCAGGCCCATGGATGCGGGGAAGCGCGCGTCCTGGCAGCCGGTGGGCTGGTTGTCGTCCGGGCTCGGCCAGCACCGGTACACGCCCGACTCGACGATGGCCTGGATCTGGTTGGGCGAGCAGCGCGCTTTGTCGATGTCGCGGGTGAGCGGGTCGATGCGCACCAGGCGCACCCACGCCATGCCGCCCCCGGCCGCGTTCGGCCCGGTCAGGCAGTCGCAGTTGCACCACATGTCCATCGTGGGCGCCGAGGCCGACCACGCCGTGCAGCAGTCGCATACCGGGCGCCCGGCCGCGGTGAGGGCGTTGCACAGGCACAGCAGCATCCGGGACATCACGCGTCCGAGCGGGGAGTCCAGGCCCTTGGACGCGGTGAGCGGGTCGGGGTGCGCCGGGAGCACCGGGACCGCCGGTCCGCAGCCCGGGGAGCCCGGCACGCACGGGTCCGGGCCGATCTCGTTCACGCGCGCCCCTCTCGGGCCATGCCGTCTCTATTTGCCTGTTCCGTCCCAGTATTGCCTATATGGCCGTCGCGGTGTCCGACGCCGGACGGCCGGTACGCAGACGCTATCGACGAGGACGACCGGCAGGTCACGGTGACGCAGCTGGGCCGCAGCGGCGTGTGACGACCCTGCTCAGCCCAGCCACGGGCTGGGATTGGACTGCGTGATCTGGTTGCCTCGGTTGATGTCCGGGGTGAAGATCGCCCCGGGCCGCACCACGCCGTGCGGGTTGACCGCGGCGATCCACATGTCCACCTCGGGGATGCCCGTGCGCCCCTTCTCATACAAAGACAACGGGTCGATATACGAGAGGGTCATGCCCTCGCGCACGACCTGGGACACGCGGGTGGGCAGGCGGCACGGCGAGCCGATACAGGCCTTCGCGATCTCTGCGGCCAGCACCCCGACCGCGGCGCGGCCGGTGTTGGGCACGGGGATGCCCTTGAGATAGGTGACCGCGAGCGCGTTCGCATCGTCGTTCGGCTTGTCCATCTCCTGGCAGTGCATCCAGCACTGCCCGTCGGTGCGCACCAGCAGCGGCACCGTCCCGCCGTTATACACCACCCACGCCGTGTCCGGGACGACCGCGCCCTGGGTCATGACCTGGGTGACCGCGTGGATCGGCCCGGACAGGCGGATCACGCACCGCGTGTTGCAGCCGCACTCCATGCCGCAGCCCCCGCAGCCGTTGCGCCAGTACCCGTCGATGCCGACGTACGGCTGGAGCACGCCGCCGCTCTGGTACGGCACCCAACCGTAGGACGCCCACGCCGACCAGCCGCACCGGATCGGCTGGCGGCACGGGCGGATCGTGACCGGGCACAGGCCGAAGCGGTGCCCGGTGAACGCCCACAGCACCTCGGTCGCGATCGACAGGGCGCGCTGCTGGACGCTCGGCTCGTAGTTGGCCCACTTCGGATCGCACGAGAGGTCCGCGGGCCAGTCGCACGGGCCGGACGGCGGCGGGGCGGGCAGCACCGGCTGCCCGTTCTTGGCGAACGCGGCGTGCGCGTAGCCGTCCGCGGGCGGCGTGCCGGGCTGGCCCACCGGCAGCGGGGTGATCGCCGCCGGTGGGCCCTCGGCCAGCGGGGTGGCCGCGTTCGGCACCGGCGCGGCCACCCACCCGTCCCACGGGTTCTCCGCCACGGGGGGTCCTTCCGGCTAGGGGATCGTCGTGGTCTCGGACACGGTCGGGTCCTGCGAGGACACGGTGACCGTCGGGCCGCCCGACGGGGTTCCGGTCCACGGCAGCGCGTACACGTGCGTGAGCGGGAAGGGCCCGGGGGTGGTGGCCGTGCCGCCGACCGTGCCGCACTGCCCGGTGGGCAGGTTGACGCTCTGGAGCGCGGATCCGTCGCCCCAGTTGATGATGGCGGTCGGGTCCTTGAGGTTGAGGATCTCCAGGTACCCGGTGACCGCGGACGAGGTCGGGGTGCCCCAGGTGACCGGGGCGAGGGAGAGGAAGGGGCCCACGCGCGTCACGGTCGGCACCGTCTCGGCCCCGGCCAGCGCGATGATCGTGTATACGCCGGAGCACGCGTAGGTGTAGGTGAACGTGCCGGAGTACAGCGGCAGCTGCCCCATCGGGTTGGTGCAGGTCGCGGGGTTGCCCGAGCCGCCGGACGAGGCGAGCAGCACGGTCTGCGGGCCGGTGCCGTCGCCGGGGTCGACCGTCGCGGTCGGGGTCTTCGCGTTGGCGATCGTGACCGTGATGGCCTTGGTGGGCGAGCCGGGGGCGCCGGTGACGGTGACCGCGGCGGTCATGCCCGCCTGCGCCACGGTGTTCTGCGCGCCGCACATCGGGGTGGGCGGCGCCATGGTGGTCAGGAACTGCACCACCTGCGTGGTCGCCGGGATCGGGATCGGCAGCGGCGCGCACACCGGGGAGGTGGGGGTCGACCCGCCGGTGCCCACGGTCTGGAGCAGCACCGGGTACGGGCCCACGCCCCACTGCGAGTTGGGTAGCGTCCGGCCGTTGTAGACGAACGAGACGGCGTCGTTCTTCAGGTCGATGTCGCCGGGCACCCCGCCCAGCACCCACGGGAGGCAGTAGTACCACCAGTTGCCGGAGATGCCGGTGTACGCGGGCTCCGAGCACGCATTGTTCGTGGCCTGCGCCTGCATCCAGACTTCCAGCGAAAACCCGACGGTGCACGAATATTGGGTGTTGTCCATCCACCCGATGTTGGTGCCGTCGTAGCCCAGCACCGGCTGCCACGTGGGGTTCATGATCGAGACCATGTCCGGGTCGACGGCACACATGGTGATCTCGGTGTTCCACCACTTGACCTGGTCGCAGTATTTGTCCGAGATGCACAGCGACCCGTCGAACGCCTTGACCTTGATCTCGTCGCCGGTCTCCACCTCCGGCGTGCACTTCACCTCAACAACCCCGGATGATACGACCGTGGACGACGGGCCCAGGGCCGGGCGCCCGCAGGAGTCCAGCCTGGTCACCCGCATCACCCGGCCTCGCAGAACCTTGACACACTGCTTGCTGGCCATGGCCGGATCAGCCCTCCTGCGTCGGGTCGGCGGCCGCCGGGTCGGCGGCGGCCGGGTCGGTCGCCTTGCGCGCGCGCGGGGCGCGCGAGGTCCTGCCCGCGGACGGCGCGGCGCCGTCCGCGTCGCCCTGCGCGTCGCCGCCGTCCGCGCCGTCCGCGGCGCCGTCCGCGTCGGGCGGGGCGTCGCCGCCGCCCGGCCCGTCCGCGCCGGGGGCGTCCGGCTGCTCGGCCAGCGGGGGCGCGCTGCTCGCGCCGCGCCCGATCCGGTCCGCGAGGGACTGCGGCACGATGAAGCTCAGGACCCGGGTCGCGGTGGTGGTGCCCACCCCCTCGCCGAGCTCGGGGTCGGCCGCCGCGTACAGGGCCTCGGTCAGGGCGTGCTGGTCGTCCGCGTCGCGGGGGATGATGAGCACGTATCCGGGTGCGATCTCGATCACTGTCGGTTCCTAGCGGGTCAAGGGCGCGGTCAGGGTGGCCGCGCCGATCGGGGCCGGGGCGAACGCGACCTTGGCCGCCACCTGGACGCACTCGACGGTCACCAGCACGGCGCGCTCGGCGATCGCCACCGACTGGTTCAGGGGCGCGCTGAAAGTTTCGTTGGTGACGATCTCGCCGCGCCGCACCACCACCTCGCCGGTGGCGTACATCCACGCCTGCGCCGCGTTGGCGATCCCGTCCGGGCCCTGGAACCCGTATCCGGCTCCGAACGCCCACGCGTTGCCGAGCGGGGTGACCAGGGATCCGTCGCTGTCGCGGTACACCAGGCGCTCGTGGCTCGCCCACGCGGCCAGCGCCCGGGGGGCGTGGATGATCAGGCGGGTGTTGGCCGCGTTCTGCCCGGCGCCCTCCAGGACCCCGAGGGCCTGGTAGATGTCCAGGCCCGGGTCGCTGGCCTCGAGCGGGGTCAGGGCCGTGCTCGCCTCGGACGCGAGGGCGCCGTGGTTGCCCTCCTCGCCGAGGAAGAAGCCGCGCTCGACCAGGCGGTGCTCGTTCCAGCCGAGCCGGGCCCCGGCGCGCGCGGCCGCGTCCGCCATGCCCACCGGGGCGCACTGCACCGCGTTGTAGATCACGAACGGGGTCGCGGCCTGCCACACGACCGGCCACGCGTCTTTGGTGCGCTGCACCGGGCCGGAGCCGGTGAAGGTGATGGTGGCGCTCTGCGGCGTGCCGGTGCCGGTCGAGGCGTAGGTGTAGGTGGTGGTGACCGTGTAGGTCACCGGGCTGGCCAGCGGCTCGGTGAAGGTGTGCGGGAGCGTCGCGGCCACCGGGGCGGGGTAGGAGTCGGAGGAGCCGTCTCCCCAGTCCACCAGGATGCCCTCGACGACGCCGGTGGCCGGGGTGGGCGGGGTGAGCAGGACGTCGAAGGGCCGGTTGGCCGCGTCGCCCTGGGCCACGGCCATGCCGGTGGGCAGCGAGCCGTGCGTCAGCGCCCAGCTGCCGGGCAGGTCCTGCGGCTGGCAGTAGCCCCCCGGCCACAGCCCCCCGGCCGCGCAGGTGTCCGGGGCCCAGAACGCGCCGCCGATCTCCCAGCGCACCGCCGGGTCGGGCGGCAGGACGGCGGCGGCCGCGTACAGGCCGTTGGGCCAGGGGGTTCCGGCGGGCTGCTCGATCAGGGTGCCCGCGGGGGCGAACGTGGGGTAGGACACCGTGGCTCCTAGACGCCGGTCGGGGGGCGGGGCGCGCCGCCCCGGGTGGCGGGGCGGCGCGCTTGTCGCGGGCGGCTAGACGACGCAGACGGTGGTGGGCGGCACGATCTGCCCGCCCGTCTGGCCGTTGGGGCACACGTCGATCAGCAGCAGCCGGGACTCCCAGCACTTCTTGCCGACGAGCAAACCCTCTTCCATGAACAGCGCGGTGTAACGGTTCTGCGCCAGGGTGGTCGAGTCGTACAGGCCGTCGATCGTGATCACGTCGGCCTGCCCCTTGATGAACGTTCCGGCCTTGTAGAGGATGACCGGGACCATCGAGGGCCACTTGACGTTGGCGACGAGCGGGCTGCTCGCGCCCGGGGCCGGGTACAGGCCCATCGTGCCCACCGGCAGCCCCGAGGTGATGTCCGCGGGGCACTCGGTGCCGAACTGGCTCGCGTAGTCGGTGTCGTATGCCGGGATGTTCGGGTTGAACGCGTCGAAGAAGTCATACACCCACTGCACGTTCACCCCGCGCAGGCTGAGCCACTCCCCGATCATCTGGTCGGTGACGTTCATGGGGTCCTGCAGGCCGTAGCGCTTGGCGAGGTCGGCGCGGATGATCCCCTTGGCGAACAGCGGCAGGACCGTCTCCAGGGTGTCGGTCTGCGCCCACCGGTACCGGTAGCGCATGTCGGTGGCCTGGAGCTCGATCACGTCCAGGATGCCCGCGGACGCCCCGAACCCGGGGTAGATGTCCGGCGTGGTGCTGCTGCCGAGGGTGACCCCGAAGCGGAATTTGCAGGACTGCGCCGCCATCCGGGTCAGCGTCTGGGCGTTGACGTGGTGCGCGTGCGCCACCAGGGACTGCTCCAGGAAATACTGGATGAGCTCCGGGTAAGCCTGGTTGGTGAGGATACCGGCCTTGAGGCACAGGCCGATGACATCCAGGCGCTTCTCCTGGAACGCCGGGCACGGCACCTCGTAGCACGGCTTGACGTTGCCCGCGGCCGGGAGGCCCGAGGTCCCGGCCTCGGTCAGCATCCACAGCGGGCTGGTGGCCGCGGTCCCGGCGACCACGCCGGTCCCGCCGTCCTGGGGGACGCCGTAGACCGCGGAGAAGTCGGGGGTCTGCGGCCAGCGCACCCCGCCCCGGGTGAGGGTGACCCCCGGCAGGTCGACCAGGCCGTCCATGGACGCCGTTGGGCATAGCTCATAGAGGATCTCGGAGGGAGCGCACCAGCCGCCGCCCGCCGCGGCGGTCAACGCGTTGTTGGACGCGATCAGCGAGCCGCCGGGCAGCCGCTTCTCGTCCGACGCGTTCTCGATCTTGATCCAGTCGTCTTGCGAGCCGGTGCAGGTGAACGCCGGGTCGGGATTGCGCCGGATCGAGATGATGCCCTGGCGCAGGTACGGGCTGCCGGAGGACTCCAGGGTCCGCATCTTCGCGCGCACCGCCTCGGCCATCGCCCGCATGCTCGGCAGCTCGCCGCCCGCGGAGAACCCCGGCACGTCCGCGCTCGCGGAGACCGTGACGGTGCGCGCCCCGCGCTTGGGCAGCGTGGACGGCATGTGGGCCAGCGAGACCAGGGAGCCCCTCTTGCCGCCGCCGCCTGCGGACGCGGTCGCGGCGCCCTTCGCAGACGACGCCCCGCCCTTCATCTTGCCGCCCTTGAGCTTGCCGCCCTTCTTGTACTTGCCGTTCTTGCCCTTGGCCGGGGGTGCGCCCCCGGTGGTGTCGCCGTCGCCCTCCCCGCCCTTCTCCCACGGGGGCACGTCGCCGCCGCCGGACTTGGCCGCGGCCTTGGCGGCGGCGCGGCGCATCTTCTTGTCGTCCGTGCCGTCCGCGAACTTGGCCTTGGGCGCGAGGCGGGCGGCGAGCTCCCTGGCCTTGGCGATCCGGGCGGCCTCGGCGGTCGCGAACTCGTCGCGCAGGTCCCGCACGGCCTGCACGACGTCGGCCACCCGCTCCATCTCGGCGAGCTGCTCGTCGCTGGGCACCGAGTCGTCCGCGGGGCTCACCTGGGCGAACGCCGCGGTGGCCGCCTCGAGCAGCGGCGTGAGCTCCGCCGTGGGCGTCTCGGCGAGGAACGCCCGCGCGGCCGCGATCCGGTCGGCGCTGGTCGCGGCGTCCTCCAGGGAGAAGACGTGCGCCAGAAGGTCCTTGAGTGTGTCCATGGGTGCCCTTTGTCCGGGTGTGCTGGCAGGAGGGATGCGTCCCGGCTCACGGCTCAGCAGACTGGCGCCCGGTCCCGGCTCACAGCTCAGCGGACCGCCACGTTATGCGCATCATAGGCGCAAGTGGCTGATTTAGGGCTTATAGGGCACTTCGGACACGCGGGGCGGGCATATGCGCCTGCGGCACGCGACAGGCCGCCCCGGATCCGGGGCGGCCTGTGGAACGGCGTCTAGTCGCCGCGCCTGTTTCTCATACGGCCCATGCGCTGGCGTGCCGGGCTCCGCCGCACGCGCAGTCGCAGGTGATCGCGGTGGCGTTCTGGCAGCGCTCGCCGCAGGGTTTGGCGTCGTTGCGGGTCGCCTTCAGGGCGTTGACCTTCATCTGGCAGCCGCAGTCCGTGCACCACAGGCCGACGCGGATGAGAGCGCGGCGCGCCACGCCGTGCATGTCGAGCTGGAAGCCAGTCCGGGCGGGCGGCTGCGGCATCCTCACGTAGCCCAGCGCGCTGGAGAGGATAGGCGCGTCGGCGTAGTCCTCGGGGGCGTACGCGATGCCGCGGTGCATGTAGTCGCGGCCCTGTACGCGCACGGTGTACACCGCGGCGTCGACCGCGCCCCTGCGCGGGCAGCTGCGGCAGCGGGCGACATAGCGGACGACCGTCTGCGGGCTATCGGTCGCTGCCTGGGTGGCCACGGGGAGCCCTCCTCGGGTGCGGCTGCGGGCGTACCTCGCCCGCAAAGCGAACTCTACATCACGCAATGAATGAAGTCGAGTAGCATGGTCGGGTTCTCGCCCTGCCTTCCGGCGTCACCTCGAAGCCCGTCCCGGATCCGGGGCGGGCTTCGACCGCGGGCGCCGCGTGGCGGTCGGCGCTAGTCGCGCGCGTCCATGGCGATCTGCACGACGTTGCTGGCGACCGGCCGCACGGCCATGCGGCCCCCGGAGCCCCCGGGGCTCCGGACCTCCAGCACGCGGCCCTGGCCCCGGTCGATGACCGCCGCATGCAGGTCGTTGCTCGCGTCCGGGCCCATCTTGAACTGGACCGTGGTCCCGTTGCCGAGGGGGAACGGCTTGCGGGCGGGGCTGTGCATCGCCGCGTACGGGTCGGCGACGGTGTCGCTGTTCTCGGGACCGGCGGTCAGCTCGGCGATGCGCGCCTGCTGCGAGGCCAGCTCGCGGCGCAGCCGCTCGATCTCGCGCTGTGCCCACTGGGGCAGCCGGGCCAGCTTCTCGCCGTCGCTCGGGTTCATGGGGGGTCTCCTCCGGTCGGGTTGTGCGCGCCTCTCGCCCACACGGCAAACTCTACACCATCAAATGAACAGCGTCTAGTTGCCGTGTCGGTTCGGTCGCGCGCCCACAGTACCGGCGCCCGATACGATTACCCCACCGCGCGAAAGCGGGCGCGGCCCCTCCTGGCGTGCGGGGCCGCGCCCGCCGCGCTTGCGTACGACAAGAAGGGTGACGCCCCGTGCCGAGGACTCTTGAAGAGCGCGTTGAGACGCTCGAAGCCCACGCTCTGCTCACCTGCACCGGACACCTGTCCACCCTGGCCAGCAGGGACCAGATCGCCTACCTGGACGGGCGTACCGACCGGCTCGCTGCCACGGTCGACGAACTGCGCGGCGAGGTGCGAGCCGGATTCGCCTCGGTCGACGAGCGGATTGACCGCCTCGACCAGCGGATGGGCTCTATCGAGTCGCTGCTGGCCAAGATCGCCTCGAAGCTCGGGATCGAGTAGCCGCCCGCGAGCCGAGGGCATGCATGCGCGGGCGCGGCCGCCTGGAATGCGGCCGCG